>SXGT01332514.1_pt1 | contig 10869 bp, 8 predicted proteins | sample 3176221 | NCBI WGS metagenome assembly SXGT01 (sample SAMN11356862, study PRJNA531348) | freshwater metagenome | isolation source: freshwater sample F1-120 | place: China: Fuxian Lake, Yuxi | collected 2017-12-25
CGCCACTCAAGCGTGTTGGTGACCCGCGGCGGGAAGCTCACATCCAGCACCTCCACCTTGTCGGCTTGAGTCAATGCACGGAACTCGACGGAGGTGGGGTCGATCAGCGTGTTCGCCCACGAGAACTCGAGACGGTTCACCCCTTTCTTGAACGTGAGCAGTCGCGTCTCCTTCACCAGCGTCAGGTCGGCTGAGTTGTAGATCGTCAACTGCACACTGTCACGGCCCGGCAATCCCACCACGTTGATCCGTGCGTGGGCGAGGGGGACGAGTGCGAAGACGGCGGCGAGGAACAATGCCTTGGTTTTCATGGCGTCAGCGGGGAAGGCGGTTTAGTAGCTGGCTGGCTCGTTGCCCTGCACGTTCATCCGGTTGATGTTGAAGTTAATCGTCGTCTTCTTCTCGCCGCTGGATTCGGCCGGTAGCGTGAGGTGGTACTCGAAGGTGTAGGCGTCCTTTTTCTTGAAGGCGTCCGGGTGGCTGTTCTCGGCCATGCGCCAGTAGCCGGGGAAATGCTCGACGATCACGATGGCCACCGGCGTCTTCTTGAAGTTCTCGATCTCGATCTTGTAAAGCTCGTCGGTGTCCCACACCACCGGCTGGTTGAAGTTGTTCCGGCGGATGTTCTGGCGATCCTCCTTCGTCTTGCGCTGCGTGACTTTCACCTCGCGGCTCTGGCCGATGAAGAGCTTCATCTCGCGGTCCACGGGCGTGAGATGGCCCCAGTCTTCACCGGTGAAGGCGACTCCTTCACCCGGCTTGTCGCCTTCTTTCTCCGCCTGTTCCTTGGTCTTGATGAAGATGCGGACCTTGCCCGGCAGCAGCGTGTGTGTGCCGAGCTTGCTGGCCTTGTCGTTCTTGATCACGTAATGGAGCGGGATGCCGACAGTGCGCTTCTCGTACTCGGGATCCCACGGCTGCTGCGCGGCGTCCCACGAGAGCACCTTCTTGATCGGCAACGACTCGATGCGCTCGGAGAGCATCTCGAGCACCTCCTCGTGCGCGATGGTCTTCTTGAAGTCCGCCCCGTAGCCGATGGACACCTCGGCATTCGTGAGGTCTTCGCCCGAGTCGTTGCGCAGGCGGAGGTAGTTGCGGAAGTTCAGCGACTTCTCATCCGGTTCGGCCACGGCTCGGTACACCACATCGCGGTTGATCCCTTGCAGCAGATAGGAGATGCGCACCCGCTCCTCCTTCGCCGCCGGGCTGGCCACGGCCCAGATGAGGGCGTTCTCGTTCGGCGGATAGCTCGTGTTCAAGAGCGTCACCTGACCCGGCGCGCTCAACGAGCGGAACTGGATACTGCCGGCGTCGATGTTCACGCCGCGCCAGGAGAAGTCGATCTGGTTCACCCCTTTCTGGAGGGTGAGGATCCGCTCCTCCTCCACGAGCGTGCCGTTTTGGTTGGCGAGCGAGAGCACCACGCGGGCGCGGTCGGGCAGGGCCACGAGCTTCACGCGGGCTTCGGCGGTGGAGGCCAGCAACAAGGCGGCCAGACAAGCGATGGATTTGATTTTCATGGTGGAACGGGGGTTGTCGATCAGATGTCGGAGCTTGTAATGGAAGGATCTGAGAATGTCGCCATCAAACTGTTCACAGTGGGGTTGGACGGTAGCCGCCCCAGAATGCTCCCCACCCCCCGTGCGGAGGTCCACCTCCCCGCCAAGGAGTCGCCCCTCCCCGGCGCGGAGGCTCGTCTCCCGACCCAGGAGGTCCGCCTCCCCGGCGGGAAGATGCGGTCCCCTCGTCGCGGAGCCTCACCTCCTCGTCGAGCAGGTCCACCTTCCCGCTGAGCAGATGCGCCTCCCCATCGAGCAGGTGCACCTGCTCGACGGGAAGACGCACCTTCTGGGCCCTAAAAAGGCACTTTTTGCCTAAAACGGGTCAAAACGAACCCCGGACACCCCTGAGATTAATGGAAACAAGAATGATATTTATGCGTACAGGAAAGATAGCCCGCCGCGGCCTGAACGGGCCAGCACTGGAGAGCCAACTTCTACAGGAAGGCTTTAAGATTGGCCTGCGGCTTGGGCGTGCCAGCCACAGGCTCAACGCACGGATTTCGACGGATCCTAGTTCCCGCCGAGAGTAGGAGGGAGCCGGTTGGTGCCGGTGTTCGCGTTGGTAGGGCGGGGTGTTCCACCCCGCCGCCTTTGCGGCAACCGAACGCGCAACCGGGCACCCAACCCGGCGCGCCCCGTTTTCGGCTGGTGCGCACGGAGTTCATTGCTCAGCATGGGGAAGTGTCCGGTTCGCCCGTCATCCAGACCCTCGCCGAGTTGATTCGGATCAACAGCGTCAACCCCTCCTACGCAGGAGGGCTTGGCGAGCGTGAAATCGCGGCGTGGGTGCGCCGGTTTTTCGAGCAGCGCAACATCGAGGTGTGGGAGCAGGCGGTCTTCCCCGACCGGCCCAATATCCTCGCGCGCCTGCCGGGCCGCGATCCCTCGCGCCGCATCATTCTGGAGGCGCACATGGATACGGTGAGTGTGCAAGGCATGACCATCCCGCCTTTCGACCCGCGGATGGATGATGGGAAAATCTTCGGACGGGGCAGTTGCGATACGAAGGCCGGTCTGGCCGCGATGATGCATGCCGTGGCTTCGCTGGCCGCCGAGGGGCTCCAGCCTCCCTGCGAAGTCTGGCTGGCCGCCGTGGTGGACGAGGAGTTCTCGTATCGCGGCGTGGTGAAGTTGTGCGAAGGGCTTTTGGACGGCTCGCGGCCGGGTTGCACGACCCTCGCCGCGCTCGTGGCAGAGCCGACGAGCCTGCGGGCGGTGATCGCGAGCAAAGGCGTGTTGCGCTGGCGCATCCTCGTTCGCGGCAAGTCGGCGCACAGCTCGAAGCCGCAGCTCGGCATCAACGCCATCAACCACATGGCCCGTGTCATCCTCATGCTGGAGGAGGACCACCGGCGGCTGGCCGCGCGCGAACATCCATTGCTCGGGCCGGCGACCTGTAACGTCGGGGTCATTCATGGCGGCGTGCAGGTGAACTTCGTGCCGGACCGGTGCGCCATCGAGATCGATCGCCGCCTGTTGCCGGGCGAACGCGTCGAGGCGGTGCTGGCGCACTATCAGGGTTTGCTCGACGCATTGATGGCGGCGCACCCCACGCTCGATGCTTGCATGGAGCCTCCGCTGCTCACCGACGAGGCGCTCAGCACGGCCGCCGACTCCGCGCCCGCGCAGCTCGCTAGTTCGTTGCTGAAGGAAGCGGGACTTGATCCAATTCTCTGTGGCGTCCCTTTCGGTAGCGATGCGAGCAAGCTCTCCCGTGCCGGCGTCCCCAGCCTCATCTTCGGTCCCGGGAGCATCGACCAGGCCCACGCCGCGGTGGAGTTCGTGAAGATTCAGGAGGTGGAGACCGCCTGCGAGTTCTACCGGAATTTTCTTCTGCGGCTCACCTGAGCCTGCAAAATTCCGCGCGCTGTGGCTGAGGGCTGAGAAGTGGGCGCCCCGCGGATCACGCGGTCCGCAAAGCCGTCGCTAGCACCCGCAGCAGGTTCGCGATGTCCGCCGCCGTGTTGTAGCCGTGGATGGCGATGCGGATGCGGCCGGCGTGGTGCATCACGTGGATGCGTTCGCGCTCGAGCGCTTGGTTCAGATGCGCGCTCTGCGGATGTCGGAAGGCGAGAATGCCGGAGGGATTCCCGGGATCCCAATCGCACAGCGGTTTCAGGCCGAGATTCCGGAGGCCGGCTTCGGCTTCGCAGACGAGCGGATCGGCGTGGCGCACGATGTTCCCGATGCCGACGCCCTCGAGGTAGCGCAGCGAGGCGTTGAGCGCGTAAAGCGCGACGAAGTTCGGCATGCCGACGGAGAAACTGGCGGCGCCGGGCTTCGGCTCGGCCCGCTCGAAACGGTCGTTCTCGAAGGCATTCTGCAGATGGAACCATCCACCGGCATGCGTGGTGAGGTGCGCGGCGCGGCGCTGTGGGATGCCGATGATGCCGCCGCCGTGGATGCCGAGAGTCCACTTGTGCGTGCTGGAGATGAGGATGTCCGCGCCCTCACAATCGAGCTGCACGCGGCCCAGCGCCTGCGTGATGTCCACGGAGATGAGGGCGTGCGGCGCGTGTCGGCGGACGGTTTCGCGGAAGGCGCCCCACGCGAGGCGGTGGCCGTTGTAGAAGCTCACCAGCGAGACCTGCACCAGCTTCGTGCGTTCGTTGAGCAGGGGCGCGAGCTGCTCGGGGGCGAGCGCGCCGTCGCGGGCTTGCCAGAGGCGGACCTTCGGCGCCTCCGCGGCCCGCAGCCAGGGTGTGGCACCGGCGGGGAAGTCGAGGTCGGTGACGACGACCTCATCGCAGGCGTGGAGGTTCAGCGCGCTGGCGAGGAGGTTGTAGGCTTCGGAGCTGCAGGAGCAGAAGGAGACCTCGGCGGATTGCAGGCCGAGCATCCGCGCGCTGATCTCGCGGCACGCCTCGACCTGCGCGAAGTGCCGGTCGCGCCCTTTCATGCCGAGCTGCTTGTCCAGCCAGTAGGCTTGGATGGCCTCCCCGACGCAGAGCGGCGGGAGGCTTTCGGCGGCGGTGTTCAGGTAGGTGATGCCGTCGAGGGCCGGGAAATCACGTTGGCGATCGGGGTGGGTGAGCATGGCGGGTTCGGGTTTTGAGGATCCTCTTTTTTCCAAAGCAGCATCATCGCGATGGCTCCGATCCACGGCGCCAAGCCGGCGAGGGCCAGGCCGAGGTCGTAACTTTTCGTGCGGTCGACCAGCAGGCCGAAGAAACTGTGCAGCGGCGAGGTCACGGCCCACGCCCACAAGCTCAGGATGCCCGTGACCCGGCCCACGTGCTCGCTGGAGAGTTCCTGCACGAAGCTGTAGTAGCACGGGAACAAGGCCAGCGCCCCCGCGCCGATGAGCAGCAGGACGCCGAGCAGCGGCCAGCCTTTGTCGAGCCACGGAATAAACACGCTCAGCGAGGTGAGCAGGCAGGCGCTGGCGTACACCTTGCGCCGCGCGGCGTGTGGCGAGGTGTGGTGTTTTCGGATGAGCCACAGCGACACGAAGCCGGCGGTGAGGCAGCCGATGTCTGTGCTGATGTAATAGAGGGAGGTGAAGTTCAACGCCGCCGCCTCCTCGTAGCCGCGGCCGGTTTGCAGGAACTTCATCAGCCACACGCGGTAAACGTGCCACACCGCCTGCGCGCCGGTGATGAGCAGCGCCACCGCCCAGAATCGGCCGCTGCGCAAGATGCTCCACAGACCGGGTGACTGGCCGCGTGCGGCGGCGCCGTGCGGGTTTTCCAAATCGCGGGAACGCAGGAAAGTGAACCAGAGGAACACCCAGATAAGGCCGATGGCGCCGATCACGATGAACGCGCCGCGCCACGAGCCGGCCTGATCCGTCATCAACAGCTTCATGATCTGCGGCGTGGCGACCGCGCCGATGGAGGCGCCGCTTTGCAGCACGCTGTTGCCCATCGTGCGATCCTTTTCATCGAGCAGCGTGAAGGTCGTTTTCAGCGCGCACGGCCAGTGGCCCGCCTCGAAGAAGCCGAGCAGTGTGCGGCAGACGAGCAGGCCGGTGAAGTCCTGCGTCCACCCGGCGGCCATGCCCGCGAAACACCACGCGGCGATGATGGTCGGATACAGCAGGTACACGCGGTAGCGGTCCGCGAGAAAACCGAAGACCAGCGAGCCCGCCGCGAAGGCCCAGCCGAACGCCAGTTCCAGATTTCCGTACTGCGCGTCGGTCAACCCCATCTCCTGCGTCACTCGCACCGAGGCGTTCGCGAGCGTCACCCGGTCCATGTAGTTGATCATCGTGGCCAGCAACAGGAGGCCCGTGATCCACCATTTCCAGGACGCGCGGCGTGCGGCGGGTTTTTCGAAACTGACGGACATCACGTCATCCCTCCCAACTGGCACCGTCCCATGCGATCACCCGTTCGATCATCGCCACCGTGTCGCGGGTGAACATCTCGAACAGCGCCGCGCCTTTCTCCGCGCTGGCGTGGCGCGGGTCGCCCACATGGCCCGGCTCCGAGCGGTCCGGCATCGTCCAGCCGCGCGTGGCCGGTTCAAAGGGATTGCCAAAAGGGACCGCCGCCGCGCCGCGATGATCCTTCACCAACTGCGGCGCCAGATGGAGGATCATCGACGTCTCCCATTCACAGGCGTGGCCCATGACCGGTTGGGCGATGTCGCTGCGTTCGCGCGCCGGTTGCGCGCCGAGGTTCCAGTAGGTCACGGAGAGCAGCAGCAGATCGCGCCGGTCGCGGTGGCGCTGGCGCACCTCGAACACGACCTGCCGGCCCGGCACCTCATTGCCGCCGTGCCCATTCAAGATGAGCAGGCGCTTGAAACCGTGTTGGATGAAATTCTCCAGCAGACCGTTGAGCAGATCGAGATACACGCGGGGCTCTGCCGAGAGCGTCCCGGGGAAATCCATGTGATGATGCGAATTCCCCAGCCACTGCAACGGCGCGAAGAGCGCCCGCGGGCCGAACCGGCTCTCTGCGCGCCGCGCGATCTCTCCCATCAACATCGAGTCGGTGAAAAGCGGCAGGTGCCGCCCGTGCTGCTCCAAGGCGGCGACGGGGAAGATGACGGGCGTATCCCTGCTCAAGGCGGCGACCTCGGGCCATGTGAGTTCGGTGAGAATCATACGAGATGGATGATTAATGGAATAGGCTGAGAATGTCGCCATCAAACTGTTTACACCGGCATTGGAGGGTCGCCGACCCCCGTGCGGAGGTCTACCTCCCCGCCAAGGAGACGCACCTCCTCGGCGAGGAGGTTCATCTCCCGACCGCGGAGCTCGGCCTTCTCGGCGAGGAGCCTGCCATCCCCCTCTGCGGAGGTGCGACTCTGCGGCGAGGAGTTGCATGTCCGCGGCGAGGATGTGCACCTCCGCGACGGGGAATCGCGTCTCCGAGCCCCGGAGCCGTCGTTCCAGCCCCAAAACGCGCACAGACGACCCCGGCGGACTTTTTTGGAAACAAGAATGATATTTATGCGTACAGGAAAGATAGCCCGGCGCCCACAATGACCATTGGCACAGGCGCCGTTCTCTTCTCAGGCCCTCAGAGCTTTGGGAAGATGGCGATGAAGAAGATGACCATGAGCAGGCCCCAGAAGAGCGAGGCGACGAAGGCGGTGAGCAGGGAGTTGCGCCAGCTTTTCAGCGGCAGGAAGGGGAGCAGGAGGAGGAGGCCGAACCAACCGAAGGCGATGGTCCAGATTTTCACCGCTTGGCCGATGGTGGCGGCCTGGCCCGTCTGCACGAGGCGGATGAGTTTCTGCGCCACGAAGCCGTAGATGCCGAAGACGAGCGGGAAAAGCCACGCGGGCGTGAGCGCGACGAGTTCGGGCTCCTTCAGCCGGTCGAATTTGATGAGGTAGATGTAGCAGGCCAGCACGGCGCCGGTGATGATGAGGAAGGTGTAAATGGCGCCATAGAAGGCCGGCTCGCGCGGGGCGGGAACGATGGCGACGGGGACGGCCGTGCCGGCGGGGATGGCCATGATGGCGTTGCAACTCGGGCACTGGACCTGATGGCCGATGAACTCGTCGCCCGCGGAGAGTTCCTGCGCGCACTGTTCGCAGCGGAAGATCGGCATGGGCCCTTCAGCTTGCGAGATCTTAGCTCGCGAAGATCTTCGTCATCCGGTCGGAGAGATCCTTCAATCCCTCCGGGCTGCCGCCGCCGCCCTGTTCGGCGATGCCCCAACCGCTGTAGCCGATCTTGTCGAGCGCGGCCATGATGGCGGGCCAGTTGTTCGTGCCTTCGAGGAGGTTCACGCCGAAGCCCGCGCCCGCGCCCTTCTCGTCGCGGAGCTTGGTGCTGTATTCCTTGATGTGCAGCTTGAGGATGCGCTTGCCGAGGAGGGGGATCCACTCCTCCGCCGGGCTGTAGCGGCCGACGTTGCCGATGTCAAAATGCCAGCCGACCTGCTCGCTGTTGATGGCGTCCATGAGGTCCACGGCCTGCTGCGGTTTGGTGACGAAGTTGTTCCAGACGTTCTCGATGGCGATCTTCACGCCGAGGTCTTTGGCGACGGGCACGGCTTTCTTGATCTCCGCGACACAGCGTTTGAAGCAATCCTCGTAATTCACCTGCGCATTCACGACGCCGGGCACGAGCAACACGCTGGTCGCGCCGTAAGCCTTCGCGTCTTCGAGCGAGAGAACGAGACCGGTGTAGCCGACCTTGCGCGTGGCCTCGTCGGGGGCGGAGAGCGGCTTGGCCCAATGCGTGTGGCAGCAGACGCTCGCGGCGGTGAGGCCGGTTTCCTTCATCGCCGCGACGACCTCCTCGCGGTTCATGCCGCCGTTCGGTTCGACGCCTTCGAAGCCGGCGGCTTTCACCAGCTTCATCTTTTCCAGCACGTTGCCTTTTACACCGACGGTGCCCCACATGATGGCTTTCTTGAGGGCGCGCTTTTTGTCCGGCGCGGCGAGGAGTGAAGGAACGGCGGCGGCCGCGGCAAGCGCGGCAATCGTGGCGCTATGGGCGAGGAATTGGCGGCGGTTCAGGCGGTTCATAGTGGGAGGGTTCAGATGAATTTGGTGCGGCCGGGGATGGCCATCGGGGCGATGGGGAGTTGCTGGTTCCAGTCGAGTTTCTCGGGCACGAGGCTTTCCTTGGAGTTGAGCACCATCTCCCAGGTGATCTCCTGGCCGGTGTAGGCGGCCATGCGGCCCATGATCGCGAGCAGGGTGCTGGTGCACATGCGCTCGCCGTCGTTGAGCGGCTTGCCGGCGCGGATGGATTGGTACATCTCGTCGTGCTCGGTCTGGTACATGTTGTTCGCCGCGCCGGTGTAGCGCCACGCTTCGGGGGTGACGATCTCGGGGCCGCGGCGGTGGATCTGCGCGTGGCCTTTGGTGCCGATGAGGAAGTCGGCGTTCTGGTTGAAGCAACCGACGGTCTGGCGCTGGGCCATGGTGGCGCGCACGCCGTTGGCGTACTCGTAGTTCACCGTGATGTGGTCGTAGATGTTGCCTTCATTGTTCGGCACTTGGCGGCCGCCGACGGCGGTGCACTTGAGCGGCGGGACGTCCTTCATCGCCCAAGAGATTTTGTCCACGCTGTGCACGGCCTGCTCGACGAGACCGTCGCCGCAGAGCCAGACGAAGTTGTACCAGTTGCGCACCTGCCACTCGACGTCGCTCATGCCGGCGGGGCGGGTCTCCTTCGCGGGCATCGGCTTGACGGGGCTGGTGAGGTAGGTGGCGTGGACGTTGCAGAGGTCACCGATGGCGCCGGAGTGGATGCGCTTGTAGAACTCGCGCCGGGCGTAGTCGTAACGCCAGCAGAAGCCGGCCACGACGGCGAGTTGCTTCTTCTTCGCCTCCTCCACGCTGGCCATCACGGAACGGATGCCGGGGGCGTCGGTGGCCATCGGCTTCTCGAGGAAGACGTGCTTGCCCATCTCGACGGCGGCCTTGAAGTGCATCGGCCGGAAGCCGGGCGGGGTGGTGAGGATGACGATGTCCACGCCGCTCTTGAGTACCTTCTCGTAGGCGTCGAGGCCGACGAACTGGCGTTCGCGCGGCACGCTGATCTTGTCCGGTGTGCTCTTGGTCTCGTTCTGGAGCGTGGTGAGGCTGCGCTGGAGTGCCGGCTCAAAGGCATCGCCCATCGCCCATAGTTCAACATTACTGTCGGCGTTCAGCGCCTGTGCGGCGGCGCCGGTGCCGCGGCCACCGCAGCCGATGAACCCGATCTTGAGCTTGTTGCTGTTCGGCGCGGCCTTCGCGATGTGCGGGAAAGTCAACTCCGCCGCGAGCGCGCCGCCCACGACGGCGGTAGTGGAGGTTTTCAGGAAATCACGGCGGCTGGGAGAATCGGTGTTATTCATGGCTCAATGGAAACGGGTTTTGCAATCGGACTATTCATAACGGTTCGGCGCGTGAGCCGTCAAGAGGGGCGCGCCTGTATCTTGTCAGGACAAGCGGGAGGGGGTTCGGGGCGAGCGCGGCCGGAGCCATTCACTTGCGGCAACTTTTTGGCGCGCAGCAGGAAAACACCTTGACACCTCATGCGGGTTTTACGATTACTCGGGCTGCCGCCCGCGGGGGGAGCAGATGTTCCATTGCGATTCCTCCGATGGGTGTTTGGGTGAAACGATTCTCCCGTCACAACATTGAAACTGTCCCGTCTTTTATGAGCAAACTGAAAATCAACCCCCTGTTCACGGCGTTCCTCTTCCTCCTCGCTGCGGTTGTTCCCGCGTTCGCGGGCGAGGCGGACATCAATCTGCCGGACTTGAGCAAGGTCTCGTTCGACCTCTTCGGTAGCCCCGTCAGCGGCTATGCGCTGATGTATTTCGGCATCGTCGTGTGCGCGCTCGGGACGCTCTACGGCTGGATGCAGTATCAGCAGACGAAGGCGCTGCAGGTCCACCCCTCCATGCACGAGGTGTCGGACATCATCTGGCACACGTGCAAAACCTACCTGTTCCAGCAGGGCAAGTTTCTCGCCATCCTCTGGATCGCCATCGCGGCGTGCATCTACTATTACTTCAGCGTCCTCCAGCACAAAGCCCTCGGCGACGTTGTCGTCATCCTGCTCTGCTCCATCCTCGGCATCCTCGGCAGCTACGGCGTGGCGTGGTTCGGCATCCGCATCAACACGGTGGCGAACTCCCGCACCGCGTTCTCCGCGCTCAAGGGCAACTCGCTCAACACGCTGATGATCCCGCTGCAATCCGGCATGAGCGTCGGCCTGCTGCTGGTCTGCGTGGAGCTCTTCTTCATGATTTGCATCCTCTGTTTCCTGCCGAAGGAGCTCGTCGGCCCGTGCTTCATCGGCTTCGCCATCGGCGAGTCGCTCGGCGCGAGCGCGCTGCGCATCTGCGGCGGCATCTTCACGAAGATCGCCGACATCGGCGCGGACTTGATGAAGATCGTCTTC
>SXGT01940211.1_pt1 | contig 10869 bp, 9 predicted proteins | sample 3176221 | NCBI WGS metagenome assembly SXGT01 (sample SAMN11356862, study PRJNA531348) | freshwater metagenome | isolation source: freshwater sample F1-120 | place: China: Fuxian Lake, Yuxi | collected 2017-12-25
CAGCGCCGGCGCCGGCGTCTTCGTCAGCACCACCGTCGGGCTGTTGTAGATCGCCCCGATGACGCGGACGTCGCGGTCGAGGAACATCGTCTCCATGTGGTCGCGGTAGGTCGGGTCATGGATGACCGCGTCGACCGCCTCGGCCGAGGTGAACAGCCCCGGCACGTCGTAGATCTGGAAGCGCGGGTCGACCGGCGTCAGGAACGAGGTCGGGCTGATGAAGGACTCGATGGTGCCGAGCTGCACGCCCTCGGCCATGCGCGGGATCGCGCCGAGCTGGCTCGCCGGATAGATCTCGACCTTCACCTCGTCGCCGACGCGCTTGGCGAGCTCGGTGGTGAACACCTTCTGCCACTCGTGCTGCACGTCGTTGATGGTGGCGCTCGCGAGCTTCATCACCTCCTCGGCGGACGCCGGGGCGGCCGGCAGGCCGAGCGCCGCCACTGTCGCGAGACACGCTCCGAGAGACTTCCAGCTGCACCGCATCGTCTACCCTCCACTCATCGTACGGACCAGGACCAGCGACAGCGCCGGCCAATAGGTGATCACCAGCAGCGCCGCGATCTGCACGCCGACGAACGGCAGCACGCCCCGGTAGATCGTCTCCAGCGGCACGCGCAGGACGGACTGGGCGACGAAGATGTTCAGCCCGAACGGCGGCGTGAACATGCCGATCGCGAGGTTCACCGTCATGACGATGCCGAAGTGGATCGGGTCGATGCCGAGATGCGTCACCACCGGCAGCAGCAGCGGCGTCAGCACCAGGATCGCCGAGGTGGGATCGAGGAAGCAGCCGACGATCAGAAGCACGATGTTGATGGCGAGCAGGAAGCCGACCGGCGACAGCTCGAGCGCGGCGATCCAGGCCGTCAGCGCCTGCGGGATCCCCTGCACCGTCAGGAGCCAGGAGAACACGCCGGCGGTGGCGACAATGACCAGGATCTGCGCCGTCAGCATCGCCGAGCGCGTCGCCGCCGCGAGCACGTCGCGCCAGCTCATCGTGCGATAGACGAGGACTGCCACCACCATCGCGTAGAGGCAGGCGAAGCCGCCGGCTTCCGTCGGCGAGAACCAGCCGAGATAGATGCCGGCGAAGATGAACACCGGCATCAGGAGCGCCCACACCGCCTCGCGGCTCGCCGCCAGGAAGACGTCCCAGCGGAAGGCGGCACTCGGCGCCACGGGGTTGCGGCTTGCCCAGGCGACGACATAGAGCGCCATCATCAGGGCCATCAGCAGGCCTGGCAGCACGCCGGCGACGAACAGCTTCGGGATCGACTGCTCCGAGGCGGCGCCATAGAGGATCATGGCAATCGACGGCGGGATGACGATGTCGATCGAGCCCGACGAGGCGATCAGGCCGACCGCCTTCCCCGGCGGGTAGCCGTCGCGGATGAGCTTCGGGTGCAGCACCTTGCCGACGGCCGCGACCGCCGCCGCGCTCGAGCCCGAGATCGCGCCGACCGCCGTGCAGGCGCCGACGGTGGCGACCCCGAGGCTGCCGGGCAGTCGGCCGATCAGCGCCAGCACCCAGGCGACCAGCCGGTCGGCGATGCCGCCGGCGCCCATCAGCTCGCCGGCGAAGATGAAGAACGGCACGGCGAGCAGGGCGTAGGCGTCGAGCCCGCCGAACATCACCTGGTGCAGCGCGATCGGCGGCGTCGGCAGCACGAAGGCGATCGTCACCGCGGCGCCGGCGAGGAAGACGACGAAGACCGGCGTGCCGAGGGCGAGCAGCAGGACGGGGAGGGCGACGAGCGTCCAGGTCATCGCCGCGCCTCCGCCGGCGCGGCGGCCGCGAACAGGCGCGCGGCGTCGCGGCCGGCGAGGATCAGCGCCACGACGGCCATGCCGGCAAAGCCGAACAGCAGCGCCGCGTGCGGGACCGCCATCGGCAGTCCGAGACCCATCGATGTCTGGCCGAGGCGGGCGATCCGCAGCACGAACATCAGTGACTGCCAGGCGGCGTAGCCGCAGGCGGCCGCCATGACGAGTTCCTGGAAGACGAGCAGCGCGATGCGCGCCCGCCCCTTCAGGCGCAGCGGCAGGAGGTCGAGGTTGAGGTGGCTGCGCTCGGCCACCGCCACGACGGCGCCGACCATCACCATCCAGATCATCGAGAAGACGAGGAGCTCGTCAGCTCCCACCAGCACGTAGGCGCCGCTGTAGCGGGCGACGGCATTGGCGACGTTGACCGCGACCATCGCCACCAGCACGAGCCCGGCAAGCGCCCTGAGCGCCGCGAGCGGTGCCGCGACCTTGACCGGCTGCCATTCGGCGACGGGCGCGTTCATGCCTACTCCCGCCCCTCCAGGGCACGGCGGACGGCGACGAGCCGCTTCGCCCGCTCGGCCTGCAGTTCGGCCACCCGCTCCGGCGTGTAGGAGAACAGCCCCTCGCCCGACTTGATGCCGAGCTTGCCGGCGTCGGTCTTGTCGGTGACGAAGCTCGAGACGTCCTTGCGGTCGGCGAGGTCGGCATTGAGGAAGCTCGACACCGAGCGGTAGATGTCGAGGCCGGCCATGTCGAGGAGCGCCATCGGGCCGATGACGCTGAGCTTGTAGCCGATGCCCCAGGAGACCACCGTGTCGAGACCTTCGGCGTCGATGACGCCGCGCTCGACGAGGTCGATCGCCTCGCGCAGCAGCGCATAGAGCACGCGGTTCTCGACGAAGCCCGGCACGTCCTTCTTCACCACCACCGGCAGCAGGCCGAGCTGGCGGATGAGGGCGACGATCGCCTCCACCGTCTCAGGCGCGGTCTTCTCGCCGCCGATCACCTCGATCATCGGGATGATGTGCGGCGGGTTCGACCAGTGCATGCCGACGAGGCGCGCCGGGTTCGACAGGAAGCGCTGCAGCTCGGTGATTGGGATGCCGGAGGTGTCGGAGGCGACGATGGTGTCGGCCGGCACCAGCGGGTCGAGCGCCCGGTAGACCGCGGCCTTCACCTCGAGGTTCTCCGGCACGTTCTCGATGACGAGATCGGCGCCGGCCACCGCGGTGGCGAGGTCGTCGGCGAAGCTCACCTCGCCCTCGCCGCCGTCCGGCACCGCGACGCCGAGGCGGTCAAGCACGCCGCGGGCGAGCGGCAGCATGGCCTTCGCCCGCTCCACCGCCGCCGGCGCCGTGTCGTGGACGCGCACGGAAAGACCGCCGCGGGCGAGGCGGGCCGCCATGCCCGGGCCCATCGTGCCGAGCCCGATGATCGCCACCGTGCGCATCGTCAGTCGCTCCGTCTCAGGCCGCGGACGCGGCCGGCTTCGCGCCGGTGGCCGTCTGGAAGGCCGGACGCGCCTCGATGCCCTTCAGCCAGCGGGCGATGTTCTCGCTCGGGGCCCGGGTGATCGGGAAGTCCATGCAGCGCTTCAGGATCGGCGCGAGCGCGATGTCGGCGATGGTGAGCTTGCCGAGGGCCAGGAAGTCCTTGCCCGCGAGGTGCGCGTCGACGAGCGCCATCTGGTCGGCGAGGTCCTTCTCGGCCGCGGGATAGCCGGGGCTGCGCTCCTCCGGCTTCAGCTTCGATTCCTTGAAGGCGGCAAGGTAGCCGGGGTTGATGGCGGCGAGGACGAAGTCCATCCAGCGCTCCACCTCGGTGCGCTCGGCCGGCGTCGCGCCGGTCAGGCCCTCGGCCTTGGTGGCGGCGAGGTAGCGCAGGATGGTGTTCGATTCCCAGATGACGACGTCGCCGTCGACCAGCGTCGGCACCTTCGACGTCGGGTTCAGCGCCTTGTACTCGGCGCTCTGGGTGTTGCCGAACTGCCGGCCGTAGTCCTCGCGCGTGTAGGGCACGCCGATTTCCTCGAGGCAGAACAGGACCTTCTGAACGTTGCCGGACGTCTGCCGGCCGAGAAGCTTGATCACGCGGCCTTCTCCTTGTTGTGGGTGCGTGGGGCGTCCGGCGCCGCCACGAGGCGGTGCCGGAAGAGGACGAGGGCGGCGAGACCGGCGCCCCCGAGGATGTTGGCGAAAAGCGCGAAGCCGCCGAGGCCGGGCGGCAGCACCAGCCCGAGGCCGAGGACGAGGACGGCGATCCGCACGAGCGGCGACAGGTGCCCGCCGAAGTGGCCGACGGCGGCGACCGAGACGGCCGCGGTGCCGACGAAGGCGGTGGCCGCGGCGATGGCGTCTTCCAGCGGAGTGCCGCGCAGCACCAGCGCCGGCGAGAAGGCGAACAGGAACGGGATGAGGTAGGCGACCCAGGCGAGCTTCACCGCCTCGAAGCTCGTCCGCCACAGGTCCGTGCCGGCGATCTTCGCCGCCGTGATCGAGGCGAGCGCCACCGGCGGCGTCAGCATCGACATCATGCCGAAATAGAGGATGAAGAGGTGTGCCTGCATCTCCGGGATGCCAACGTCGACGAGGGCGGGCCCCAGCACCGTGGCGAGCACCACGTAGACGGCGACCGTCGGCATGCCCATGCCGAAGACGATCGCCACCAGCGCCACAAAGACGAGGAGCAGGAAGGCGTTGCCGCCACTCGCCGCGATCGCCGTGCCGGCGAGCGAGAAGCCGAGGCCGGTGAGCGAGACGACGCCGATGATGAGGCCGGCCGCCGCCGTCACCAGCACGAGCGGAGCCGCCGAGAGACCGGTCGCCACCACCGCCTCGACGAGCATGCGCGGGCCGAGGCGACGGCCCTCGTAGGAGCGCAGCACCGAGACCACCACGAGGGAGGCGAGCGCCATCAGCACGGCCGCCTGCGGGCGGGTGTCGAAGGCGATGAAGGCGACGAACAGGACGACGAACGGCACCAGGAAGTGCAGCCCGTCGAGGACGGTGCGGCCGAGCGCCGGCAGGTCCTCGCGCGACAGGCCGCGGATGCCGTCGCGCGCCGCAATGCGGTCGACCTGCACGAAGATCGCCGCGAAGTAGAGGAGCGCCGGAACCGTCGCGGCGATCAGGACCTCGGTGTAGGGCACGCGCAGATAGTCGGCCATGACGAACGCGGCCGAGCCCATCACCGGCGGCAGCAGCTGCCCGCCCGTCGAGGCGGCCGCCTCCACCGCGCCGGCGACGGCGGGGCGGAAGCCGGTGCGCTTCATCATTGGGATGGTGACGATGCCGGTGCCGACGACGTTCGAGACGGCGTTGCCGGAGATCGAGCCGAACAGGGCCGAGGCGCCGACGGCGGCCTTCGCCGAGCCGCCGCGGTAGCGCCCGAAGACGGCGGTGGCGAGCCCGGTCAGGTAGTCGCCGCCGCCGGTGAGGCGCAGCAGTTCGCCGAACAGCACGAACGGAATGACGATCTCGACCGCGACGCGCAGCGGCAGGCCGAGCAGGCCGTTCGGGTCGAGGACGAGGTAGATCGGCAGGCGCGACGGCGCCGTCGACGGCATCCCGATCATCGGGCCGAGGAGAACGAAGCCGACGAAGACGGCGACGACCAGCGCGATCATCGCGCCGACCGTGCGCCACAGCGAGACGAGCAGGCCGACGACCAGCACCGTCGACAGCACGATCAGCCAGGTCGGCCGCAGCGCCGCGCGGATCGACAGCCAGGGGTATGCCCACGCGATGAACAGGCAGATCGCCAGCAGCACCGCTCCGGCCGCGACCGCGAGCCAGAACACCGCCGGCCGGGCTCCCCTCGCCAGCACCACGGCGGCGACGGCGAGCGACAGTCCGGCGGCGGCGGCGAGCGGCTGCTCGACGAACAGCGTCAGCCCGGCGAGGCGCGGCAGTTCCAGGAGCCAGCCGAGGGAGAGGGCGACGAGGGTGGCCGCGAGGACGGCGGCCAACAGTGAGACCTTGCCGCCGGCCTCGACCGGCAGTTCCTCGCGTGGTGCCGTTCTCTCGGCGAGAGAAGCCATGGTGCTCGTCCCCGGCCGGCGTCCCGCCTCAGTTCGCGGTGACGCCGAGCACCGCCGCGGCGGCCGGGTGGTGCGGGATCTGCGGATAGACGCGACCGAGGCCGTCCGGCTTGATGGCGCCGAGCACCTTCGAGCCGGCGGCGATCTCGGCGCCCTTCTCCTTCAGGAGGGTGGCGACGGCGGCGACGCTCTCGTCCGGCACGCCGGCACCGGCGACCAGCACGTAGTCATAGGCCATCGTCTCGATCGCGGTCGGCGCGCCGACCACCTTGTCCTCCGGCGTCACCGGCACGAGGTAGGCCTCCGGCGCCACGGCCTGCATCCGGGCGACCGCCTCGGGCGAGGCGTCGAACGGCAGCCACTTCACGCCGACGGAGGAATCCGCCTCCACCACCTTGCCGCCGCGCAGCGCGAACAGCGTCGCGTCGACCCGGCCGGCGACGAGCTCGTCGACGCCGTTGGCGACGCTCGCCACCGGCACCACCGTGACGTCGTCCATCGACAGGCCGCCGTTGGCGAGCGCCCCCTCGACGTAGGGAACGAGGCTCGCCTGGGCGGTGAGGCCGCCGGCAACGCGCTTGCCCTTCAGGTCGGCGATCGTCTCGATGCCGGCATCCTTGCGCACCATCAGGCCGACCGGGCTCGGGAACAGCGCCGCGACGAGGCGGACGTTCTCGAGCTTCAGGCCCTCGAACGGCCCGGTGCCGCGCACGGCGTCGCCGACGTCCGGCGTGACCACGGCGGCGAACTCGAGCTCGCCGGTGTCGACCAGCGGCAGGAAGGCGGTCGGGCCGCCGAACGCCTGCACGCTGACCTCGAGGTCGGTGCCGTCGTCGATCGCCTGGCCGAGGGCGGCGTTGACGCCGTAGTTCTGCGAGCCCTGCTGGCCGGAGCCGAAGCGGGCGGTGTCGGCCAGCGCGGGAGCGGCGGCGAGGGCGAGGCCGAGAGTGGCGGTGGCGAGTGCGCGCAGGATCGTCATCGTCGTGGTTCCCCTTCCCTCATCGCCGGGGCGCCATTCGGCGTCCTCCGGCGTCCGGTCGTGCGAGATCAGCCGCTTGCCGCTACTTCGGCAGCGGCTTGTAGGCGATGGCGTCGATCTCGATCTTGGTGCTGATGACCGCGCGCGCCTCGACGGTGGTGCGGGCCAGCACGGCATTCTTGAAGTGCTCGGCGAACACCTTGTTGTAGCGGCCGAAGTCGCGGGTATCCTGGAGGTAGGTGCAGGCCCGCACCACGTCGTCGAGGGTCGCGCCTTCTTCCGCGAGGATGCGCTCGATCGCGAGGATCGTCGCCCGCGTCTCCTCCTCGATGGTGCCGTCGATCATGTTGCCGTCGGCGTCCTTGGCCACCTGGCCGGAGACGAAGATGAAGTCGCCGGCGCGCACCGCCGGATGGAACGGCAGGTTCGGGTTCTTCTTGCCGATGGCGTAGTGGTCTTTCTTGTCGGACACGGGATGCGGCTCCGTCGTTCGGCTGCGGGCAAAGCCCGGGTCAGAAAACGCTGGTCTCGATGATGTCGACGCCGTTGATGCGGTCGACGAGGTAGATCAGCCCGCGATCGTCGATGGTGACGTCGTTCGACGACGGCCGGTCGGCGCCGACGGGCGTGTCGGGGATGAAGTGCCCGACCTCCTTCGGCGCGAACGGGTCGGCGATGTCGAACAGGCGCAGGCCGTTGGCGAACCAGGCGAACGGGATGATCGTGCCGCGGAAGCGCTCGGACGGCTGGTGGCAGCCGGTCATCGGCGGCTGCGGCGAGCCGTCGAGGTCGATGCCGTCGACGCGGATCGTCGAGATCGGGATCGGCAGCCGCTCCTCGGTGATGTCGTAGATCCACGCGAACGACGGCGCCGCCGGCCAGAGCTTCGCCACATCCTCGTCGGCCACCACCATGACGTTGCGGCCCATCAGCGGCTGCGGGATCGGCAGGCAGGTGTGGGTCGGGTGCGGGAAGGCCGGGCTCGTGTTGAGGCTCGAGACGAGCTTCGGGCGCGCCATGTCCTCGATGTCGAGGATGAAGAAGCCGTGGTGCCAGTAGCTGACGTAGAGCCGGTTGCCCATCCGCATCGGGTGGTGGCAGCGCGGCGTCACCCAGTCGTCCCACGGATAGGGCTCGCCACCGGCCTTCCACTGGCCCGGGATCCACCAGCGGCCGACTTCCTCGGGCTTCGCGGGGTCGGCGAGGTCGAGGATCATGGCGATGTTGCCGACATAGCCCTCGGCCGTCGGCGAGATGTAGGCGTAGCGGCCGTCGAAGTCGTAGCGGTGGACGCCCCGCCCGCCGGTCACCCACTTCGAGATCAGTTTCGGCGTCGCCGGCTTTGAGACGTCATAGATCGCGAGGCCGCCGCCGAAGGCCGGGTCGCCGCTCTGGCCGAGCTTCTCGTGGTTGACGACCATGATGCCGTCCTTCACCCGCACCTTGTGCGAGTGCCAGCCCGGCGGGAGCTCGACGGTGGTGAGCTTGCGCGGATTGCGCGGGTCGGACACGTCGACGATCGTCGTGCCGCTCGGCGAGCTCATGTGGCCGATATAGAGGGTCGTGCCGTCGACCCACACCTGCCCGCCGCCGGGGCAGTCGATGTGCGAGACGAGTTGCGTGTTCTTGCACTTCTGCACGGACGGCACCCGGGTACGCGAGGGGACGGGAGGCGGGAGTGCGGACAGCCGGCGGACAACCGGCCGCGCGCGGACAGGGCGGGCGGGCCGCCCTGTCCTCGACATCGGTCGGCGCCGCTCAGAGGATGCGGACGACGTCGCCCTGGGCGTCGCGGCCCCACTTCTTGTAGAGCGCGAAGGCCTTCTGGGCCGGCTCGTCGCTGGCGACGAACAGGATCGCCGGCTCGGTGGCGGAGCCGTTGACGTGCTCGCACCAGCTCTGGCCGGGCACCGCCAGGGTATCGAACTGCTTCCAGTCGTAGCGCTTGCCGTCGACGATCGAGTAGCCGCTGCCCTCGAAGGGGGCGACGAGCAGGCTCGCCGTCTGGCGCAGCGGCATCGTCTTCTCGCCGGGACGCAGCATCTGGGCGAAGAAGGTGATCGTCTTGAACACCGGGCCGCCCGTCGTCGGGTCGGTGTACTCGACCATCAGCGCCTCGTAGGGGTCGCCGTCCCAGTCCTTGTGGCGCTCGAGCACGTCGCGCATCGCATCCCAGCGATAGACGTACATCGGCGAGGACAGGCCCGAGCCGCGCTTGTGGTCGACGAAGCGGGGCGTCAGGCCGCCGTGGCCGTAGACGCGCGCCGAATAGTCGGCCGGATAGCGCGCCGTCTGCACCTTCTTCGCCACCACCTCGCCGTCGACCAGCTCGGTGTAGTGGTGGTCGAAGTGGATGGCGTTCAGCGTCTCGATCAGCGGCAGGTCGAGGACCGAGAGGTTGACCGCCTCCTCGTCGCCGACGGTGCCGTGGTTGTGCCAGGTGTCGTTCGGGGTCAGCACCATGTCGCCCGGGCCGAAGACGATGTCCTCGCCCTGCACGCCGGTGAAGTTGCCCTTGCCGGTCAGGCCGAAGCGGATGGCGCTCGGCGAGTGCTTGTGCGGCGGCATGATCTCGTTCGGATCATTCAGCCGGTAGGCGGTGTACATCGTCGAGACCGAGGCGCGCTTCGGCGCCAGGCCCGGATTGATGCAGATCACCGAGCGGCGCTCGCTGTCGTCCATCTTGATGAGGTCGGCGGCGCGGCGCAGCACCGGCTCGATGTCCTTGGCATATTCCCACACGAAGGGAACGGCCTTCTGGGTCGCCATGAGCTGGCGGACCTCGTCGTTCTCGACGTCGCTCGCCGTCGCCCAGAACGGGAACAGGTTCTTGGCGGCGAGATCGTCATAGAGCGACTTCAGTGCAGCCTCGCGGTTGCTGCGGTCGCGGAGCGGCTGGACCACGGACATGAGGGACCTCCCGGCTGGGGGCTTCGATGAAGCCCTGACCATAGCGCCGACCATAAGCCGGCTGGTTTCGACCATCAACCCAAAAAATGGCCGGAGCAGTCGCCTCCACCGGCCTTCGTCACACCCTTGGCGGCGGCCCGGCGGCCCCGCTCGCCCGATGCCCTGAACTCCAGCCATTCTGCGGCCGGAGCCTCGTCGTGCGATGCCGCCCGGCACCCTCCGGCAGGCCCCGGCTGCGGCCGCGACCGATCGCGACCAAACTCTCGACCAATTCCAGCCAGCAACCCGCCGGCCAGCCGTTCCGCGGCTCAGGCCGCGGCGCGTGCGGCCGTCGCCGGCTCGACCGGGGCGAGCGTCTTGCGGCCGCGGATGAGGTCCGCGGCGCGCTCGGCGATCATCACCACCGGCGCGTTGATGTTGCCGGTGACGAGGTCCGGCTTCACCGAGGCGTCGACGACGCGCAGGCCGCGGACACCGCGGACGCGCAGTTCCTGGTCCACCACCGCCGCGGGGTCGTCGTCGGTGCCCATCCGGCAGGTGCCGAGCGGATGGTGGACGGTGATCGAGGTCTTGCGGATGTGGGCGTCGATGTCGGCGTCGCTGGTCTTCGCCGAACCCGGCGCGAACTCGGCGGCGACGAAGGGCTGCAGCGCCGCGTGGGCGGCGATGTCGCGGGCGATCTTGATGCCGGTGCGCAGCGCCGTCCAGTCGGCCGTCGCAGCGAGGAAGTTCTGGTGGATGCGCGGCGCCGCCGACGGGTCGGCCGAGGCGAGCCGCACCGCGCCGCGGCTTTCCGGGTGCAGCAGCACGAGGCGCGTCGCGAAGCCGTCCGGGAACGGCTCCTTGAACGGCTTCATGTAGGGCCAGGCGCCGAGCGGGGCGGCCGTGAACAGGTACTGCAGGTCCGGCAGCGGCTTGTCCGGGGCGCTCTTGATGAAGGCGGTGATGCCGCCCGGCACGTCGGAGGCGAAGCCCTTGCCGAACAGGTAGGCGTTGGCGAGCGCCGGCACGATGCGGTCGAAGCGCATCGCGCGGTGGAACGGCCCCGGCTCCTTGCGGCGGTACATCAGGATCACCGAGACGTGGTCCTGCAGGTTCTTGCCGACGCCCGGCAGCGCCACGCGCGCCTCGATGCCGTGGGTGGAAAGCTCGGCCGGATCGCCGATGC
>SXGT01090425.1_pt1 | contig 10868 bp, 7 predicted proteins | sample 3176221 | NCBI WGS metagenome assembly SXGT01 (sample SAMN11356862, study PRJNA531348) | freshwater metagenome | isolation source: freshwater sample F1-120 | place: China: Fuxian Lake, Yuxi | collected 2017-12-25
ATTCGCGCCAAAGCTCGTCAATCCCGGCGGCGTCGAGGTCTGGAAGCAACATCAGGCTGGCAACGTGCATGGACTCGATCAGGTGGTCGAGCACTTTGAAGTGACGCCGCGGCAAATCATCGAAAGCGTGGCGCTCGCGGCCCGCGAGTTGGGCCTGCCGCATCCGATGCATATCCACTGCAACAACCTGGGCATGCCCGGCAATTGGACCACCACTCTGGAAACCATGCGGGCCCTCAACGGCCACAAGGGGCACGTGACGCATATTCAGTTTCACAGCTACGGGGGGGGCGATGCGGACGAAAACACATTCAACAGCAAAACCGCCGAATTGGCCGAGTATGTCAATGCCAACAAGAACATCACCGTCGATGTCGGCCAGGTGCTGTTTGGTGAAACGACGAGCATGACGGGGGACGGGCCACTAGGCTACTACCTGAGCAACATCTACAAGGGAAAGTGGTTCAGCTCCGACACCGAGATGGAAGCCGGTTGCGGCATTACGCCGATTGCGTACAAGAACAAGACGCTCGTTCATGCCTTGCAATGGGCGATCGGTCTGGAATGGTATCTGCTTGTCGAAGACCCCTGGCGCGTGGTGATGAGCACCGATCACCCCAACGGCGGCTCGTTCCTGGCGTATCCGCAAATCATCAAGCTGCTGATGGACCGCACCTATCGCGAGGAAATTCTCAAGACGGTGCATCCGCTGGTGCGGGAGCGTTCGGTGCTGGGAGACTTAAAGCGCGAGTACACGCTGTACGACATTTGTGTTATCACGCGCAGCGGACCGGCGAAGATCCTTGGCCTGAAAAACAAAGGGCACCTGGGCGCCGGCGCCGACGCGGATATTACAATCTATACGCCCAACGAAGATAAAGAGCGGATGTTCGAGCTGCCGCGCTATGTCATCAAGAGCGGCCAACTCATCGTCGAGCAGGGCGAAATCCGCGAGCCGTTAACAGGCAAGTTGCTGCACGTGTCGCCCGAGTACGATATTAGCATTGAAACCGACATCGCAGACTGGTTCGAAAAGTATTATTCGATTCGCTTTCGCAACTATCCGGTGCCAATTGAATACTTGCACGATCACGAGCAGATTGCCTGCCAGCGCGTCTAGCTGCGGGGGGGGCCCCCCGCAGCTATTCCGGCCTTTGCCAGAGCTTCGAGATATTCTTCGTGTGTATTGAGGTTGCGCAACGTTAGCAGGCCAGGGTCAACGTCCTTCAATTCATCCCAGGCCACGTGGCGAGTTTTCACCCCCTCGAACAAGAACACCGGCCGCAAGCGATCCGCAGCAAGCAGCGATTCCACGTGCGGCAGCACGCCGCACCGATACACGGCCGCCAGCGGATGCGGAAAGCCATCGCTCTCGGGCACGGCAATCTCGTGGTCGCCCAGAAGATCGATCATCCGCCGGACAAATGCCGGAACCAGCAGCGGCACGTCGCAACTCGTGGCGTAGACAGCGTCAATGGCGTCCGGCAACGCCTTCAGCCCGGCACGCAAGCCTTCAAGCGGACCGCGGAACTCCTGCTCGTCGTGAGCAACAATCACGGACTTGGGAAACAGCGGCAGCGATTGATCGGGCGCCGCGACGACCACGATCGGCGCAACGACCTCCCCCAACAGCCGCACGACGCGCTCGAGCATCGTCTCTGGACCAAACGGCAACTCTGCCTTGGACGAGCCCATCCGAGACGATTTTCCGCCGCATAAGACAATTCCGCCAACGTGCATATCGTGCCCCCAATTTCGCCGATACCAAGGCCGCCAATCCCTGGTTATACTCTCCCCATGCTCAAACTCACCTATCAAGCCACAACGGCGGTTCCCGTAGAGATTGAAGGCCTGACCCCTGACGCCGTCCGGGAGAAATCACTTGCGGATATCGAACGGCTGGAAATCCATCATGGCAACCAGAAACTGCCGCTTGCTGAGTTTTTTTCCGTCTCAGGCGACCCCAGCGATGCCCGATTCGAATTCGAGGGTAATCTCGCCGGGGTGCATTGGATCGGCGCTCACATGACCGAGGGGGAAATCCACGTCCAAGGCAACGCCGGTCGGCATCTGGGCAGCGAAATGACCGGTGGCGCAATCCACGTCCACGGCGATGCCGGTGATTGGGTCGGCGGCGAGCTTCACGGCGGCCTGATCCACGTGCGGGGCAGCGCGGGCCACCTGATCGGCAGCGCCTACCGCGGCAGCAAGCGCGGCATGACCGGCGGCACGATTCTGATTGGCGGCAGCGTGGGGAACGAAGTCGGCCATACCATGCGCCGCGGCATGCTGGCCATCGGCGGTGGCTGCGGCGATTTTGTGGGCATCAACATGATCGCCGGAACGATTTTGGTCTTCGGTGAATGCGGCATCCGCGCCGCCGCCGGCATGCGTCGCGGCACCGTCGGACTGTTCGGGCCCGTCCCCCCGCCGATCCTCTCCAGCTTCCGCCGCAGTTGCTTGTACGAACCGCTGTTCTTGCAACTCGTTTTCCGCTATCTGCGGTCGCACGAGTTCATCGTGCCCGACGAACTGTGGCCCGCCAGCTACCGCCTCTACCATGGCGACAATGTGGCGATCGGCCACGGGGAAGTGCTGGTGCGCGCGACGGCGTAATATCGGGGCGTCAGAATAGATCGAGCAAGCGCATCGCTTACGACGGTGTCCACATCCACACCTCGACGGGCTGCTTCATTTTCCAATTCCTCGACAAGTTGCTTGTCGATACCGTGAATCGTAAGTGACGTTGTCATGTCGGCACCCCTGTTGCGGCGGATTTCCAATCCCCAAATGATAGCCCCCACTTCAGCGTAACCGAAATCTGAGTTCCTGTAGCCGAATTCTCACGGCCTGTGCAGTGATAATTTGGCGAAACTCGATGATTGTGCCCGCATTCGCGCGCGATTTTGGCACCACGAAATCGAAATGCTCTTCCTGGAGTGGTAGAAAACCGAGGCCGGAGGACCTGGCGATCGTTTCCAGCGTCACGCCCCAATCGGCGCGGCCTTGGAGAACCGCGGCGGCGACGGCGTTGTGGTTGCGAGGCTGAACCGCATAGCCGGTCGGTTTGTTCCCTTCGAGCAGGCGGTCGATCAGCACGCGCGTGCCGCTCCCCTGATTGCGGTTGACCATCACGCATTTTGGATGGTGCTTGACGGACGCGATCGCTTCGCGCGCGGTGCTGCCTTCGAAGCGCTTGTCGCCAGGACGGAACACCACTCCTTGCAAGCGGCCATAGCCGGGGATCAGCTCCAAATCGGGGGTGAGAAACGAGCGGTTGTATTCTCCGGTCGCGGGATCCATCAGGTGGATGCCAGCCAGGTCGCACTCGCCGCGATTGGCGGCTTCCAGCCCGGCGGTGCTGCCCACGGCCAGAAACTTCGTGCGAAAGCCTCGCTCCTGCATCAGTCCCAACAGGAAATCGAGGCCCACGCAGTGGCTGCCGATCACCACCAGATCGGCAAGCTGCAACTCGCGGCCGAGCAATCGCACATTCACCGCGCTGCCCGCGTCAACGATTTCGTGATGCCGGTCAATCGTGACGAATCCGTCCGCGCGGCTGAACGTGGTCACGCTGCCGGAGCCTTTGCCCATCGGGAATGCAATCAGTGCAGGAGCCACTGCCTTCGTTGGTCGCGCGAAGCCCAGGGGTGGCAACCCCTGGGCTTGTGGAGATGCCGCTGGTTCGCTTGCGGCGCTGACCAGCCCAACCAGCAGGTACTCCGTGCGCCCGATTTCACTGTTGACCTTCACGGCCAGTCGCGCTTGAACGGAGGACCGCTGCTCGACCGCTCTTCCGGCCAGCGCTCGAATCACCGGCGCTACAAATTCGTGAAACGTGAAAATCGCCGACGTCGGAAAACCCGGCAGAATGACAACCGCTTTTCCCTGGGTGGCCGCCAGACAGATCGGTTTTCCCGGCTTGAGCGCGACGCCGTGGGCGACGATGCCAGGATCCCGCAACTCGGCGACCACGCGGTACGACAAGTCGCCCGTCCCTTTGCTGGTGCCGCCCGACAGCAGGACAACGTCAGCCGAGTCGAGGGCTTGCCGCAGCTTGACGCGCAGTACGTCGGTGTCATCGCGTACGATTCCCAGCCGCAGCGGTTCGCCCCCCAGTTCGCGCACCGCGTCGGCGAGGATTTGCGCGTTAGAGTCGTAAACCATCGCCGGACGCATTGGCTCACCCGGCGCAATAATCTCGTCGCCGGTGGAAATGATTGCCACGATCGGCTTTCGCCAGACCTGCACCTGGACGACGCCAACCGCCGCTAGCACGCCGGTTTCGCGGCTGGTTAGCAAGTCACCGCGGCGCAGCACCGTTTCGCCGGCGGTGATGTCGGCGCCGGTAAACGTCATCCCGCTGCCGGGGGTGACCGACTTTGAAATCAGCAGCTTGCCACCGCGCACCTCGGTGTGCTCAACCATCACCACGGCGTCGGCGCCGCGGGGCAACATTCCGCCGGTCGCGATCGAAATGGCTTCACCTTGCCCGACGGTGAATCGCGCGGCGACGCCCGTGGAAATCGCTTCGTCGCTCAGCCGCAAGCAACAGGGGCGTTCTTCGGTCGCACCATCCGTGTCTCCGGCCACCACCGCGTAGCCATCGACGTTCGAGCGGTCGAAGGATGGCACATCGACGGGCGAAATAATGTCTGCGGCCAACACTCTTTCCAGTGCGAAATCGAGTGTCACCGTCTCTCCACCGAGCGGGGCAAGTTCAAGTGCCGCCCGAAAGCGGCGTTCTGCCTCGTCCCGTTCCAGCACATTGAGAAACTGTTCCTGCTCAGTCATACAGCCAGACCTCGACTTCGCGGCCCGGCGGAAAACCTTCGCTGTCTGCCGGCACCATGACAAAACCATCGGCCCGTGTGGTGGACGACAACACAGACGCTCCGCCGACCGAGATGGGAACCAGCTGCCCGTCTTGAAAGAGGACTCGAGCATAATCGAGCCGACCGATCGGTGAGCTGATCTTGCGCGCCAGCGTCGCGAGAAGCGAACGATACGGCCACTTCTTGCTTCGACCGCCAAGCGCGCGGATGGCCCGCCCCGCGAAGAAATCGTACGCGCACAGGCATGACACCGGATTGCCCGGCAGCAGAAACACCATTCGCCGGCCGAGCTTGCCCATTCCGGTGGGACTGCTCGGCCGCATGGCAATGCCGTGAATCGCCAATTCGCCATGCTGGGCCAACAGCGCGGGCACAAAATCTTCCTGACCCACACTCGAGCCGCCGGAGACGATTACCACGTCGGCGTCGGATTGAAGCGCCGTCAGAATCAAATCGCGATCATCGGGCACAAGACCGGGAAAATCAACGATCCCCCCATCGCGCTCGACCAGCGCCGTAAGCATGGGTCCGTTTGCGTCGGCGACCTGGCAGCCATGAGGCCGTGTACCGGCCGGCAGCAGCTCGTTGCCCGTAATGACAAGCCGCACGCGCGGCTTACGCACCACGCAGACTTGTACGATCCCCACCGAACTGAGCACCCCCAGATCCTGCGGCCGCAGCACGCGTTCCCGTTGCAAAACTACCGTTCCGGCGGCAACATCCTCGCCGCGCCGGCCGACGTGCTTGTACGGCGAGACGGCGGCAACTGCCTGGATGGAGTCATCAGGCCTGGCGTGATGAGCGCATTGGGAAATCGCATCTGCCTCGACAGCGCCTGCCACGGGGAGCGTGAGGGCCGCGCTCACCCACTCGGCGGGCAGCACCGCATTGGCGCCGTGCGGCATTGGCGCGCCCGTCATGATGCGAACTGCCTGGTCCGGTTGGACATCGCCTGAAAACGCTCGTCCCGGCAATGCCTCGCCGACAACTTGCAGCGGCAACGGATTATACTCGCTGGCCCCTTCGGTGTTTGCGGCCACAACGGCGAATCCATCCATCATCGCACGATCGAAGCCGGGCACATCGAGGTCGCTCGTGACGGCTTCCGCCAGCACGCGACCGGCGGCGGCTCGCAGCAGTACCGTCTCGGCGGGGAGCCGATGCAGTTGTGCATCGAGCCAGGCCAAGGCCGCCTCAACGGTCTCTCGGCGCGCGAAGCCGCGCATCCGCACATCATCGATCGGTCCGCCGTGCGAGTTGGTCATATACGCTCTCACTATTCGCGTCGGTACCTCGCCCGGTCCGCAATTTTCGCGGCCGCTGTTCGCGGAACATGCCGCGACCGATTGCGACCTCGACGGCTGCCGAGTAAAGTCAGAAGTATGTCATTGTAACCGCAACCTTTGTCGGCGAAATCAGATCGGCCGCAATCGATCCGCCGTCGCTGAACGTGCCCCAGCTCAGAAGCCTAGGCAACCCAGCTGAATTCTTGAGAATTCAGCGGCAAACAAACCGGCTAATTCCGAAACTCCCACGATGCCCAAGTTCCATGCCGTCGGAATCGATCTTGGAACCACCTATTCGGTGGTGGCTCGGCTCGATGCCAACGGCAAGTCGCAAATCGTTCGAAACTCCCACGGCGACATTCTCACGCCCAGCGTGGTGCTCTTCGACGATCAGGAAATCGTCGTCGGCAAGGATGCCAAGAAGGCCGCGGCCAATGCGCCGGATCGCATCGCCGAATGTGTCAAGCGTGACATGGGAAGCGAGTTCTATAGCAAGACCATTCGCGGTGAGCAGCTTCCGCCCGAGGTAATACAGGCCTGCATTCTGAGGAAACTCGGGGCCGACGCGGTGCGCGCCTGTGGCCCTGATATCAAGGTCGTGATTACCGTGCCGGCGTACTTCGACGAGCCGCGGCGCAAAGCCACCTCCGACGCCGGAGAAATGGCCGGTCTTGACGTGCTCGATATCGTCAACGAACCGACCGCCGCCGCGCTGTCCTTTGGTGAACACTTGGGCTATCTCGATCCACAGGGCTCACCCAAAGGTGACATGCAGGTGCTGGTCTACGATTTGGGCGGCGGAACGTTCGACGTGACCGTGATTGAAGTCAAGCCCGGCCACATCCGCACCATGGCCACCGACGGCGATGTGCGATTGGGTGGACGCGATTGGGACCAGCGCCTGGTCGACTATCTGGCCGAAAAGTTTCGATCGCAGCACGGAAAAGATCCACGACAAGAACCTGCCAGCCTGATCCGCCTGATGCGCGCCGTTGAAGACGCCAAACACACGCTGTCGGCCCGCACCACCGCCAACGTGCACTTGGAATGCGGCGGCAAGTCGGCCGATCTGGAAATCGGTCGCCAGACCTTCGAAGAACTCACCGAAGATTTGCTGGAACGGACGGGGCACACGTCGCGCCAAGTGCTTCAGGCCGCGGGCACATCGTGGCAGTACGTCTCTCATATCCTGCTCGTCGGTGGTTCGACGCGGATGCCAATGGTCGCCAGGATGCTTGAACGCATCAGTGGCGGCATGAAGGCCGAGCACGTCGTCAATCCCGACGAAGCCGTCGCCCGTGGTGCCGCCATTTATGCCGGGTACCTGCTGGCGACGCGATCCATCACCAGCGAGGCGCCCAGCGCGGTGTTTCAAGAGCCGGGCCCGAAGTTCCGCGTGACCGACGTGAACGCGCACAGCCTGGGAATCGAGGGCATCGATCAAGAGACGCTCCGCAAAGAGAACATTATTCTTATTCCACGCAACAGCCCCCTGCCCTGCAAGGTGCGGGAGAAGTTTGTCACCAAGAAAGCGGGCCAGCTATCAGTCGCCGTGCAGGTGCTCGAGGGGGAGAGCAAGTCGCCTGATCAATGTGCGCGCATTGCGCGTGCCGCGATCAGGCAATTGCCAGAAGGCCTGCCACAAGGCTATCCGATTGAAGTGACCTATGAGTACGGCGCCAACGGTCGGCTGAACGTACGGGCCAAACTGCCTGGCACGACCAAGGAGGTCATGCTTGAACTCGAACGCGAGCGGAGCATGAACAACGACCGCCTTGCGCGCTGGCGGAAGGTCGTCTCGACCGACAAGGGCTTCGATGCCTTCGAAGCGGTGCTGGAAGAGGTGCTCCAGATCGAAGGTCTGGATGATCGATCGGCCGGCCCGCCGGCGGCGCGCCCCGCCAGCCCGCCATTTCGTGCAAACGCGGAATCCCCAAAGCCGTCCCCACCCGCTGCCGCGGCTTTGCAAGCCGGATTAAAGCTCGAACCACCGTCCACAAACAAAGCCGAGCCTGAAAAGAAAGCCGTTGTTGCAGCAACACCCGAGTTCCAGGCGGCGGCCCCACACCAGGTCAGTTTTCCAGAAACAACGCGGCGGATTAGCGACCGATCGACCCGAACCCTGATCATCAATATTATCGGCCACCTGACGGCATCGATCCTCGGCCTGTCCATTGGCTACTATGTGCTTTGTTGGATGCAACCGTCGGCAAATTTCTTGGAACTAAAACTGCCCGGTCTGCCGCCGCCATCGCAACCTGCGCGGCAGCCGACGATTCCATGAGCAGGCTGTCAGGGACAAACACAGGGGGTCAGGGAAATTTTCCCCGGAAACATGCTCGACAACCAGCCAACAGGACGACGCATGTCCCTCGAATTCGCAGGAAAAATGAGCCAGCCCCCGGCCCGTGCGATCATCCCGATAAGTCAGCGCGAACGTTGCCGAGACAAAATGGTAATTCACCCCGACGATTGGCGAGTCTAAAGGTATCCCCGCGTCCCTTCTCCACCGCGCATGATTAACCCTCCCGCCGTTGGCATCGATCTTGGCACCACGTACTCCGCTGTCGCGCAGCTCGATAGCAGCGGGCGGCCGGTCACGCTTGTCAACGCCGAGGGGGACCTGGTCACACCCAGCGTCGTGCTGTTTGAACCCAACAACATCGTGGTAGGCAAAGAGGCGCTTAAGGCAATTGCAACCGACGCCAAACTCGTCGCGCAGTGTGCTAAACGAGAACTCGGCGATCGGATGTTCAATAAGGAACTCGGTGGTCGCAAGTATCCACCGGAAGCGATCGAGGCTTTGATCCTCCACAAGCTAAAACGTGATGCGGCACGGCAGATCGGCGAGTTCTCCAAGTGCGTGATCACCGTCCCCGCGTATTTCGACGAGGTTCGCCGCAAAGCAACCCAGGATGCCGGCTACATGGCCGGGCTCGAAGTGATGGATATCATCAACGAGCCCACCGCTGCGGCCATAGCGCATGGCTTTCTCAAGGGCTTTCTCAACGAACAGGGCGAGTCGCCCGCCCCGCGCAAGCTGCTGGTGTACGATCTGGGCGGAGGCACGTTCGACGTGACCGTGATGGAGATTCGCGGCCACGAGTTTCTGGCGCTGGCCACCGACGGGGATGTGCAGTTGGGCGGCTACGATTGGGACCAACGCCTGGTCAACCACGTGGCGCAGGAATTCAAGCGGCAGCACGGTCTGGATCCGCGCGAGGATGCCAACACGGCCGGCCGCCTGTGGCGCGAGTGTGAAGACGCCAAACGCACGCTCTCCGCCCGCGCGAAAGCCAGCGTCACGTGCGACTACAAGGGGCATGCCGTACGCGTGGAGATCCCGCGCGAACTGTTCGAAGAACTGACCCACGACCTTCTCGACCGCACGCGTTTCACAACTCGACAAACCTTGATGGCGGCCGGACTGACCTGGAAGGACATCGATTACGTGCTGCTGGTAGGCGGCTCGACACGCATGCCCATGGTCAGCAAAATGCTCCGGGACGCCACGGGCAAAGAACCCGATGGAAGCGTGGCCGTCGACGAGGCCGTGGCCCACGGCGCGGCATTGCACGCCGGCGTGCTGTTGGCCAAAAACGCCGGTCAATCACCGCGGCTGAAAATCAAGAATGTCAACTCGCACAGCCTGGGGGTGGTGGCGACCGATAACCTTACCGGCCGCAAACGCAACGCAGTGCTGGTGCCACGTAACACGTCGTTGCCCGTTACGGCTCGTCGCAACTTCCGCACACAAAAGCCTGGCCAAAGGTCGATCCTTGTGCAGATTGTGGAAGGCGAGAGCGCCAACCCAGACGAATGCACGCAAATTGGCCGCTGCGCCGTACGCGATCTGCCGGCGAACCTGCCGGGCCAAACCCCGATCGAGGTCCGCTTCCATTACGCGGAAAACGGTCGTCTCACGGTACATGTGGCCGTGGAAGGCACCACCAAGGAACTCAGGCACACCATCACCCGCGACAATATGCTCACGCAAGAGCAGCTTGACGCCTGGCGCGGCTTCGTGTGCGGCTCGCGGTAAATTGATCGCGAGGCGCATCCGCGCTGCGGGCGGGTCCTCTCACGGCCAACCGTCTCCGCACGAACGCCAATTGCCCGGTGGCGTGGCCAACGGTAAAATCGCGCCATCCGGAGGGTAAGCGAATTGGCCAGCGGTCTGACTCGAAATCAGATGCCCCGCAAGGGGTTGTGGGTTCGAATCCCATGCCCTCCGCTCGTAAAGCCTTGTCAGATAACGTTTTTTGACAAGGCTTTCTTTTCGCCATAAGGGGAAGTTTGGTGGTTCCCTTGATCGTTGGATGTCACGATCGGATTACTGATGAACTTCAACGTGACAAGACTGAAAGATGGCATCACGCGAATCGTCTGCGGCCAGTTATGAGTCCCTCTCCGTGGCTTTGTGGCTCTGTGAGAACCAAAAAAGAGCAAACCAGCCGATGAGCGGACGCCTCTTGCTGCTCTTCCACCGTGACCGACATCGATCGCTTGCGCGCCATGGTCCAAACTCCTTTGACCTTGAGGTTCGCAACCCCCAAACGTGGGGTTTTCCAGCCAGGCCGATTTCCCACCCACAATCGAGACGCTCCCACCGTACGACCGATCTCCAAGAAATTTTCGTCCCAACGTAAAGCTTTCTATCCCGGCTGCGAGCGCGAAGGGGTTTCGTTGCGGTTGGACGCTTTCGCTCGCGGCCGGGATAGAAAGCCGTTGAACTTAATCGCACACG
>SXGT01269665.1_pt1 | contig 10868 bp, 12 predicted proteins | sample 3176221 | NCBI WGS metagenome assembly SXGT01 (sample SAMN11356862, study PRJNA531348) | freshwater metagenome | isolation source: freshwater sample F1-120 | place: China: Fuxian Lake, Yuxi | collected 2017-12-25
GAAGTTCCTTGCCACCGACGCCGCGCGCCTCAAGGTAGCGGTCGAGAAAATCGGCAAGGTCGGCTCGAAGTAGTCCCTACTTTTTCTTCCTCGGGCGGCGGTACTGCAGCAGGTTGCCGACCTCGCGCTCGAACGGATCGCGGCGGACCACGCGCTGCGCAATCCCGGGCGCGAGCAGCTTGAAGTGGCGGATGGCTTCCAACTCGTCTACCAGGTCCCAGGCGCCGTCCTCGGCCGTCACCCAGTCCGCAGGCTTCATGCGCCGGAGGTCATAGGGAACTGAATAGGTGCGCAGGGTCTTGTGATCGCGCTTGTTGTAGTACTCGTGGAACCACGACATCGCAAGTTCCCGCAGGCTGCGGTACACCGGGTCGCGCCAGCGCAGGCCGATGCCGTTGGTCTTGGAGATCGCACCCCAGCGGCCCTTGCGGCGGAACAGGGTCACGACATGGTCGTAATCGTGCACCGCCTGCAGGTCGAGCAGCAAGGGCGGTTCGCCATGCACCCATAATGCGCAGGCCGCCAGCATCGCGCCCTCGATGCAGTGCGCGCGGCGATCGCGCAGCACCACGCGCACGGAGTGGCAGCTGTCGCCGTCGGGCTCGAAGTTCTGCTTCAGGTCGAAGAGGAACCGCTGGATCTTCTCGGGGGAGTCGAGGCGGCGAAGAACCGCAAATTCGGCCCGGGTGAGGCCGAGCATCTCGCGAGTTGCACGTTTTTTTTTCATGTTATCAGCCACCAGTGTAGCTAGAATTCCATAATGCACCACTGGCAGAGAATCGAAGCCGTGATAGCGGGCACCGCAACCGACCGCCAGCCGGTTGCCCTCTGGCGCCACTTTCCGGTGGATGACCAGGACCCCGGCAAGCTGGCGGCCCACACGCTCGCGTACCAGCGCGCCTGGGACTTTGATTTAGTGAAGTTCATGCCCTCAGGTACCTACGGCATCGAGGACTGGGGCGCGACGACGGCCTACGAAGGCGCGGAAAATGGCGCCCGCGTGGTGAAACAGGTCCGCCTGCACAAGCCCGAGGATTGGAATCGGCTGCCGAAGCTGGATGTCCGCAAGGGGGTCTACGGCGCGCAGAACGCCGCGCTTGCGGCGGCGGCGAAGGAACTCAAAGGCAGCGCTCCTATCCTGCAGACCGTGTTTAGCCCGCTCACCACGGCGCGTAAGCTGGCCGGCGAACCGACCCTGCAGCACCTGCGCGAGCATCCCGAGGCGCTGGAAGCGGGCCTGAAGATCATCACCGAGGTCACCATCGCGTTCGGCGAGGAGGCGCTCAAGGCCGGGGCGCACGGATTCTTCTTCGCCACGCAGCTCGCGAGCACGGATGTGCTAACGCCCGTGGAGTACGAGCGCTTCGGCAAGCGCTGGGACCTCGAGTTCTTCGCGGCATTCAAAGGCCGGACGCGTGTCGACATGCTTCACCTGCACGGCATGAACCCGATGTTCGATGCGCTCGCCGGCTATCCGGTGGGCCTGGTCAACTGGCACGACCGCCTGACCGCGCCGACGCTCAAGGCCGCTGCGGGCCGCTTCAAGGGCGCGGTGGTGGGTGGCGTGGAGGAACTCGGCCTGCTGGTCAAGGGGTCGGAGGCCGAAGTGCGCGCCCAGGTGCGCGACGCCATTGCCCAGACCGGCGGGCGGCGCCTGCTGGTCGGCCCCGGCTGCGTGGCGGGAATCGCCGCGCCGGAGCAGAATATCCGTGCCGTCATCGAAGAAGCGAGGAAAACCCCATGAAACGCGCCCTCATCGCCGTCCTGGCCCTGGCTGCCGCCACCGCCGCCCAGGCGCAATCCTGGCCCACCAAGCCGGTGAAGTTCATTGTGCCCGCGGGCCAGGGGGGCACCATCGACCCCTTGTCCCGGTTCTTCGCCGACGCCTACACCAAGGCCTTCGGCCAGAGTTTCGTCGTAGAGAATCGTCCCGGCGCGCAGGGCAACGCCGGCCTCGCCGCGATCGCCAAGGCCGACCCGGACGGCTACACCGTCGGCATGGCGGCCTCGAGCATGATCGCCATCAACCCGCACCTGTACGCGACGATGCCCTACGACCCCAGGAAAGAGCTGACCGGGATCGTGCTGGTGGGCGACGTGCCCAACATCCTGGTGGTGCACCCGGAGGTGCCGGTGAAGACCATGGCCGAGTTCACCGCCTACGCCAAGGCGAACCCCAACAAGCTCAACTTCGGCTCTACCGGCAACGGCAGCTCGATGCACCTCGCGGGCGAGCTGTACAAGACGCTTACTGCAACGCAGATGACGCACATCCCGTACAAGGTGCCGGCCGACGCCACCAACGACCTCATCTCGGGCCGCACCCAGCTCATGTTCCAGCTGATGACCGGGATCCAGGGCCAGGTGAAGGCCGGGCGCGTGCGTCCGGTCGCGGTGCTTTCGGACAAGCGCTGGCCGGGCCTGCCCGAGGTGCCGACCTCCGTCGAGCAGGGCATGGGCAACCTCAAGTCCTCGGTCTGGTTCGCGGTGGTCGCGCCCAACGGCGTGCCGGCGGCGGTGGTCGAGCGCATCAACGCCGAGACCAACAAGCTGCTCGCCGACCAGGCCTTCCGCGACCGCGTCCAGGCGCTGGGCGCGGCGCCCATGGGCGGCAGCGCGGCCGACTACCGCGCGCTCTACGAGAGCGAGTTCGCGCGCTGGGCGGCGGTGGTGAAGGCCTCGGGCGCGAAGATTGACTAGCTGAAGCGGTACGCGTCCATCGCCAGGGACCCCATCTTGATCCCGGCATGGAGCCGCTCGGCGCGGTAGTTCGCGCCGGCGGCGCCCAGCGCCACAAACAATGGCAGGAATTGCTCGTCGCTGGGATGCGCCCGCACCCCGTGCGGGTTGAAGGCGCGGTAATCGACGAGCGCATCCAGGTCTCTCGCCTCGATTTTCTCCCGCACCCACTCCTGGAACTCGACGGCGTAGGGAAGCGGCCCGTCGCTGCGCCGCTCGCGCAGGTTGTGTGTCATGTGACCCGAGCCGATGATCAGGACGTCTTCGGCCGCCAGCATCGCCAGCGCCGCCAGCACGCCGTAAGCGCCGAGGTTGGAAGTGGAGGCGACCACCAGCTGCGTTACCGGCACCGTGGAAAAAATGCCGCCGCCGCCTTCGGTCTTGTCCTTCTGCGCGAACTCGGGCTGCGGGCGATCCATCACGAGATCATCGGCATGGTGCGCCCGGGCAACATCGGCAGGCAGTTGTTCGAGCGCGCGGGTGAGCTGCACAAGGAGTCGGGACTGCTCTTCCCGTACGCCCACAACGACCCTAGCGTAGGGCCTCAGGTGCACGAGCACCCGCTGATCAATCCGTTCGAGGACATCCCATACCGGCCCGGAATGGTCACCACAGTGGAAACCCGGGTTCGCTTCTTGGGCAAGGTGGGCTACCACATGGAAGATTTGCTCGAAGTGACCGAGGGGGCACCGCGATTGCTCTCCGACGCCTTCGACAACGAGGAAATCTTCGTCATCTGAGCGCCGTCACGTCGATTCGGCGGTGCGCAGCGACCGCGCGACAGGATCAGTCCACCTTCGCACCCGAGGCCTTAACGATCGGGCCCCAGCGCTTCAGCTCGTCCTGGATCATCGACGCCATCTGCTCCGGACTGCCACCGACGATTTCGTAGCCGAGGTCGGCCATGCGCTTGATGAAGTCGGGCGACCGGGTCGCCTTCTGGCCCTCGGCGTTCATGCGTGCGATGATCTCGCGCGGCGTGCCGGCCGGCATGGCGAGGCCGAACCAGGCCGTGGACTCGAAGCCGGGAACGCCTGCTTCGATCATGGTCGGTAAATCAGGCAGCACCAAAGCGCGCTTCGCGCCCGTCGTGGCGAGCGAGCGCAGCTTGCCGGCCCGGATGTGGCTGATGGCGGAAGGCACATTGTCGAACATCAGGTTCACCTGCCCGCCCACCAGGTCAATCATCGCGGGGCCGCTGCCCTTGTAGGGCACATGGGTGATGTCCAGGCCAAGCATGTGCTTGTACATCTCGCAGGACATGTGGATGGTGGAGCCGCTGCCGCTGGAGGCGCAGGTCAGCTTGCCCGGCTGCGCCCGAGCGAGCGAAGTCAGTTCGGCGACCGAGTTCGCCTTCACCGAGGGATGCAGCACCAGAACGTTGCTGAAGCCGGCCAGCACGATCACTGGCGCGAGGTCCTTGTTCGGATCGTAGTTGAGCTTGCTGTAGAGGAACGGCGTGATGCCGTGCAAGCTGCTGGCGGACATCAACATGGTGTAGCCGTCGGGGGCGGCGCGGGCCGCCATCTCGGAGCCGAGATTGCCGCCCGCGCCCGCGCGGTTGTCGACGGTGACGGCCTGGCCCAGCGTCCTGGTCAGTTCGATCGCCGCGGCGCGGGCGATGATGTCGGTGGCCCCGCCTGGTGCATAGGGAACAATGAGCCGGACGGGCTTGGTCGGATAGGTCTGCGCGACGGCGTGGGCACTGCCCAGCACAAGGATCGCGGCCAGCAGCGTACGGCAAAAGTGCGTCATGGTTCCATCCTCTTTTCTAGCGGCCAGGCCGCAGGATACGCCAGGCCGGAGGTGTCGATGCGGGTGCCGGCGAATGTGGGCACCGGAAGCTCGGCCGACGGTGGACCCGGGCGGTCCGATGCTTCCATCAGGACGTGCTTTCCTGCGCCGATCACCGGCACGAGGAAGGACGCCCACCGGTAACTGGGAACGCCGGCCGCGGCCGGCAGGTGGCGTTGCACCATTGCCGCCGCGGATTCGTCCAGATCTGCGGGCGCCGGTTCGACCAGCGTCATGCGGATCACGGCTGGAACGGAAAGGTGCTCGCCTGTCCGTGCGACTTCCGCCAGCACCGACGCGACGACGTCGCGGCGATGCGGGACCATGCGCCGCGTGGTCTCGTCCTGGCGCAGCTTCAATTGGCCCGGGCTAGGATCGAGGAACGTGCGCACGTCGTCGGCGCCGAACAGCGCAAGATAGCGTCCGGTGCCGTCGGCATAGTGCGCCGCCCAGGTGTAGCCGGGGCGTGCGCGCTTGTCCGGAATATGCTCGCCGTGGAACCAGGCGAGGTACGCCGAGTCGTCCTCACCGTCGAGGGTGTAGCGGATGGTCCAAATGGTGCGCGCCATGGCTGGGCCTAGGCGGCGGTCCGGCGCAACACACGCCCGGGCCGCTCGCCGGTGGCCTTGCCGTCGCGCCACGTAATGCGCCCGTTGACGACCACCGCCTCGATACCCTTCGCCGGCTGGATTGGCCTCGCGAAAGTGGCCGCTTCGTTCACCGTGCCGGCGTCGAACACGCACAGGTCAGCAAAGTTCCCCGTCTTCAGCACGCCGCGGCCTTCCAGTCCGAAGGTTTTCGCGGTGAGGCCGGTCATCTTGTAGACCGCAGTCTCTAGAGGAAAAAGGCCCAGGTTGCGGGAATAGTGTCCCAGGACTCTCGGGAAGGTGCCCCACAGGCGCGGATGCGGCGCTGCGTCGTGCGGCAGTCCGTCGGAACCCACCATGCTGTGCTCGAACGAGAGGACGCGCTGCACGTCATTCTCGTCCATGGAAAAGTAGATCGCGCCGGCGGGGAGCAATTTATGCACCGCGTCTTCCTTGTCGAGGCCCATCTTCGCCGCCACCTCTTCGAGGTCCATGCCGTTGAACTCCGGATGGGGCTTGGACCAGGTGACCAGCACTTTCATCGCCGGCCACGTGCGGCTCCAGGACAGGATCGTGGAGGAGGCGCAGTATGGATAGCAATCCAAGCCGATCTTCTGGTCCTTCATCCGCTCGGCGATGAAGGGCAGCGTTTCCTTCATGCGGCCGAAGTTGGGCCTACCCGCAACCTTGTGGTGCGACACCACGACGGGAACGTCCAGCGCCTTGCCGATGCGGAAGGTCTCCTCGAGCGAATCCATGATCCGGTCGCCCTCGTCGCGCATATGCGTGCAGTACAGGGCCTGGCGCGCGGTGAGCGGGCGGCAGACCTCGATCACTTCCTCGGTGGTCGCTGCGCGCGCCGGCTCGTAGTACAGGCCGGTCGAGCAGCCGATGGCGCCGGCGTCCAGCGCTTCGGACACCATCGCGCGCATGCGTTCGATTTCCGCGGTGCTGGCGGTGTGCTCGAGCGTGTCCATGACCGCAACGCGCAAGGTGGAATGCCCCACCAGCAGCGCGCCGTTGGTCGCCGCGGGCTTTGCTTCCAGTTCCTCGACGAAGGCGCGAAAGCTGGGGTAACGATAAGCACCGGTGTCGCCGATCAGATCCAGCGGCGGCGGCGCGGCGCGCTCGCCGAGCACCAGCGGCGCGAGGGACACCCCGCAATTGCCCGCGATCACCGTGGTCACGCCCTGACTTGCCTTGGGCGCCATCTCCGGGGCCGAAAGCATCAGCCGGTCGTCGTGGGTGTGGGCGTCGATGAAGCCGGGGGCGAGGATCTTGCCCGAGGCGTCGAGTTCGCGTTCCGCCCGGTCGCCGGAGAGGTCGCCGATGGCGGCGATGCGCTCGCCGCGCACGCCGAGATCAGCGCGAAAGCGCGCCGCGCGGGTGCCGTCGACGACGGTGCCGTCGCGGATGATCAGGTCGTAGTGTTCACTCACGTGTGTCCCGGACTCTACCAGCCGCCGAAGCGCGGCCAGGTCGCGCGCAGCTCGCGCGAACCCTCAACAACGTGGTAGCGGTCGTGCTGCGCGCCAGTGGCGCAGGCGTGGTTGGGCAGGATGCGCAGGCGCGCGCCTACGGGAAGATTGGGTGGCGACCCCCCGCCGCGCCGCGCGACAATCCCGTGCTCCTGGTTGGCCTCTGTGACGATGAGGTCCTCGATCGGCGCGCCGTCCAGGTCGCAGACCACGCCGTAGCCCTGGTCCACGCGCTGGCGCGCGGTGCCGCGGTCGCGCGACATCGCCATCCAGCCCGCGTCCACCAGGATCCAGCCCTTGTCAGCGCGGTGGCCGATCACCGTCGCCAGCACCGACAGGGCGAGGTCCTCCTGGCGGCAGACGTCGATGCCCGCCATGACGAGGTCGAAGAACACGAACACGCCGGCACGCACTTCGGTAGCGCCCGCGAGGTCGCGGGCGAAATGCGCGGTCGGTGTCGAGCCGATGCTGACCGTTGGGGCCGCAAATCCCGCGTGGCGAAGCGCTTGCGCAGCCGCCACCGCACCGGCGCGTTCCTGCTCGGCGATGGCTTCAATCTCGGCGGTGCTGGCACTGTTGTAGGACCCGCCGGCGTGAGTGAGCACGCCCGCCGCGGTGCAGTCCGCCCTCTCCAGCGCTTGTGCGATGGCGCGCAACTGCGCGTCGTCGCCCGGTTTCACTCCAGCGCGGTGGCCGTCGGTGTCGATTTCAATCAATACCGGAAAGCCTGAGATTCCCTGCGCCGCCTCAACGCTGTCCACCAGCAGCGTCAGCCTCGCGCCGCGCGTCGCCAGCGCCTGTGCGCGCGCAAGTTTGTGGCGCTCGAAACCCACCGCGTACAGGATATCGCGGTAGCCGGCCTCGAAGAACTGCTCGGCCTCCCTAAGCGTGGACACCGTGATCGGCGCTTGTTCGCCGCCCAGGACCAGCGTCGCAACTTCGGCGCATTTCGCCGTTTTCACGTGCAGGCGTAGCGGTACCCCGAGCGTAGCGAGATGCGCTTTCAGCCGCGCCGCATTCGCCGCCACCTTGGCGCGATCCATGACGAGGGCGGGCGTGTCGAGGTCGTCTAGCGTGGTCATGGTCAGTCCTGGAGGAGGGGGAGTAGTTCGCGCAGGGTGTGGCGCTCGGCGAAGGGTGCCGGTGCGTGCGGCGGCTTCGCGATACTGGCGCGGTTGTGCCACAGCGTTTGCATCCCGACCGCCGCGGTGCCGATGAGGTCAAATCCGGAGCCGGCGACGAAGGTGACGCAGTCGGGGTGCAGGCCGAGTTCGGCGAGGGCGAGGCGGTAGGGGACGGGATTCGGCTTATAGAATCCGGCGCGCTCGGAGGTCACCACGACGTCAAATGGAACGCCGATGGCTGCCGCTGCGCGGCGTCCGAGTCGTTCCGAACAGTTGGTCACGACGCCGAGCCGGTACTTAGTCGCCAGCGCAGCAAGAAACTCGCGCGCATCGTCCCAGGGTTTCAGTTCATCCCAGATGGACTCCAGCGTGTCGGCATGCGCGGCGGTGAGGCCCGTCGCATCCGCTGCTTCGCGAACCAGCGTTTCGTATGGCCGGTATGCGCCGCAGCCGTAAGTGAGCTCAAGGTAGGCCGCACGCCATCGGCGGCCAACGTCGCGACTGCCCGCGGCGCGGTCCCATAAAGTCCAAGAATCCAGCAGTGCAGTGAGGAGATCAAACAGGACAGCTTCGCGGGTGGCCATGCATGAATTATGCGGCAGGGCACAGGGCCGCTACGCCTGCCGGGCCCAATGTGCACGATCGTACACATTGGGGCTGCCTGCTAGGTCGATGCCGCAGCCGCTCCCGCGCTCCAGCCCGCGATCCTGCCGAACACCGAGCCGTTCGTTAGCCCTGTCCCGCCGGGATAGTTGAACCAGAAGATCCCGCCCACGAGCTCGCCCGCGGCATAGAGCCCCGGAATCGGCGGGCCGTCGGAGGACAGCACCTGTGCCTCGGTGTTGATCTTTAATCCGCCGAAGGTGAAGGTGACGCCGCAGGTGACGGCGTAGGCTTCGAAGGGCGGGGTGTCCAGGGTGTTGGCCCAGTTCGACTTCGGGATCTCCAGGCCCTTTGTGCCGCGCCCGTCCTTCACGTTCGGGTTGAACGGCACCGTGGTGTCCACGGCCGCGTTGTAGCGCTTGAGTTCTTCGAGCGCCGCAGCGTGGTTGGTGTCCTCGAGTTTCGACACCAGTTCCTCGAGGGTGTTGCCGACCCGCTTGGTCACCTGCCGAATTTTGTATTCGTCGCGCAGTTGCGCCTTCACCTTGGCGTCGAATATCTGCCACGCGAACTGCCCGGGCTGCGACAGGATCACGCGCCCGTACTTGGCGTAGGTGTAGTTCCTGAAGTCCGCGCCCTCGTCGACGAAACGGCGGCCTTCGGCATTAATGTAAACGCCCCAGGGGTAGGAGTGCTTCTGAAACTGGTCGCCCACCGCAAGGTCGCCGAACTCCGGGGCGTTGCGCTCCCAGGCCACCGCATGGCAGCCGGACCAGTTACCGGTGGGGGCCGCCCCTGCGTCGAGGGCCATGCGAATGCCGTCGCCGGTGTTGAAGCGGGTGCCGCGCACCTTGGCCAGTTCCCAGCCCGCCCCCAGATAGCGCGTGCGCATCTCGGGGCTGGACTGGAAGCCGCCGGCGGCGAGCACCACGGCCTTGGCCTGCACGGTCTTCGTCTTGCCCTGGTGGCGCACCACAACGCCCTTGGCGCCGTCATCGTCGATGACGAGCGACTGCGCGCGCGCCTCGAACCAGACTTCGATGCTGTTCTTCTTTGCAATCGTGGTCAGGGATTCCACCAGGCCGGGGCCGCCGCCGATGGCCTCCACCGTCAGGCCGCCCCAGAACTTGAAGCGGCCGTTGATGTTGAACGCCTGCCGGCCCCAGGCGGCGGTGAAGCGCACACCCTTCTCACGCATCCAGGTCACGGTCTCCAGGCTTTTCTTGACCAGGATCTCGGTCAGGTCCGGGTCGCAGCGGTACTCGGTAACTCGCGCCATGTCGTCGAGGAACTGGTCCTCGGTGTAGGTGCCAAAGTCGGTGCGTGCGATTTCCTCCGGCGAGAGGTCTGGCATCACCTTCTTCAGGTCCTCCACCCCGGCGTAGGCCACGCGCATCAGGCCTGCCGTAAAGCGCGAATTGCCGCCGGCGCCCTCTTCCGGCGAGCGCTCCAGCACCAGCACCTTCGACACCTTCTCGCGCGCGGCCAGCGCCGCGCAGAACGCGGCGTTGCCGGCGCCGATCACCACGACGTCGTACTGCATCAATCGGCCTTGATGCCCGCGGTGCGCACGACCTTGCTCCAGCGGTCCTGCTCGCGCTTGATGAACGCGGCGTACTCCGCCGCCGTCGAGCCAACCGCCTCGGCGTCGTCGGCAGCGAAGCGCTCGGCCACTCGCGGGCTCTTCGCCGCCTTGGCGGCTTCTTCAGCCAGGCGCCTGATGATGGCCTCTGAGGTCTTTCCCGGCGCATTGAGGCCGTACCACTGCGAGTGCTCGAACCCAGCGTAGCCCTGCTCGGCCACCGTCGCCACTTCGGGCATGGTGGGCAAGCGTTTCGTGCCGGCCGCCGCGATGACGCGCAGCTTGCCGCTCTTCACGTGCGGCATCAGCGGCGGGGTGCCCGCGGCGGCGGCCTGCGTGCGGCCGACGATCAGGTCGGCGACGTTGGGGCCGGTGCCCTTGTACGGTACGTGCTGAATGTCCAGGCTCGCCACCTGCTTCAGGTATTCCATGGCGAGGTGCCCGGCCGAGCCGTTGCCCGCGCTGCCGTAGAAGAGCTTGCCAGGCTGCGCCTTCGCCAGCGCGACGAACTCTCGCAGGTCCTTCGCCGGGACGCTCTCGTGCACCACGAAGATGGAGGGCACCAGCGCGAGCAGCGACACCGCGGCGAAATCGGCGTTGGTGTCGAACGGCAGTTTCGAGTACATGAACGGGTTCACCGCCAGCGTGCCGATGTGGCCGATGATCAGCGTGTAGCCGTCGGGATCGGCGCGCGCCACCTCCTGCATCGCGAGGTTGCCGCCGGCGCCGCCCTTGTTGTCGACGATGATGTTCTGGCCCAGGCCCTTCTCCATTTCCGCAGCAATCGAGCGCGCGACGATGGAGGAACTGCCGCCCGGAGCGAACGGGACGACGAGGCGGATGGGCTTGGTGGGGTAGGTCTGGGCGTGCGCGGCGAGCGCGAGCATGCACGACAACAAGACAATCAGGCGTTTGATGGTGTTCCTTTCTAGAACTGGTATTTGCGCAGCCCGCCGTCCAC
>SXGT01090045.1_pt1 | contig 10867 bp, 9 predicted proteins | sample 3176221 | NCBI WGS metagenome assembly SXGT01 (sample SAMN11356862, study PRJNA531348) | freshwater metagenome | isolation source: freshwater sample F1-120 | place: China: Fuxian Lake, Yuxi | collected 2017-12-25
AAGCGGTTCCAATCTTGCGTCGTGTAACTGCCAGCCCATTGCCGGCCATAGGCTTGCTGAGCATGGGCAGTTTCGGCGGAGAGCGAAGCCCCCAAGCCAAGCGCGCAAGCAAGCGCGAGTGTCAACCGACGGATCATAAGTCCCCCCTTGGAAAATACAAGCATTAGTCGGGCTCGACGGGTGGGAGGTTGGGAGGAAACCTGTCTTCCCACCATCCCACCTTCCCATCCATGGAATCCCTGGATCGGTGCATTGTCTCCACGAGCGCGGCCCAGAATTGCGGGAAGGCCTGCGGCTCTAAGAATCAGCATCGGCCGCCGTTACAGGCCGGATTGAGGGAATATCCGTCATGTCCGGCATAACCGGACCACCCAAGCCGTAACCTGGGAAAACTTTGCCGCTGGCATTCACGCTGGGCCCGGATCGGAACTTCGCTCAAATTGCCAGCCCAACCTGGTGAGGAGCCTTCGGGAAAGCAAGGCCCTGCTCATTCCGGCATCTTCCCGGCCGCCAGTTCCCTGTCCCATTCTTCCATCAGAGGCCAGTCGGTGGCGCAGGTGCCCCAGTCGGCCATATGCAGGTAACCTTCCAGGCGTTTGATGGCCTGGTCGAGCAAGGCGTTGTTCTTGCGGAAGATCGGGCCATGGCTGGGGAGCAGCCATTCCACATGGCTTGTGCGAATTCGCGTGAGCGATTTGATGAATGCCGGAATGTCGCTGCCGTGATGGGCGTCGATGGCGCCGACGCAGCCATCGCGATAGATGTTATCTCCGCTGAACAGCAGTTTGCCCAGGCGGAAGGCGAGCTGGCTGTCGGTGTGGCCGGGCGTGTGCCAGACTTCCAGCTCCAGGCCGCCGACGCGAATCGTGTCGCCTTCGTCAATCAACTCGTCAACATTGACCGGCGGCATCGCCAGATGAATGCCTTGCGGCTCAATTTCGGCGAATGTCTTGATGCGATCACCCTTGGCCAACGGTTCGGCGGCCAGCGGGTGGCCGGCAATCTTGGTCTTGAGCACCTGATTGATCTTCGCCAGACCCTGAACGTGATCCACGTCGGCGTGCGTGGCGACGAGCAGCTTGCAAGTCGATAGCGGAAAATCGAGCTGGCGAATGATTTCGATGATCTCATCGACCGTTTCATCGTAGCCAACGTCGATTAGCATCCATTCATTCCCATCGAATACCAGGTAAACATTGCAGCCCATGCGCTGGCCCGCCTGAACATTCATCTCGATGACATTGGGGAAGACGGGTTTGCGGGATAACACAGCCGAATCCTTTTCTGGCACTTGGTAAGCCGCGATGGTCGCACGGCACTTCCGACGGAACGCTCTCGGATTCTAGAGTCGTACCGACCAGGCGACAAGCGGCAGTTACATAATCGCGCTAAGTCCTTCTCGAAACGACGGATAACGCAATGTCACGCCGAGCTCGTTGACCATCCGCAAGTTGCTTACCCGCTTGTCGTCAGCGCCACGGGCGCGCTGCGAGCCTGCTTCGCCCAGCGGTGAAAACCGGGGTGGCGGCGCGTCCAAGAGCCTTGACAGCTCTTCGTAATAAGCGCGGCGCGGCGCGGGATTTCCGTCGGATACATTGTAAATGCGTGGCGGAGTGGCGCGTGACTCGGCGGCAAGAATCGCTTCCACGGCGTCGTCGACGTGAATCAAATTCAGAATGCCGTCGCCATTGCCCGTGATCGGCTTGCCAGCACGCACGTCTTCCTGGCGCGGAACACGACCGGGACCGTAGATGCCCGCAAAGCGCAGCACGACGCCTCGTTCGCCGAGCGAGTGCGCGAACAAAACTTGCTCAGCAGCCAGGCAGGCGCGGCCCCCCTCGCGCGTCGGTCGCGGCGGTGTGTCTTCATCGATCCAGTCGCCGTCGGAGTGTCCGTAAACGCCTGTCGAGCTGACGTAGATCACCCGGCCCGTGTCGAGCGGCAACGCATCCAGCACGTGCTTGATTCCACCCGCATAAACATCGCCGATCGAACCTGGCCGCCGCCGATCGAAGCCAACGGCAAACAGCACCAATTTCGCGGCGGGAAGATCCGTCAACGTGGCCGGCTGCGTTACGTCGGCCACGATTGTCTTAAGACCTTCATCGGCCAGGGCGCGTGAGCGTTCGACCGATCGGGTGACGACCGTAACGCGATGACCCATTTGCCGCCACTGGATCGCCGCGCGATGCCCAACGTAGCCGCAGCCAAAGATCAGCCTGGCGCGCACTTGCGCAGGGGATGGAGGAGTAAGATTGCTCATCGAAGACCTCGATCAATCCAATGACTGTGGCTCGGAAGTCGGCCGGCTGTCGGCTTCCAAGTAGGCCGTGAGCATAATCTGCGCGGCGAGCTTGTCGAGCCGCCCTTTTTTCTGCTGCCTGGTGAAGCCCGCATCGCTGAGAAGCTGCTCGGCCTCGGCGGAAGTAAAACGCTCGTCAAAATACTCGACCGGCAAGCTGGTGATGCACCCAAGCCATTCGCCGAAACGCCGAGCCTCGCCGGATTTCTGGCTCTCGCGGCCGTCGAGGTGCACTGGCAGGCCGACGACAAATTTCGCCAATCGCTCCTCCTTCGCCAGCCGCGTGAAGTACTCGCGATCCGCCGCTTCACCCCGACATGTGTAGTTTTCCAAGGGAGTGGCAATCCGCGTTTCGACATCAGCCACCGCGACGCCGATCCGCACGTTGCCGTAGTCGAGGCCTGCGATGCGATCGGATTTAATCATGGGATTGTGAAGCGTTCGGTTTAGGTTTTCTCTCGCGGTATCGGCCGGCGCGCTTCCGGCGACACAAAATAACCATGCTCGAAGAACCGCAGAGTGTACTCTTGCACCTGGGCGCTATCCATCATGGTGGTGTGGATGACCGGCAGGACGGCAAAGTCGGCGGCGCCGGGCAAGCGGGCGGTTTCCACGCTGATGATCAGGTCGTTGTCCCCCGCAAGCAGCGGATTGTAACCGCGCTGCTGATTGCGTCCGCCGGCGATAATGCCGAACTCACAATCCGGCACGGCCAGCTTCTCGCTGAGCTTCTCCCACTCGCGGGCAATCTGTTGTCCACTCTGGCCGGCCAGCAGGGCACCCAGCTCATTGGTGAGCAAGGCCTCCGCCATTTGAGCGCCATTGTTGGGCGGGGCGAGCATCACCATCCGCTTGATCCGTGGGTCAAGACGTTTGTCCAGGCCGGTCTGGTCGGCAAGATAGTGCCGAATCACCAGGTTGCCGAGGCTATGTGCGACGAAGTTGATTTCCTCAATCCCCTCCAAGCCCGCGACAATCTTGGCAAGCGTTTGGGCGTGGCCGCTGATGTCGCCTCGCGTCGACGGATACGTGATGTTGAACGTGGCAAGCTTGCCTTGTTCGCGGAGGTACCTGGAGATTCCCTTCATCGAACTATCGGTCCGAAACAGGCCGTGTAGCACGATGACCCCCCTGCCGTTCATGGCGGGCAAGCCGCGATCGCGACGAATGGCGTCGAGCTTAACGCGGCACTCGTCGAACGATCCCCAGGCGTGACGGAAGTCGCTGCCGTCCAGCAGCCGGCAGTGCCCCGTGAAGACGTTGCGCTGAATATGCCAGTCGTGAAAGAACAATTCGTCCGCCCAGAATTGTTTGCCGCCAAGCGTGGGCGCGCGAACGTTCATTGCGGGATTCGCAGACGTGAGGGACGCTTCTTCCGCTTTGAGCATTCTATCCCCAAACCAGCCGGCGGCCAAAATGTGGGAAAAACAGCGGTGAAAATGGCGGCGGTTCATCGGCGATGAGGGCTGGGGGGATCTTCTATCATCGATCATCGTTCATCCAATTACAAATACTCGCTCCAGCCGCGCGCTTCCAAATGCGTCACCAATTGGCGGATCGACTCTTCGTCGTGCTTGTTGGCCACCAGCGTGGCATCGGCTGTATGCACGACGATGCAGTCGCGCAGGCCCAACGTCACAACCAGGTGATCCCGCGGGCCGCGCACGATGCTGCCCGTGGTGTTCACTCCCAGATGCTTGCCGATGATGGTGTTGCCGTCGGCATCGGCACCCTGCAAGCGGCCAATCGCTTGCCAGGTTCCCACGTCGTCCCAATTAAACGGGGCCTCAATCACCGCCACGTCCGTGGCATGTTCCATCACCGCATAGTCGATCGACACACCTTGAATCGCGGTAAACTCTCGTTCGAGCACCGCGCGGTAATCGGGCTTTCCCAGAGCGGCGGTGATGGTTTTCAGGTGGCCAAACAACTGCGGCTGATGCTGCTCGAGCGCCGCCAGGATCGTGCGGGCCTTCCACACGAAGATCCCCGAGTTCCAATAGAACTCGCCCGAATCGAGATACTCTTTCGCAGCCGATGCCTTCGGCTTTTCGCGAAACCGCGTGACCCGATAGATCGCGGGAAAAGTGGCGGGCGAAGTGCCGGACGGAACGCTCAATCGCGCGCCGCGCTCGATGTAACCGAACGACTCGGCCGGATAGGTCGGAAAAATGCCGAATGTGACGATTCGCGATCGCTCGGCGTTCACCAGCTCCGCGGCCAGCTCGATCGCGGCCTGAAACTTTTCGTCCGGTGTGATCACGTGATCCGACGGCATGACGGCCATCGTGGCGTCTGGATCATTCCGCAACACCAGCATCGCCGCCAGTCCAATGCAAGGAGCCGTGTCTCGCTTGCATGGCTCACCGACGATGGAATCGCGAGGAAGCCGCGGAAGTTGCGCGGCAATCTCGTCCACCAGCCGGGCGTTGGTGACGACCAGCACGCGATCGGCCGGCACCAGATCACCCAATCGCGAGACCGTGGCCTGGATCATCGACTGCTCGCCGACCAAACGGAGCAGTTGCTTGGGGCGCGCGTTGCGGCTCTCCGGCCAAAACCGCGTGCCAGATCCGCCAGCCATGATGATCGCGTGGAGCATATTGAGCGGGGGTCAGGGTGAAAGCGCGTCAGGAGTCAAATAAGTGGAGCGATCGATTGCTTTTGGCAGGCGACCGGATTGTTTCTTCACATCATCGGCATCTTGTGCAAACAGCGGGCTGATTTCAATCGGCACCTGGTCGCCGATTCGCACATCCGCCGATCGCAGCCAGGCGCGTTCGACGGCCATGCGGGCGCCCTGAACGGTTTCCTTCGTATCGGTCTTTTCGGTGGAGGCGTTCTTGAGCGGCGCGAAGGCCAGCGATTCGTCCACTTCCACGACGATGCCGTTCCTGGCCGCGGGCAGCAGGTCGAAGATGAACCGTTCAAATTTAATGGCGTTGGGCTGTTCCGGCTCGATTCGCTGCCCGGAGACATCCACGTGCGGCACGGCCTTTTTGGCCGCGTGAAACGCCAGCCCTTCCGCATGATCGGACATGCGTTCGAGAAACGTCCGGTCGAACACATGCACCGCGATGCTGCCGGCCCAGAACACTGGCTTGCCGTCCGACGTTTTGCGGCCAACGATCTCGTCGGAGAGTGGATTGAGATCGCTGTACTCGATGACTTGCATGCGACCATCAATGATCGCGACATTGCCCACTTTGTCGCGCAGGTCGCGCTTGGCGACGACTTGCGTCGAGACGTCGGCGCCGGCGATCAAATGGTAGCCGAGAAATTCCGGGTCGCACATCGAGACCAGTGGATTGTCGATCTGGCAATAAAAGAACTGTTCGATGCCCCGTCGCCTGGCATCCGCCAAGCCACCGCTCTTTGCAAGCGCCGCCAGCATTCCGCCGTGGCCATCGGGGTTCTTGAAAATCTTGCCTTTCTCTTCGAGCAATAGCCGACCCGTGCGGAGATCGACTGCGGGCATCGTGCCTTGGCAGAAGATCTTCACGTCGTCCGCGGACAGACCAAAGTGGTTGTGTTCGCGAAGATACTCGATCGTTTGTTCGTGCGTGGCCGAGCTGGTCATCAGGTATAGCGGAATCCTTACGCCGTGCCGCCGCGAGCGGGCGATGACTTTCTCGAAGAGCACCTGAAACAGCGACGCGCCGCTGATCGGCCCGATGGGAAACATGCCCTTGGGATGATCGAATCCGAGCCGGCTCCCCTGCCCTCCCGCGACGAGAATCACGCCGATTTTGCCTGCGGAAAGTGCCACCTCACCCGGGCGGCGAACGTCTTCGAGCGAGCAGGTGCGACCTTCACCGTTCAGCCTATACGCTGGAGGCGGCTCGGCACGTTGGGCCAGTTCGGTCCAATCGACGCCGGCGCCCCCCTGGCGATGCAGCCGAGCCATCAGCGGAAAATCGATCTCATGAATCTGCTTCGCAAGCTGCTGTTGCTCGTGCGGCGCGAGCGCATCCCAATGGGCCAGCAGATGGGTCTGCCCGTGTGGTTCCAGGTAGGTGTGGAGTTCGTGCTTCACGAGTTGCGAAATTTTCTTAATCGCCACGCGAGCCCAGGGACGGCTGTCCCTGGGCCTTTTCATCAAATCCAACCACGCACCCAGGCATAGGCCAGCGCGCACAAGAGTGGAAACAATAAAAAGACCACCGCATAGGTGTAAATCGAAGTCCAAACCGTGCGCGGCCAGCGTGCCATGGTCGATGCCGTCAATATCGAGTGTTTGGGAATTATCGCCGATTTTTCGTCGTCGCCCAAGGGCAATAGACGCGCCAAGCAGGATCGGGTTCGGTCTCGCGCAGCGACGGTTGATCTTCCACCAGAATTGTTCCAGTTGGAGGAAAAATTTCACTCGAACGAACGTCTTCCCGATGGGTCGGCGCGCCGGGATGATGGCTACCCCGGGGCGCTGGCTTCCTGGCGGCGTGCCTCGGCCGATAATCCACTTCAAGGCGGCCGCCAGCCGAAGCTCGTGCCGTTCTGTTCGTCGTAGTCTTCACGACACGATACCCGCATAGGCGTCTCTTGGCGGTCGTCCAGGGCGAGCTCTTGTAACAGGGCGAATCCGTTCACGCTTACTGGGAGTAAGAAAAGCGACGGCCGCGTGACGCCTCGCCAATTCTGACCTTGAACCCCTATCTGGAAACGGAAGACCCATGTTTTCACGCAGGCACACGTCGGTCCGAAAACGCAGCTATTTGCTCGAAGGCCTCGAAGACCGCCAATTGATGGCTGGCGATCTGGCCGCGTCGTTGGAAAACTACCGGCCGTTCATACGTCCCACAGCCGGAAATAACTCGGTACAAACGGCGAAGGAATCGACTCAATTTGACGGCCAAATCTCAGCTGCACAACTCTCGTCAACGACAACCGCCACTCCACAGGCGACCAGCACAGCCACCGTTGTCGGCGACTTGGGTACCATCACAGACGGCGGCATCATCGACGATCCATCGAGTCCGTATGTTCCGCCCACGGTCGAACTCACCTACGGTGACATTCGAATCAACGGGAGCAATCGCGGCGACAATGCCAAAGTCTCCATCGATGGCAGCTATTACCACGTTGAAGTGAACGGCACGATCCATCTCTTTAAAACGTCGGCGGTGACCGGCGGCGATGTCTTCTTCAACGGATGGGAAGGGAACGACACTTTCTACAACGCACCCACGTCGCAACTGCGTGTCTTTGCTTACGGCATGGAGGGTAACGACACGCTGACCGGCGGTGGAAAGAACGATTACCTTTACGGCGGTCTGGGCGCCGACACCTTAAACGGCGGCGCAGGCAAGGACACGATCTATACCGGCGTGCCAGGGGGCACTGACTTCAGCACCAACCACGCCAATGGCGGCGACGGCGACGACACCCTCAACGGTTCTCAGGGAACCGATTACCTCAACGGCGATCGCGGCAACGACAAAATCTACGGCTTCGCCGGCCTCGACTATCTCAACGGCGGCGACAACGATGACATCATCGAGGGAGGACTTGGCGAAGACTACTTGTCTGGCAATAACGGCAACGACAAGCTTTGGGCCTGCTCTCCCAATCAGTCCGAATATAGCCAGAACTTTTTTGACGGCGGCGCACACAACGACGTCCTTTTCGGCAGTCTGGGCGCCGACTTCATGGCCGGAATGAGCGGTAACGACGAGCTGATTGGTAGCGGCGGAAACGACTACCTGAACGGTGGCACCGGCAAGGATCGACTCTACGGAGGCTCGGGTGACGACCAACTGGATGGCGGCGGCATCGATGGTGAGCTCGACAGCCTGTTTGGCGGCGCCGACAGTGACACCTTCCTGGTAATTGAACACGTCGGCGGCATTTTCAGCGTGAGCGTAGAGACGACGGATTTCAAGCCGGGCATCGACGTCAAGATGTGAGAACTGCCTCCGGGCTCCTTGTTCAGATATCGACATTCCACGTTGCCGGGTGGCTGCCGGGGCCTACGTCGTGGGCGGAGCCTCGATTCAAGAGCCATGCGTTCGGCATGTACGATACGCTCCGGGCCGACACAATGAACAGACTCCACGCATGGAATCTCCTTCCAAGGGCAACGCAAGTCAGGCTCGAAGGTCCGCCACGGCCGATCCATGACCTGACCTACGTTGTTGAGAATTCGATCACGACCTGCTGCGGCTCCGTCGCTGTCGTGTCGAGCCGGACTTCCAGACGCGCTCCTTGAGGAAATACCTGAGCCACCTTCACGCGGGCTGGTGGGCCGTCGATGGTTTCAGCCGAACATGGCGGCAAAGAATTGAGCGGCGGGCAGAATGGCACGTGAACATTGACCGTCCGCTGGCCGGGAAGAAATGCGGCACGCAGACAACCCGAGATCGACTCGCCGCCATCAAGCTCTCGGCGACGCACCAAATGCTGCGTGACCGTCGTGTCGGCGAATGCAAGGTCCGCCAGCGCTGAGTCGAGCGCAATCACTTCCGATTCGTTCGTGGTGCTGCCTGAAGGCGGAACGACGAACGGACGCCCCGCAAACCATTGGCGGGAAGTCCAACCTTCCTCGAGCGCGACGGGCAACCAGACTGCCAGCAGGCCCAACGCCGAGGCGGTCGGCAATGAGACCGAAAGTGCGCCCGCCACGGCAATGAGTGTGCCCGTGCAGTGAATCCAAGTGTAGCCATCATGCTCCCCATGATGGGGCTCCTCATGACCCAAAGGATGCCCAGCGTGAGGAATGCATCTTGCCAACGCCTGGCGAACCAGCACGGCCGCCGCCGCGAAAAGAAATCCGAGCAGGGCAAATGCGCCGATCGGCAATGGATCGGAAAATGCGCCGGCGAGCCGTCGAACGACCAACAGGCAGATGGCGGCGGCGAGCATCGCGGCCAATGCGGTTCGAGCAGCGGATGCGATGACGCCGACTGCCGGCGAAGGCGCACTGGCCCCGAACGAGCGAATCTTTGGCATCTTCACTTGAGCGCCTTAACCAGGTCCGCGGCGCGATCAGTCTTTTCCCAGGTGAACTCTGGCTCGCAGCGGCCGAAGTGGCCGCCCGCCGCCGTCTTGCGGAAGATCGGCCGGCGCAGATTGAGATACCTGATGATCCCGCTGGGCGAAAGCGGAAACAACTCACGCACGACGGTCGTGATTTTTTCGTCGTCGATCTTGCCGGTGCCTTCGGTATCGACGTACACGCTGACCGGTTCGCTGACGCCGATCGCGTACGCCAACTGCACTTCGCAGCGATCCGCAAGCCCGGCGGCCACGATGCTCTTGGCCACGTGCCGGGCCATGTACGCCGCACTTCGGTCGACTTTCGTCGGATCCTTGCCGCTGAAGGCACCCCCCCCATGCCGGCCCCAGCCGCCGTAGGTGTCGACAATGATCTTGCGACCTGTCAAACCGCAATCGCCATGCGGCCCGCCGACCACGAACCGGCCCGTCGGATTGATATGATATTTGATCTCCCCCTCGACAAGCTCCCTGGGCATGACCGGCTCCACGATCTTTTTGATCAAGAATTCTTCGATTTCGCCGTGCGATACATCCGGGCAATGTTGCGTCGAGACAACCACGGTGTCGATACGCACCGGCTTGTGGCCTTCATAGGCCACGGTCACCTGGCTCTTGCTGTCGGGCCGCAACCAGTTGACTTCGCCCTTTTGGCGGGCTGTTGTCAAGCGATTGAGAATGCGATGCGAAAGCGCGATGGGCAGCGGCATTAGTTCCGGCGTGTCGTGGCAGGCATAGCCGAACATCAAACCTTGGTCCCCCGCGCCGATATCCTTGCCGGCCGCGGCGTTATCGTTGACGCCCTGGGCAATGTCCGGACTTTGGCGATCGAGCATGACCATCACGGCGCACGTATCGGCGCAGATGCCCATCTGGTCGTCGGTGTAGCCCACTTCGCGAATTACCCGGCGGACCACTTCCGGATAGTCGATCTGGGCTTGGGTGGTGATCTCGCCGGCGACGATAGCGATGCCGGTGGTGACCATCGTTTCGCAAGCAACGCGACTCAGGGGATCTTGAGCGAGCAAGGCGTCGAGCACGCCGTCGGAAATCTGGTCGGCCAATTTGTCGGGATGGCCCATACTGACCGATTCGCTGGTAAATAAGAACTTGCCTGACACGGGAAGGCTCCTGCGAAAAGGACGCATGGTGTTCAATCTGGATAGTATATTGCGCAATCGCCAGCATCATCAACTGGCCCGGCTGGGTGATCATGGCCGATCCGTGTTTTACATTCGGTAACCTGGCAGGGCCGGCTGTGCCGGCCGTGGATGGGAAAGTCACGCGAATCCGGCCGGCACAGCCGGCCCTACAGCGGATAACTGATTGGCCCTGGCTGCGTGATTGGCTTTCGTTCCCTGGTTGAAGCGATCGCCAGAGTCGCTTTTCGGCTTCGGCCGGTTGACTGTGCAGGTCACGAGCAAAGTCGCGTTGGTGCTGATCGCGGTACATGGTGGCGGACTGAACCCCCTCCCCAGCCCTCCCCGCACGGGTGAGGGAGCCGGACAGACACGTGAATTGGCGGCGCAAGGGGAGGGAACCGGACAGGCACGTGAATTGGCGGCGCAAGGGGAG
>SXGT01148681.1_pt1 | contig 10866 bp, 5 predicted proteins | sample 3176221 | NCBI WGS metagenome assembly SXGT01 (sample SAMN11356862, study PRJNA531348) | freshwater metagenome | isolation source: freshwater sample F1-120 | place: China: Fuxian Lake, Yuxi | collected 2017-12-25
ATCCAAGCTGGAGACATGCCCCCAATAATGGATGCCTTGATCTTGGTAGATATAGCCGAGGTGGTAGCGACCATTCCAGAAGACCGCACCGTTGGGATCCGCCGGCATCGCATAATCCTCCGGCACGACAAAATGATAGGTGGGGCGATAGGGGTCTTTGAGCAGATGCAGGCGCACATTACGCGCAGCAAGAATCATTTCTTGGGTGATCATAAGTTCCTCTTGGCGTGTTGCGTAATTCGTGAATTAGCCACAACCCGAAACACGTCTGATTACACCATCCCCTTCAACGTGAGTTGATCGGCATAATGGCAGGCGACGAAGTGCTTGGCGCTCCGTCGCAGGAAACCGACATGGTTCATCAGATACGTGTTCATCTCCAGTCAAAGACAACTCCGAACAGGCTGCTTGGGCTGTCGCGGAGCGTATTGTAGATCGCGATAGCATCCTCCACCTTGACCCTGTCCTGGATCACGGGGCCAAACTTCAGCATTCCTTCGGCGGCAAGCCGGCTGACCTGTCGCAGATCGTCGCCGACAAAATGGCTGGCGTGAAGGACGCTCAGTTCGTACCCCTGCCCAGCATTGAAACTGTATTCAACCCGGTCACGGCCGGCGACGACCACCACGCGCGAGCGGTGCTTGAGAACCCCCTGGCCCCAGGTGCCGCCGAGCACGTGCTCGAGGACCGGTGCGCCGGAGTCCTCAAACACCACATCGAAAGGTCCGGCCTGCTTGACCGCCGCCCAAGATGCTGCGTCAGGCGTCAACGCAATCGTAGCGTGGGTGCCCAACGTGCGGGCAACGGCCAGCCGCTTGTCGTTAAGGTCGCAGATTGTAACGATGGCACCGGCTAGGCGCGCGGCCTGGGCGGTAAACTGCCCGATCGGACCCGCGCCGACCACGAGCACCTTCTCGCCCAGCATCACACCGGCACGCCGCACATCGTGCATGGCCACGCTGGCGACACCGAACAACGCCGCATGCGCCGGCTCGACTGCGCCCGGCAACTTGATGATCAGGCTGTTCTCACTGGCCGCCGCCGCGAAGTACTGGGTGTGCTGGCAGAAATCGCCGGAGAAGACCAGATCGCCGACCACGAAATCCTTCACGTCTCGGCCGACCGCCAAGACGATGCCAACGTTCTGATAGCCGCAGCGGTTTGGCCACTGTCCGCCGGAATAGTTGCCGCCCAGCAGTACATTGCGCTCGGTGCCGTTTGTAAGGCCCGTGAAGAGTGACTGACAGAGCACCGTGCCGGCATTGCAGCCGGGCGTCGGCTCCTTCTGGAACGCCGCCTTGCCCTTTTCCGGAAAGATGATCCCGCGCATTAGAGCGGGCAGACCGAGGGGTTCCGTGTAGCGGTCGGTTGGCGTCTTCCGCAGCTCGAAGGTCGGGATGTAGCGCTCAGTCTCGACGTAGTAGTGTCCCGGCTTGTGGCTACCCTCCGGCAAGGTGCCGTTGAATACGGCAATGGCGAAATCGCCCGAGTTCTTGCTTGTAGCCTTGAGTCCTTCCGAGCCGTGCTCGTAGCCTGCAGGGATCATCCACACGTCGCCCGCCTCTAGGTCGAACTCCTTGCGTTTTCCGCCGTGATCGACCCAGTACCCGGTCCCTTTCCCCTGAAGAATCACCCACGTCTCGTCGTGATCGTGAAAGTGCTTTTCACAGAGCGAAACTTTGAACCCGATTTTCGTCAAGCCTTTGTGTAGTGCCATTGCCTTCTCCTTGTAGTTTCCGTTGTTTCAATGAAACTAAATCCAACACTGTTGGTTGCCACGTCGTTCACGGCGTAGAACAACGCCGCCCACTGGCAGATATGAAATTCAAGCTTGCTTGCACGTCGACTAATTTACCCCACTCTGGGGAAAGTCACGTACAACTTTGCCCCTGCTTACGCCCCACCCGAATATCTTGGGCCCACACCTCTTTTGCCAATCCTTTTTACGATATTCCCAAAGTTTAAGCCGCGTAACCAATCCAAATTGCAGTGTGTCCACAAAACGACTTTGGCAATCCAAAACACTCGGTGCACTCCGCCAGCAGCAGGACCACGCCTACCCACGATCCAACGCACCTGATACAGCTGTAGCGCAGTATTACCAACCCGACGTCTGATCAAACTTCAGTTCCGGGATCAGCTCTGCATCCCCACCCGCATCAGCCACCAAATCATCATACCTAGCTTCCGTTGCCAGGTTTGTCCACAACTCGAACATAATGGCCTGTTCTAAACAATAGTGCACTCAAGCTTTACCACCGACGGTAAGGACATAAAACTGAGACCTCAAGGATTAATTACGAGAAATTTCAAGCCGCCCTTATTCACTGAAATCCCAACCCACCCTGACCGGATAGTACCCACTATGTTGCCCGTCACGACCCACCGCCCAGACGTGGATCATCTCACTCTCCTGAATTGCCGCCCGCGCACCAGGCTTGACTTCCGCTACCCAGCATACCAGCGCGGGATCGTTGGCAAGCTCAACGATGCCCATCCACGGAAAGCCAGAATGGGTGAAGCTCACTTGCCGAAGAGATTCAGGCGGCTGATCGACATGCACTCGCAGTTGGGTTGACTGGCTGAGTGTCACATTGCCCGTAACGAAGGCGCGGGTAATCTTGGGCGGTGAGCCCTTGAGATAGCGCGGCGGCTCCAGCGGAATTAACGAACGGGTATAGACAACACCGTCTGCGCTCTCCGCCACGTCGGTTGGCTCGACCGTCCACTCCTCGCTTAATGTTTCATACGGGTAGATCAAAAACGGCCCCATGAACTCATTCTGTCCGAGGTTGCGCAGGTCAAGCCGGATGGTATTGCCATCAGCTAGCGCGAGGCCGAAGTTTACCAAATCGGTGACATCCACGTAAAAGCTGTTGCCAGTGGCGTCAAGTTTGAGCGCGTCGCCCACATCCCTGCCGTTGACAGCGACGCTGAGTGAAAAGTCAGCGGCGAAGGTGAGCGCATCAGGCTTTTGCAGGGTAAAGGGAATCACCAACCAGAGGCGCTCGGGGCGGCTGCCGATGAAATTGTGATAGCTGTAAGATGTTTCCTGGCTTGCCTGCCAACCGGCGATCGTTGCACCCATTTCGGAAAAGTTCTTAGGTTTGGCGCGTTCTAACCGACCAACTATAGCCGGGTTGAGATGATAGCTGGTGCTGATCGTCAGCGCCGTCTGCGACTTATGGTACGGAAAGTCAAAGAGGCGACCACCGGACATGGTCCAGCTATCCAGTTCGCGTGGATAGCCCGCACTGATCTCATTTTTTACCGTTGGCGACTCGTTTTCAGTGTGAACACGGCTGGTTAGGGTTGCGCGGCGTAACTCCAACAACTGACAACTATTCGAGGGTAATATAAAGTTGACTTTGTCACCCAAAGCGAAGAGCGCTTGCCTATGGTTGTCGCGCACGCGGCGGCCCTCAACAGGATAGAGTTCCACAAATTCGTACGTTCCAGCTTGTTGCAGGTTAATCTCATCGCCGACTTCAAAGGTAATTGCAGCGGGGCGCGGATTGCCGTTGAAGAGAAAGACAAAACCGTGATCACCCTTAATGCGCGCATAGCCGTCAATGCAACCTGGTTGCACCTGCTCGCCAAAGGGTTCGGTGTAGGCCACGTACTCAAAGTGCGCTTTAGCCCACTGCGTCCACTTCTGATAAAAGGCGGCGTAGCCGGGCACAAGGTCGCTTTCCACTGGCAGAATGGCAGGCATGAACGATCCGCTGACAGCCAAGGCCGACATAAGAGCATAGCGCCAGCCATAAAAATCCCAGGCTTTGATTAACTCGCGGTCAAATTCGCCTTCGCTCATTCGGTGCACCAAGCTGTGGCCGATCACAGCCGGAAGAAAGCGAAAGCGCATGGACCAGTAGTTCTGGAACCTCAGCCCATCAGCGTTCTGGCGGTCATCGCTGATCTGCGTGTGGTGGGTGCAGACAATGGCCGTCTGTTCGTTGTAGACCTCGTGCTGGTCGGTATGCTTCAGCCCCCACAGCCCAAAATGCTTGGTGCCATAGAAGCCTTGAACAAACAGGCCCGGGTTGCTTTCCTTGAGGCGCCGGGGCAATTCGATGCAGCGTCGCCAGCCCTTGTAGGCCCCCTTGCCGGTAACGTGGCCATGCGATTCATCGTAGCAGTTCATGGCCGAACCTAGGCTGGGATCCCAACTCCAGTTTCTCAACTGGTAGCGCTTGATGGTATTGTCCTGCACCTGAAACCACCATGCAAAGAACTCGTCACAACCAATGCAGTTGTCGGGGGCACGTCTGCCGGCGGCATCCATCTTCTTCCAGCCAGTTTTTTCGGGGCGGAAGGGCAGACCGGCTGCATTGCCCTCCTCGCCATGGCCGCCGGCGATGCCAAGATAGAAGCCATAGGCGATGCCATTCTCTGCGGCATAACTGGCAATCTGGTGAGCAATCGCGTTCTTGTCTTCGGGCAGCACATTCCAGTAGGCAGTGACGGCGTCGGGTTTGCGATGGCGATGCAGAGGCTTGAAGATGATCATGTCACCGCCAATGTCGGCGACGGTGTCGATGATTTTGAGGAAATACCACTTGTCCGCTTCGGTGCTGGGCATTTGTGGGAGCGGGTGAAAAAACTGATAGTTGATATTCAGGAAGTTTTGCTGCGCCGGCTGGAGATAATCCAACGCAAAGGCACGCATGGCCCGGCTCTCATTGCGATCGATCGGGATGTGAGCGGAGCCATTTGGATAACGGAAAGGGCGGGCGCTGTCTTCGATCGTGATGCCGGACTTCTTGTAGACACCGATGAACTGGGCTTCGCTTTCGTAGCCTTCATCAGCCGGCAGGATCAAGCCGGGTTCAAAGCTGAGCCCCACGCCGTGCTCAGTCAGCGCGGCATGGTAGAAGGGGTTTTCGATGCCAGTCACGAGGCCACCTTTCGCATGGCGGATGAATTCGACGGTGGGCGCCATCCAGAAAGTCAAGTAATGGATGACTTCTTCGGCGGGCCTGCTGAAGACGGTTTCTCCCATCGTCAGCTTCAGCAGCCGGAGCGGCATCCGGTTGGCGATCTTCAGACTGCGGCGGAAAAAGCCATTTTCTCCTGCGAGTCGATAGATCAGTTCCAGGCTCAGTGGGTCAAATTCAAAGCAATAAACAAGGCAATCTTGCGTTTGCGTGACGCGGACTGGTTTCGACTCAAGGTTGGAAAGCAGGCCCCAATCGGTCTCCACAACAAAGACATCGGAGACAAAGCGATATGCTTCGGCAGCCAAGTGATTCTCGACTGCAAGCAGGCTGCCCGTGTCAGAAATGGAGATGGTCAGTTTCGCGTTGGCAAGTTGGTGCATTCATTCCCCTAGATTTAGTAGATGCCAGCGAAGAGCTGAATCAGGTCACGCTTGTCACCGCGCACATAGACCAGAATCTGCTCCGGGGGTGCGGCAGCAACGATGGGTTGGCCGCCAGCAAGCTTAGCCCCAGTCTAGGCGTCGCTCCAGTCAATTCCGGCTGGGAGGTAGACTTTCCCGCTGCGAGCCTGTTGATTGGTGATTGGTGCCATATAGAAAAATTCTACCAGCGTTATCTATTTTCAAGATTTGGGTTAAAACATCGCAAATCGTGTAGCTGATTTCGCAAATCTTTTAGTCTTTGCCAAGAATTTCTGGTGACATTCTCTACTTCAATGGCTGTACGGAAACGCTATCAACTCCAATTCTGCCAACGGTTGTCAGTAAGCCAATTCCACCTCCTGCAAAGAGCATATCCGGATCAGAGGCTGTGATTACACTCTCTCTATTGACAAATCCAACCAAAAGATTTCCTTTGACCTGTAACTTTAGATCACATGTAGAACCCAAAATCCAACCACCGCGAGTTTGAGCTAGAACCAGGTCAGTACCATCAAGTCTCCTGACCAGTCGCGTATGTTTTTCATCAAGAATTAAGGCGTAATAACGCTCAAGTCCTTGCACGCGCACCGCTACTCCGCCTTCGTGGCACATATGCGGAGTCATTTTTGCTGAGACCTCATAGTCTCCCCACTCACGAGTTCCTTGCGAAACAATTCCACGTCCAACATTTTGAATAAGGCGAAATGTCTCTGGCCAAAAATCAATCTCACTCATTCGCTCTCTTCCATCAAATCCGCTAACCCATGCGCGCTTCCACATCAATCCGGCGTTATTTCCTCTAAATCTCTCGCTACCGTCAGGACTACCAACCGGGCGACCTAATTCTATTGAGGGGGACCCAGACCACGTCAGATAGTCCAGGTTAACTGTGGGATTAGCTGGAGAGGCGCTAGATACTTCCACGCCCACCAATGCTATTGGTTGTGAATTTGTCTGGGGAACTTGCCAAGCAATTTCAATCGCTTTGCTGGGCTCCAATTCATAGATTTCACTCTTGAGTATATCAAATCTATCAGTCAGATTGTAATGTTTGATATACAAACACACCTTGACTTTTGAAATATTCGACGCATCAGCCATCAATCTGGCCTCAATCGTTTGTCCAGAGTAAAGGGTTGGTGATGCCAATAGCGCGTAACTGCGCCCCTTAAAATACTCAGCTATTTCAATCGAAGGTATAAACGTTGGCGTCTCAACTCGACCAACACGACGGGTAGCTAAACCCTGACATTTGATTAATAAAGACCTTTTTCCAGTCAGACTCGAACCCTGAATATTAGCCAGCGTCGATACTCCATTTGCCTCATTCGATACCTCACTGGTAAATCCTTGTACTGATCCAGGAAACTCGAAGTGGAACCGCGCTCCATTTTTTAGCACAATTTTTGCTACACCTGCAAGCGCACAAGCCATATTCACAATGTGCATCGCCTCAATGGCAGCATCTGTAATAACACGGCCTCCATCGGCCGATGGCAAGTAGAGGCGATCGGCCACAGGGCCACGCCAATCTGGGCCAGCATCGATTCCTGAAAGTCCGAGTTTTATTCCAAGTATGCACCCGAGGTTTCCAGAGTTACAGTCTGTGTCCCAACCGGCAGTATTGACAATCATCAGTGACTTCTGGAAATCATCTTCCCCATAAAGCAAGGCAAGAATGATTATTCCATGATTAGGAATAATATGGCAGTTACCGCCATAAGTATCATATCCGTAATGTTTATCGAGAAGGTAACGAGCCTCACGCCAATTCGGAATAGTCTTATGCCATCCCCGAATTTCGCCAATCATCTTATAAATGATGGATACTCTGGGAATTAATCCCACCGCAATATCAAGAAGTTTATTTACATCCTTTTCAACAAATGCCGCAGATTCAAGAGCGGCAATAACTTGCGCTCCGTATATCGCTTCTCCATCATGGCTGACACTCGCGGCGCGTTGAGCCAAGCCCGCGGCGCGCTCAGGATCACCAGGGACAACCATGGCCCAGCCATCAATAAATATTTGAGCGCCGACCTGCTCAGCTACCACCTTTCCATTGAGTGCAAGGGAACCACTTGCAGGCGCATCAATGCCAGACTTTAAGCGCAAGTAAGCGGTGTGCTCTGTTGAGTTGCCCATTCCACCCCACCAGAGAATAGTCTCTTCCTCAATCAAGTAATTTAGCCAGGCTTTGCCAATCTGAGTAGCGGTTATAGTATCTGCGTTGCCATAATCCTCAAGGGCACGAATAAACGTAAAAGTTCCTGTTATATCGTCATCGGTAACAATTAAGGGAACATGCTTTTTTGTTAATTGGCTAACCCTCTCGTGCACGTAGTAGTTGATATCGCCAAGATACTCTTCAATTCTTTTGTTTGACCATGCTTCAAAGGGCCTTCCTAGGTAAACGCCAATAATTTTCCCGAGGACGCCAGCATAAACTTGCTCAGCAAAAGCCTTATCAAGTTTCATTTGTTTTCCCCTAATCTGTACTTAACAAGTTTGGATATAGCAAAACCAAAAGTAGGAATATCAGACCAGAGAACTTCGTCTAGCCAAAATATCTGCAGCAGTCCGGATTCGACAGGGTCGTTAGCTGCCTATAACCCTGTAGCAAGAGCGGCGACAGCATCACAATCTCCTCCCAGCTCGCATACTATGCGATAAAATTCAAGCAGGCTTCCTGCATTGGAAACATTCAAGAGACCGCAGATAGAGCCTCTAAAGGATTTAAGAAAATACCGTTTACGGAAGGGCTCCACCCATAAATATTGTTAATTCCTACCAACACTTTTGGGGATGCGGATTTAATTTTCGCAATCTCATCCCCTAATAGAGAACGCAGTGACTTGCCAGCGCCGTGCTCAGTTGCTTCGCATCGGAGCCTCGATGCCAGAATAGAAAATGCACCGAGTTTGGATTTTTGTGATTGCCGACATTTGAGTATTGTACCATCCCCGACGAGCACGATCTTTAGATGTCATGGATGCAAGCCCAATTTAATCTGTGCGCATTACTCCACCAATAACGAGCTTGACGGGCAGGAAATTCAAGCTCCCTTGCGCCTCAACATAATACACCCTACTCGTAAAAATTCGCGTGCAACTTTGCGCATGATCCCTCTCCCCATCATCTAATGGCCATAGACCACTTTTATCACTTTTTTTGGTATTACCAAAGATATGACCCGCGTAACAAACGCAAGTTGCACAATTTATACAGAACGGCATTGGTAGCCCAAACCACTCGGTGCACTCCGCCAGCAGCTCGACCACGCCTACCCACACTCCGCCGCAATGGACACACCGCCGAGGGACACACTAATTTCTTTCTTCCTGATGGCTACTTGGGCCAGTGCTGGGTTCGCCGCCATCAACGTCTAGGCGTCGATGCTGGGATGTCCAGTTGATGATCGTCCGTAATTCTGACCCCATAGTTGGCCCATGCCCCCTCTCGAGTAACATACCCTTGCCTGACGTCTTCGAGCACCTCCTCGAAAGGCCGCGATACCGGATCGCCGTTGCCGCCGCCGCCGCCAGTCATAGTCTCGATCACCGTGCCAGCCACCAGGCCGCGGGCTCGCATCTTTAGAAGCCGTTCCCTGCCTCCGTCCGGCAGCGTTATCTCGATGAAGGGTCCTGCGCCGTCCTTGCCGCCATTTAGGCCCCATGCCGGCGTTTTCGAACGCTCGAACCATAGCGCGCAATAGCAATCCTCAAGCAATTTGTAGCGGCGGATGACGCCGCATCCGCCGCGATAGCGCCCCGGGCCTCCGGAGTCCTTGCGTATCGAGAATTCCTCAAGCCGGACCGGGAACTTCGTCTCATAGACCTCGGCGGGAATGTTGCGAAAGCCGCCGTTCACGAGATTGATCAGCGCGCTTTCGCCGTCACTATCGCTACGTCCGCCCCAGCCTCCGGCGGTCGGTTCCACGGCGATCCACTGACCGCGCTGCGGATTGACCGAGAAGAAACCCGCAACCATCGAGTCGCCGTAGTGGGCCGCCGTCGATCGTTCCGGCATGGCTACGGACATACAGCTAATAAACAGGTCTGCCAGCAGGCCAAGCCCGGTAAAGTACCATTCGCAAGCCGAAGGCTCCCGGGCGTTGAACACGCAGCTTTCCGGGATCTTCACGGTCATCGTCTCGAACGATCCCCCGGTGATCGCGCGATTGGGATTGATCATGGTCTTATATGCCAAACGCAACAAGGAAACGGTCTGCGTGACGCCGCAGTTGACTGAGCCGGGAACCGGCCCGGAAGAACCAGCCAGATCAACCGTCAGGGTCTCGCCCTTGATGGTAAGGGTGAGCGCCACACGAATGGGAGTTTTGCCGGTGCCGTCATCGTCCAAGTAACCGTCGCGCGACCATGTCCCATCCCTGATGGCCGAAATCGCTTCGCGGTCCATGCGCCGCGACTGTTCGAAGATATTCTGGCATGCAGAGCGATAAGTTGGCACTCCGATGCGGTCCAGAAGCTGGGCCAACCTGCGCTCTCCGGTGCGGATCGCGGACACCTGACTTCCCAGGTCACCGATGGTTGCGTCCTTGAGCCGCGTATTCAGCCTCAGATGGTCATACCATTCGCGGATCGGCTTGCCCTTGGCTATGATGCGGGTGGGACCGAGCCTGAGGCCCTCTTGATAAATATCGGTGGACTGCATGGTGGAACCGGGGTCAATCGCCCCGATATCCCCCCAATGTGCCCGCGCGGCCCCAAAGCCCACCAATTCACTCTTGTGGAAGATCGGCCCGATTGCAGTGACGTCATGAAGATGAGTGCCCTGCAAGTAGCTGTCATTCATGATGAAGACATCGCCCTCGGCAATGTCATCGCCATAATAGGCTTTCACGTGATGTACGCACGCGTCGATCGCGCCGATGAACAAGGGCACGCCAGTTGACTGGCCAAGCATATTGCCGAACTCGTCCATCAACGCCACTGCGCTGTCCTTGCCCTCATAGATGACTGAGGAATGAGCAGACCGCCAGAGTGAAGCATTCATGTCCTCTGCACAGGAAATCACGAAATTTCGCACCACCTCCGTGGTGATCGGATCTGCTGTCACGTTCATGCTGTGGCTCCCATCGATGTTTCCGACCTGGCAAGCGACAAGTGTCCGCCATCAATCATCCGCACTTGCCAGCCTGGCGGCAACAAGGTTGTTGCGGTGCCCTCTTCGATGATTGCCGGGCCAGAAATGACATCGCCGGGCGCAATGGCGTTGCGGTCTATTATGGCCGTTTTCCTCGCCGCGCCCGCAAAATAGACGTTGCGCTCCCGCGCAGGTTTGGCGGCTTGCATGGCCGGCGGCGCGCTGTTCGGGCGCTTCAAGCGTCCTAAGGCGGCCAACCGGATGGTGGCCATTTCCACTCGGCCATCCGGGGTTGAATGACCGTATTGGTGCTCATAGGCGGCATCGAACGCATGGCGAACCAATGACATGTCAATCGGACCTTCCGGCACGGGGATCGTCATGACGTATTCCTGCCC
>SXGT01218726.1_pt1 | contig 10866 bp, 7 predicted proteins | sample 3176221 | NCBI WGS metagenome assembly SXGT01 (sample SAMN11356862, study PRJNA531348) | freshwater metagenome | isolation source: freshwater sample F1-120 | place: China: Fuxian Lake, Yuxi | collected 2017-12-25
CGGCCTTGGCGCGCGCGGCCAGCAGCGGCGCGACCCACGCCTCCGGCAGCGGCTCGACCCCGCCCAGTGGCGCGGCGGCGATGGCGATGCGGGCGAGGTGCTCGATCAGCTCGAGGCGGAGCAGCGCCTGCTCGAGATCGGCGCCCCACGCGATCACGCCGTGTCCGCCGAGCAGCACGGCGTCGACCGTCTCGCACCACGGCGCCAGCGCGGCGACGGCGAGCTCGCCGGGCGCGGCCGGCGGCGTGCGCGGCACGATCGGCCCCAGCGATACGAAGGCCTCGGCGATGAAGGGGCGGGCGATGGCGTGATCACCGACGCCGCCGCGGGCGCACGCGATGGCGGTGGCACTGGGCGGATGGGCGTGGATCACGGCGTTGACGTCGGGGCGGCGCTGGTAGACCGCGAGGTGCAGACCGATCTCGCCGAACACCTTGCCGGCCCCGGTCACCTTGCCTGCGGCATCGAGTTCGAGGACGTTGCGCTCGCTGACCTTGCGCTTGGACGTCGCCGTCGGCGTGGCCAGGAAGCGACCGCCGTCGCGCATGGTCAGGTTGCCGTCGTGGTTGGCGACCCAGCCGCGGGCGTGCACCTCCTGGGCGCAAGCGGCGAGCTGGTGACGCAGGCTGGCGCTCACGGCCGGCCAGCATCGCCGGCGGCGCCCGGCACGTCGACGTCATCGACGATGCCGACCACCATCGAGCGGATCGGGACCTGGTCTCCCATCTTCAGGATCTGGCGCACGCCGTTGCCCTCGGTGAGAACGAGGACGCGATCGCCGGGTCCGGCCTGGGCGTGATCGATGGCCACGAAGCTGTCGCCGGTGTCGGCGCCGCGCTCGTCGAGCGGCTGCACCACCAGGAGGGTGCGCCCGGCGAAGGCCGGGTGCTTCTCGGTCGCAACCACGCTGCCGAGCACGCGGCACAGCCTCACGCGTCGCCGTCCTTGCCGGTCGTTCGCTTGGCGCGCGTGGCGGCCTGCGGTCGCTTGCGGGGCGCGGGGTTGGCCTCGGTCGGATCGTCGTCGACGGGCTCGGGTGCGGACGCGTCCTGGGTCTCGGGCCTGCGCTCCGGCGTGTGGACGTCGTCGACGATGCCGACGATGGCAGCGTCGACGGGCACGAACCACGGCTCGAGCGCCAGGGCGGCCTCACGCGAGCCGACCAGGTAGACGTGATCACCGACGCCGGCCTTGACCGTGTCGACCGCGACCTGCACGTCGCCGGTGTGCTTGCCGGTGTCGTCGACCGGCTGCACCAGGAGCAGCTTCTTGCCCTCGAGGCCGGCGGCCTTGCGCTCGGCGACGACGGTCCCGGTGACGACACCCAGGTACATACGCCACGAAGCTACCTGCCGGTGCGCGCGCCGGTCAACCGCCGGCGGTCCCGGTCTCACCCGTGACCGGTGATATCATCCGGTGGATCGCATGGGGGGCGCGACCCATACCAGTGGTGGGCGGACCAGCGGTACGCGTGGACTGCGCTCGCGTGTCTCGGCCGAGGCCAACGACTTCGCCGAGGGGATTCGCCGCGCTTCGGCGATCGGCGCCATCGCCTACGCCGGCTTCGCTGCCGTCGATCTGATCCTCTACCTGCTGGTCTACCAGCACGCCAACATCGATCGCATCGTCGCCTACCGCATCGCCGGTATCGGCATCCTGTTCGGCTGGTTCTTCTACGCTCGTTCGAGCCATGCCAGCCTGCGGTCGATGGTGGTGACCACCGCGGTGGTCCTCGCCGCGACGGTGGTCCTGCTGGCGCTGGTCGCCAACCAGCTCGGCGGCCTGGCCAGCCCCTACGTGCCGGGCACGTCGTTCTACTTCGTCGCCATCGCGGTGCTGGTGCCATCGCCGTGGCGGCGCATGCTGGCGCTTCTGGTCCCGGTCTTCGTCAGCTTCTTCGCCACGCTCAGCCTCATCACGTGGATGTCCACGCCCGCGGCCTGGTCGTCGGTCGAGGGCGTTACCCACTACCTGGTCAGCGCCTTCATCCAGGTGGCGCTGCTGATGTTCGCGACCATCGCCAGCCACCTCCTGTGGGCGTCGCGGGCCCAGCTCTATCGCGCCCGCCGGCTCGGCCGCTACCGCTTGCAGGCGCCGCTCGGCGCCGGCGGCATGAACGAGGTGTGGCTGGCCCGCGACGACACCCTCAACCGCGACGTGGCCATCAAGGTGCTGCGCGGCGCGCCCCAGGGCGACGACGATCGCTGGATGCGCTTCGAGCGCGAGGCCCAGGTGGCGAGCAGCCTGACCTCGCCGCACACGGTGAAGATCTTCGACTACGGCGCCAGCGACGACGGCATCGCCTACATCGCGATGGAGTTCCTGCGCGGCCTCGATCTCGCCGATCTGGTGTTGGGCTACGGGCCGCTCGACGTGCGCCGCGCCGTGCACATGATCCGCCAGGCCACCAGCTCGCTGGCCGAGGCCCACGAGCGCGGCCTGGTCCACCGCGACGTGAAGCCGGCCAACCTGTTCGCGCTCTCGACCGGCGATCCACCCGACTTCGTCAAGGTGCTCGACTTCGGGCTGGTACGCGAGCTGACCCGGCCGCTCGGCACCGACACGTTGGAGGGCGTCACCCTCGGCACGCCGGCGTACATGTCGCCCGAGCAGTTCCTCGGCGCCGACGTGACCGCGGCCAGCGACGTCTACGGCCTGGGCACGACCCTCTACTTCCTGCTCACCGGTGGGCCGCCGTTCGACGACAAGTCCGGTGACGCCGGCCTGTGGCGTGCGCACTCGACCCACCCGCTGGTGCCGGTCAGCCAGCGCCGGGGCGAGGACGTGCCGCGCGCGCTCGAGGCGGTGATCGCCACCTGCTTGGCCAAGCACCCGTCGGACCGCTACCGCGACGCGACCGCGCTGGGCAAGGCGCTCGACGATCTACCCGAGGTCGGGCCGTGGACCGCCAGCGAGGCGCTGGCGTGGTGGACCTCGGCGCGGCTGACCCCCATCACCCAGCGTCGCCGGGCGGCGACCTCGAGCAAGGTGGTCACGGTGGCGTCGCGCACGCCCATTCCGCACTCTTCGGTGAAGGCCGGTTCTGACGAGGACTAGCGGTGGAGGATCAGCGACGGGGCGAAGCGGCGGCGGCGCCGATGCCCTGGAACAAGAGGTCGAGGGAGATCTCGATGCGCGCCGCCGCCGGCGGCAGACCAGGCAAGGGCAGGTGCTCGAGCACCAGCGCCCCCAGCACCGCGATCGCGCCGGCGCTGAACAGCTCCATCGCGGCCGGCGCGTCGCTGCGGATCTCGCCGGCGGCGCGGGCACGAGCGAACGCGTCGAGCACAAGCGGGATGTGGCCGCGCTGGAAGCGCGCGAACAGACGAGCGCGGCGAGGCGCCGAGATCAGCGCGTCGCGCACCGCGATGCGCATCACCGCGCGCTCGTCGTTGCTGCCGCCGGCCAGCCGGCGCATGACGGCGCCCAGCTTGGTGCGCAACGGCTCGGCGGTGGACAGGAGCGCGGCGACATCGGGCAGGACGCGGGCGTAGACGTCCTCGATGACCGCGAACACCAGATCGTCCTTGGTGGGGAAGTAGTAGTAGATCATGCCGATGGTGGTGCCGGCGCGACCGGCCACGGCGCGCAGCGAGACCGCGTCGACGCCGTCGCGATCGAAGGCCTCGCGTGCGGCGGCGATCAGGCGCAGCTTGAGATCGGTGCGAGGGCGGGCCATCTCAGTCCAGCCTCTTGCGGAAGCGCAGGACCGACACCGTGACCAGCACGGCGCAGATCACGGCCAGCCAGACGACCTCGCTCCGCAGATCGTCCCAGGTCGCGCCCTTGAGGACGATGCTGCGGATGATGCGGAGGAAGTGAGTGAGCGGGATGGCTTCGCCCAGGAGCTGGGCCGGCCGCGGCATGCCCTCGAACGGGACCATGAAGCCCGACAGCAGCATGTTGGGCAGGAGGAAGAAGAACGACATCTGCATCGCCTGCTGCTGGGTGCGGGCCAGGGTCGAGAAGAACAGGCCCAGGGCCAGGTTGGCGGCGATGAACAACGAGGCCAGGCCGTAAAGCAGGAGCCACGAGCCGGCGAACGGCACCGCGAACACCAGCGTGCCGACGACCAGGATGATGGTCATCTGCACGTAGCCGATGGTGATGTAGGGAACGATCTTGCCCAGGATCAGCTCGACCGAACGTACCGGCGAGACGATGAGCTGCTCGAGCGTGCCGCGCTCGCGCTCGCGGGCGATGCCCATGGCGGTGAACATGACCATGGTCATCGTGAGGATCACGCCGACCAGGCCGGGCACGATGTACACCGCCGTGCGCAGGTCGGGGTTGTACCAGGTCGAGGTCGCCACCTCGATCGGCTCGGGCCCTCCCTGCTTCCAGTCCGTCACCCGCAGCTCGGTCGACCACGCCGAGACCACGCTGGCGGCCGACTCGGTGGCGCTCGCGACCACCTGAGCGTCGGAGCCGTCGACGACGAGCTGGACCTGGGTCGGGCGGTGACGGCCGAGATCGCGGCCGAAGCTGGCCGGCACGACGAGCGCGACCCTCGCCTCGCCGGAGCGAAACGCCCTCGCGATGTCGTCGTAGCCCCGGGCCTCGCCGATCACGTCGTAGAAGCCGGTGGCCTCGAGGCGACGGACAAGGTCGCGGCTGGGCGGGCTGTGGTCGGCGTCGTAGACCAGCGTGGGCATGTGGCGCACGTCGGTGTCGATGGCGTAGCCGAAGAGGAGCAGCTGCATCAGCGGCAGCATCACCATCATGCCGATGGTCATGCGGTCGCGGCGGAGCTGGAGCAGCTCCTTGCGCGCGACCACGCGGATGCGGCCGAGGCTCAGCATGACGAGGCTCGCTCGCTCATGCCGCCCTTCGTTCGCCCGAGGCCTCGCTGTCGCGCACCATCGATACGAACGCGTCCTCGACCGAGACCCGCGCCGCCTGGCCGCGCACCAGCGGGCCGACGCGCTCGGCGGCCAGCGCCAGCGCATCGACGCCGCGAGTGAGCACGCGCAGCACGTGACCGTAGGGCTCCACCTCCTCGACTTCTGGGCAGCCGCGCAGCACCTCGGCCGCGGCGTTGCCATCGGCGACCTCGATCTCGGCGGCACGCAGGCCGCGGCGAGCCACGATCTCGTCGGGGCGGCCGACGTCGAGCAGCCGGCCCTGGAAGATGAAGGCCAGGCGGTGGCAACGCTCGGCTTCGTCCCTGTAGTGGGTGGTCACCAGCACGGTGGTGCCGCCGGCGGCCAGGCGGTGGATCTGGGTCCAGAAGGCGCGCCGGCTGACCGGATCGACGCCCGCGGTCGGTTCGTCGAGGAAGAGCAGCGGCGGCCGGTGGATGGTCGCCGAGGCCAGCGCCACACGTTGCTTCCATCCGCCAGAGAGCGTGCCGGCGAGCTGGTCGGCGCGGGCGCGCAAGCCGGACTGGTCCAGGACCTCGTCGATGCGGGCGCTGCGCAGGCGCGAGGGCACACCGTAGATGCCGGCGTAGAAGCCGAGGTTCTCGACCACGGTCAGGTCCTCGTAGAGGCTGAAGCGCTGGGTCATGTAGCCGAGTCGGGCCTTGATCTCCGCGGGGTCGCGCGCGATGTCGAAGCCGACCACCGTACCGCGGCCGCGGGTGGGCGCGAGGATGCCGCACAGCATGCGGATCGCGGTCGACTTGCCGGCGCCGTTAGGCCCGAGCACCCCGAAGATCTCGCCTTGCTCGACGCGGAGGTCGATGCGATCGACGGCGACCAGATCGCCGAAGTGGCGCGACAGCCCGACGGTCTCGATGATCGTCTTCATCGCCCACCTCGATCCGCCCCGCCGGAGACGGCCGCCTCCGGCGCCGTTGCCAGGCGGGCGTAGGCGGGGAGGCCGGCGAACAGCCGGCGCTCGGGATCGTCGAGCCTCACGCGCACGCGCATCATCAGACTGGGGCGCTCGCGCGGGCTGTACACGAAGCGGGGCGTGAACTCGGCGTGGGGGAACACCCGCTCGACCCGGCCGGCGACCTCGGCTCCGCCGCCCTCGACGGCAAGCGCGACCGGTGCACCCACCACGAACATGGCCGCCGGAGCCACCGGCACGAATACGTCGGCGTAGGGACGCCGGCGATCGACGACCGTGGCGATGGCAGCCCCGGCGGCCACGACCTCGCCCGGCTCGACGTAGGTGTCGAGCACGGTCCCGGCCACGCTCGCGTGGAGCACGCGCTTGGCCAGACGCGCGTCCTCGAGCGCGAGCGCCTGCTCGGCCGCGGACACCCGCGCGGCGGCCCGTGCCAGCTCCTCGTTGCGGGCGCCGCCGGCCAGGGCGCGCACACGCTGCTCGAGGGTGCTGCGCTCGCCGACGGCGCGGGCCAGCTGCCCAGCCATCTCGTCGACCACCGCGCCGGCGACGACCCCGCTCGCGGCCAGGGCGCGGTCGCGCTCGAGCTCGCGACGCAGTGTGGCTTCGGTGGTGCGGGCCGCGGCGAGCTGCGCGCGGGCCGCGCGCACGTCTTCGACCCGCGAGCCGGCGGCGATGAGCGCCAGGTCGGCGCGTGCCACGCTCAGCTCGCTCACCCGGATCTCGCGGGCCCCGCGGTCGAGGGTGTCGTCGAGTCGCGCCAGCACGGCGCCGGCCGCCACCTCTTGGCCTGGTCGCACCATCAGCTCGGCGACGCGTCCGCTGACCTCGAAGCCGAGATCGAGCTGCTCGAGCTCGACCATGCCCTGGTAGCGCCCGTCGGTGATGTCACGGCCGCCGGCGCAGCCAGCCGCCACCGCGACCAGCGCGATCGCCGTCAGGTGGTTATTGATCATACGACTTATAATAAACAAGCCTGGCGTTGGCGCAAGCCCCCCCTCTCGATCCCGAATGATTCCGGGCAGGTGGTTGGGTCAGCCGCGGACGCCGACGCCGAGCGCCGCACGCAAGGCCAGGTAGGCCGGGTCGGTGACGGCGGTGACCACCGGCTCGATGCCGGCGCCGCGCGCGGTCGAGGCCGCGAGCGCGGCGGCGCAGTCGCCGGAGACCAGCAGGCCAGCGCGATCGGCGACGCGCTGGCAGGCGGCGGCGTAGCGCCCGAGATCGAGATCGTGGGGAGCGATGGCGGCGAAGTGCTGCTCGAAGCGCTGGCGCAGCTTGACGCTGAGCGCTCCGCGCACCGATTCGTCGCGCGCGCGCTGCACGTCGGGGTCGGTGACCAGGCCGCGCACGGCGGCGTGGCTGGTGGCGGGCGCGAACGATCGTACCAGCGCGGCGAACATGGCCCGGCGCTCGGCCTCGGTCAGGCCGGCGACCACGACCCGCTCCGGTCGGGACAGCTCGGCGGCACGGCCGAGCGAGAAGCGGGCGGCGCCGTCGATGGCGGCGTCCGCGGCGGTGATGCGCGGACCGAGGACGATGATGGGCGTGCCGGCGCAGACGATCTGGGCGTCGGGCGCGCCGGCGTCGTCGCGGCCGTAGAGCAGGACCGGGCCGGCGCCGAGCGCGCTGGCGATGCGCGGGTAGACGGTGGTGGCGGAGCCGCCGGTGGTCGCGGTCAGCCGGCGGGCGCCGCCGCATCCGGCGCGGACCAGAGCCTCCTCCGGATCGGGCCACAGGAGCGCCGCCGCCTCGGCCAGCGCGGCGAACACCGGCGCCAGCGGCAGGTCGTCCTCGTCGGTGAAGTAGGCGGCGCGGCCGTCGGGGTCGACGGTGCCGCGATAGCTCTCGTCCGCGACCCACACGTGTGGCTTCTGGATCGACAGGAACGCCGCCTGGTGGATGTCGGGCTTGTGGCCCATGGCGACCGCCAGATCGAGCGCGGCGTGGGCCGGGTCGGACTTGCTGGCGCGGCGGAGCTCGTCGGCCCAGGCCACCACGTCCTCGATGGCGGCGGTGGCCCCGGCGATGGCGCGGCGCAGCTCGCACAGCTCGGCCTTCTTGCTGGCGTCGTCCTTGTAAGCGGCGGCCAGCGCGCGTCGCGACGACACGGCAGCGTCGGTGTCGGGGCCGAGCGCGATGGCGCGTTCGAGCGCGGCCAGCGCGGCCTTGGCGTCGCCGCGGTCGCGACGGAGCTCGCCCAGCCGCAGCCACAGGGCGGCCTTGCGCGCTCGCACGGTCTCGTCACCATCGTCCTTGCCCGACAGGGCACGCCCCAGGACCTCGGCGGCGGCATCGGCGGCGCCGCTCTCGACCTGGAGCTCCGACGCGATCTCGACCGCGGCGAGGTCGTAGGGATCGGCGGCCAGCGCGCGCTCGGCGGCGCCGCGGGCGCGCTCCTTGTCGCCGCCGGCCAGGTAGTCGGCGGCGGCGCGGGCCAGGCGGGCGGCGCGCTCGGCCGGCGTGGTGCCGAACGCGCTCATCAGCTCGGCGGTCTTGCCGGCGCCGAGGCTGTCGCCGGCCAGATCCTGGCGCTCGAGTAGTTTCTCGAGCAGCGGCACGTGGCGGGCCTCGAGCGGGGCCGCGGCCGAGACCGCCGCTTCGTAGCAGACGCGGGCGCGAGCCTCGTCGGAGAGCATCATGAGCGCCATGTCGCCCAGCGCCTCGAACAGGCGCATGCGCTCGGACGGATCGTCGGTGGCCATGGCCTGGCGGGTGAGCAGATCGGCGGCGCGTTTGGGATCGTTCTGCTCCATGGCCAGCTCGGCCATGGCCTGCAGCGCCGGGGCGTAGTTGGGCCGCAGCTCGAGGGCGCGGGCGTAGAGCGGCGGCGCCTTCTCGGGACGCAGGCTGCGGATCTCGGCGAGCGCGGCGTGGTAGATGCCGACCGCGACGTCGCTGGCGTGGCGCGGGGCCTCGTCGTGCGTCGCCAGTGCCGACAGGTGCATCGCGGCCTCGCGCCAGCGCCGTGCCTTGTAGCGGTTCTCACCGAGCGCGAGCTTGATGAGCAGGTGGCCGCGGTGCAGGCGATCGGCGGTGAGCAGGGTCTCGTAGGCGTCGTCGTCGCGGCCCAGCTTCTCGTAGGCCTGGGCCAGGCGGCGGTGGAGCTCGGCGGTGACCGCGGGCGTGGTGCTGGGGATACCCTCGGCCAGCGTCTCCTTGAGGAACGTCTCGAGGTCGTTCCAGCGCTGCGCGTCGGCGTAGAGATCGGCGAGCGCGATCAACGCCGGCACGTGACCGCCATCGGCGTCGAGGGCCTCGGCCAGGCGGCGCTCGGCGACCAGCTCGACACCGGCGGCGCGGGCCAGGGCGGCGAGCTGGGTGAGCACACGGGCGCGCTCGGGCGGCGCCAGCTCGCCGCCGTCGAGGCGGGTCTCGAGCAGCTTGGCGGCGGTGTCGGGATCGCCGCCCTGCTCGATGAGCCCGGCCAGGGCCCAGATCGCGTCGGCGTGGTAGGGGCGGACGGCGAGGATGCGCTCGAAGGCGGCGCGAGCCGACGACGGATCGTCGGTGCGATCGCGCTGGGCGAGGCCGGCGGCGTAGAGCGCGTCGATCTTGACGTCGTCGTCGGTGGCGGCCTCGGCCTCGCGCAGCTTGGCGGCGATGAAGGCGCGCGGATCCTCGTCGGACGCGGTCAGCCTGGACACCGCGGCCAGGGCGGTCGGGTGATCGGGGACCAGGCGCAGCGCGTGATCGAGGGCGTGGCGAGCGCCGGTGACGTCGCCGAGCCCTTCGGCACGGACCTGGGCCAGGCGGATGTGCATCGCCGCCAGCTCGCCGGCGCCGAGGCCGCCCTCGGCAGCGCGCGCGATCCGACCCTCGAGCACGGCGGCGGCCTCGCGGTGGCGCGCGGCCTGGTGGAGCGCGGTGACCAGGCGATCGGCGAGCGATCCGTCGTCGGGGAGAATGGTGCGGGCGTTGCGCAGCGCGGCGGCCGCCTCCTCGGGCGCGTTCATCCACTCCATCAGCACGCCGGCGCGGCGGGCCAGGAGGCGCGCGCGATCCTCGGGCGACGTGGCCAGGGCCGAGCGGCGACGGAGCACCTCGACCAGATCGGACCAGCGGGCCTGGGCCTCGCACAGGCGATCGAGCGAGGCGAAGGCGTCGGCGTCGTCGGGCCACTGCGTGACCAGCTGCTGCAGGGTCTCGATGGCGCGCTCGGGCAGCTCGAGCTCGGTCTCGTAGATGCCGGCGACCTTGCGGAGCGCGTCGCGGGCCTGCGGTGTGCCCTCGGCGATCTCGCCGATACGGGCGTGGGTCTCGATCACCTTGCTCCAGCGCGCGACCTTTGAATAGAGCGCGCCCAGATCGGCGAGCACGCCGACGTCGGTGGGGGCGAGGTGGCGCAGCCGCTCCAGCGTATCGATGCCGTCGTGGGGATGGGCGAGGTGCTCGACGTAGATCGCGGCCAGCTCGCGCAGCAGCGCGGGTCGCTCGGCCTCGGGCGCGGCGGTGCCGAGCCGCGGATCGGTGCGCTCCTCGAGCGAGGCGGCCAGCTCGACCCAGCGGCCGCCGGTGCGATAGAGGGCCTCGAGCCGGGATCGCGCGGCGGCGTCGTCGGGACGCATGCCGAGGATGCGCCGGTACTGGGCCTCGGCCTTGGCCGGCTGGCCCTGCTTGTCGCGGATGGCCGCGACCTCCATCAGCAGATCGGCGGCGGCCTCGGCGGTGTGGGCGTCTTCGCCCAGCGACTCGTAGAGCTCGGCGAGGCGATCCCAGCCGTCGTGATCGGCGGCGAGGCGGTGGAGGCGAGCGCGGGCCTCGGCGTCGCTGCCGGTCGGCGGCGCGGCGCCGGCGACGGGTTGGCTCACCCGATCGAGCGCCTTGGCCAGGGTGTCGAACGCGCGCGGGATGTCGTGCGCGCCGTTCTCCCAGGCGTCGGCGGCGCGGTAGAGCCAGCGGGCGCGGGCCTGGGCGTCGGCCGCGGGCAGCGAGTCGTAGGCCGCGGCCAGCTCCTCCCACGGCGACTCGAAGACCCGGATCTGCAGCAGCGGCAGCGGCGTCGTCCGGTGCGGCGAGCGCACCTGGGCCTGGGCCTTGCGCATCGGCCCCGACGGCGATGGCGCCGGC
>SXGT01231686.1_pt1 | contig 10866 bp, 13 predicted proteins | sample 3176221 | NCBI WGS metagenome assembly SXGT01 (sample SAMN11356862, study PRJNA531348) | freshwater metagenome | isolation source: freshwater sample F1-120 | place: China: Fuxian Lake, Yuxi | collected 2017-12-25
AATCGCTTTTGAGATTTCTAGCAGAGTCGATCCATCCCGAAGTTCGTGGTGATGCTGACGAAGTCGCGGACCTAGTTGGCGCATTCAATTCGCACCTTTCTCGGGACGGATGGGAGCTAGTGCCATCGGGTGATGTGTCCGGGTACCCAATTTATGATGCGAGGCAACGCTCACGGCAATCAATAAGTGCACCAACTCATTTCCCTTTTGCCGCTGACGCGCTGGTCGCATCCATTGCCGAATTCTTGAAGGGCAAAGGGTATGCACGTGAACTTGCGGTACTAATAAACTCCCGGCCCAGCATCACCGAGGAATCATTTGATAATTGGAATGGCGGCACCCGTGGCTGGGGGATGAACTGCGCTTTACCAGCATCTCTATACGCCCGCATCTCGTCAGAGGACCGACGGGAATGCGAGGCGCTTCTGTTAGAAGCGTCCACTGAATTTTTTCGACCTTTCACAAACGACCGAATGCAAAGCGTGATTGTCTCTCCCGCAGCAGACTTACACGATGATTGGCGCTCCGCTGCTAACGAATGGCTTTCCGGACGCGGGATCAACAATCAGGGACGCGTGCGTAGTAACAACATCGCATCGCTTGAGGTAGATGGTCTGCTTTTTCGATCTGAGCCCGAGATAAACCTTTACCGTGCGTTTAAACAGCACGGAGTAACATTTGCGCCACTAGCCGTCTTCATCCGAGGTGGGCAATCATACGCTCGTCTGGAACCCGATTTTGTCGTCTTGAAAGACGGCATTCTGCTCGTGGTGGAAGTCGATGGAGATACGTACCATCGTGAAACTCCGTCGGATGCGCATGTTCGACTTCTTCCTTTAGACCATGAAGGAGCAAAAATTGAGCGTGTAAAAGCCGAAGATTGCAAAACACCAGAATTGGCCAAGAAATGTGCTGGCCGATTACTTGAGGTGATCGAGCGATTGTTTAAACGTCGCTAAAGGAGAAACCTAGCTCCTAGATGACATTGCTTGATCGAGTAACTCGCGGGCGAGGAAATCCCAAGCATCGAACACCGAGCCCACATATTCAATTGCTTCCGCCAGAACCACAAGATTGATACACGACACCTTTTCGAGATGCATCTCGCCCTTTATGGATACCGGATAACGGAACTACTGGCCTTCAGGGTCAATCGAAAGAAAATCTTTTAGGATTCCATCGATTCGATCGATTGCACTTCCATCTGGGTTAAGGCCTGGCTCGCGTTTTAGGTATCCCTTAACCAAATTCCAATTATCGAGAAGCTTATGCGTCTTTGAAAGCGGCGCTGTCTCGCCCCAGATCGCTGGAAGCGTCAATAACAGCCCTTTGATTGCCAACTCTATCGCGTGACGGAAATTGAACGCGACAGGGTAAATCAAAAGGTCAATGTATTCATCGCCTCGTATTGCGGCCTTGCACAACTGCTCCGCAGCCGCAAAGTATCCCTCAGCGTACGTTTCGTAACCGTGTGGCCCACCGTTCCACCCGACGCAGGCATTCAGGTGATATGGATCGGCTGCGCGGAACAAATCATTTTGGGCGTAGTTGATGACTGTTGGTCGCTTCATAATCCGCAGGTTTCGCAATTGATCGTTCCGCCGTAGGTGGTGACGCCGCACAACCGAACGTCATCATCACAAAGAGGACCAGAAGGTTCGCACCCCTGCAATGCTACCGAACTGCTCCTAGGTTGAGCAATCCTCGCGTCTGAAGTCCCCCTACGCCCCGCGTTGAGCGCCTTCTCCGGGTACCCCGCCCGTGAGTTTGGTCGTTGTCGTGTCGATTCGTTTTCCAACAATCCCACGGCACTGGCGGGGTACCGCCAGTGGCACCCGAAGGCAGTGTTGTCGGTTCTGCACGTTCATGTGCTGCACAGCAGCGAACAGGCTTACGGGTGCGCGGTGAAGAAGGTGACGGTGTCGGTGAGGGTGGGGGCGAGCCAGCGGAAGGGCCAGGCGAGGGAGAGGAGGTTGCCGGAGTGGTTGATGTTTGGGTACATCAGGCAGCGGACGGTGCCGCCTTGGTCGCGGATGCGGGTGGCGAGGCGGGTGGCGTTGGCGGGGTCGACGAGAACGCGGATAACGGGGCATTCCTCAATACATGCGATCCAGAGATATCCCGCAATCTGCGTCTCACTGTCACTGGTTAATACGCGGTGCCGTGTAGCGGACTCATGTTGTAATGTGAGGCTGCACACACTAGTCTGGCGGCCGGGCATTGGACGATGGGAGAAAATGAAGTCTGTGTTTTGCAAGATGGCGGCGCGGTTTGGCGTTCTCGGGCTTGCGGTTGTGGCGTTGGGGACGGCCAACGTGGACGCGGGGATGTACAGTCCTTCGCCGGACGGGGATATCTCCATCAATGGCGAGGCGACGCTTCCGAAGAGCAACCCGCTACAGTCTGAAAGTGGACGGAGCAACGGGTTGTCGCCACTCTATCTGTCGGTCGACAACGGGAACACGGCCATCAGCACGGTCCTGGTGCTACCCACCGCGACGGAGGACCGGTTGCAGATCAGCATGAGCGCGGTCGCCAATGGGATGACAGACGCGACCAGCGAACAGATCATCGATAGCGCTGCGTTTGCGACCAACAACCTGTATCTCAACTACAGGGTGGACGTGGCGGGTGTGTACAAGATTACGTGGGACATGGGCATCGCGGTCAACGGGTCGTACGTCGGGCGAAACAACATCATGCAGTTCAGCGTGGGCGGGGTCGGGGTGGTCGCGGACGTGAACAACGTGCAGGGTCCGAACGGGCCGACGGACTTCACTAAAATGATGGGTTCGGCCGTCTTCAACGCGACGCCGGGTCAAAACAACCAGATCAACATTTACCAGACGCTCTTCGAAATGCCGCTGTGGTTTGCAGGTGGAGGCTATTCGACGGCGTACGCGAACGTGACGATCGCGCCCTACGACCCGACGGCAGTTCCCGAACCGACGGCGGCGCTGCTGCCCGTGGCCATCGCGGCGATGGGCTTCCTGCGCCGCAGGCGCGCGATGTAAGGCGGACGGCAGACGGGGTTGGGTTTCAGGGTAACAACGGAAAGTAGTGAACCATTTATGTGGCACGTTTTACGATCGAAGTTCATCGCGCTTGCGGCGGCGGTGGTTGCGTCGGGTTTCGTGGCGTCGTCGGCGCAAGCGGTGATTTTCAGCGAGGCGACCGCGGGGATCGACCTCAACGGCGGTAACACGCTGACACTGTTCACGCTCGATCCGGGTTTTAATCAGATCGCCGGCACCATTTCGTTTTATTCGCCGGGCCCGAACCAGTTCCTGGTTGACTGGGACTCGTTCGCGTTCATCGTACCCGAGGGGTACCAGGTAAGCAGCGGGTACCTGCTCGGCCAGAACAGCAACTTCAGCAACCCCAACTACACCGCAGGGTGGCAACTCATCACCGGGATTGAGCCGTTCGGCAGCGGGCTCATTGCCACCACCACGCTCGTGTTCGGGACGACAACGTACAACTCCATCCCCCTTTCCGGCCTGCCGATCCTTCCGGGCCAATACAACTTCACTCAGGTCCAGTTGTCCTTCGGCCTGAACGAGACGGCATCCTACGAGTTCGGTCTAACGCTGACCGAAATCCCGGACCCCAGCGCTGCGGTGCCCGAACCGGCGGCGCTGTCGGTGCTGGCAATCGGCTCGGCGCTGATGCTGCGGCGAAGGACCAGATAAGACGCAGATAAGGGGGACATCACTGCTCTGTCTCAATCCTCGAATTTGTAGGGGCCAGGCGAGGAAGAGGAGGTTGCCGGCGTGGTTGATGTTTTTACACATCACCAGCGGACGGTGCCGCCTTGCTCGCGGCATGAAAAATGGTGCCGCGGATCGAAACTGCGAATACATCCGGTATAGGTTCGTCGTCGCCGTTCGTATGCGGCGGGCAGCTTCTCGAACAACGATGTGCGGCATGCTCGAATAACGCGGTCTTCAGGGGTATCAGCGGAGCGTGCGTGCTGGGCTATTTCGTGTCGATGAACGTGCCGGGGTTTTATGGGGCCGATGGCATTGTGCAAGATTGGCGGTCCGGTGGTATGCTTTTGTCGAACAAACTGGCACTCGGAACGGGCAGGCAATATGAAATTACTGGTGGCGATTGGGTTGGCGGGATTGATTGTTTCGTCAACGACGCAGGCGGCATTGATTGACCAGGGGGCGACGACGCTGGATACGGGCACGGGCTTGGTCTGGCTGGATATCACTTCCACGATGAACCGAAGTTACAACGACGTCTCATCGAAATTCGGGCTTGGCCAAGAGTTCGAGGGATACCGGTACGCGACGGTTGCGGAGGAAGTGCAGTTCTGGAACAACGCGGGCATCGTGGTAACCAGTGGCACTGGCTTGCCGGCCAACGTCGCGCCAGCAGACAGTCTGCTGGCGCTGATCGGATCGCCGGTTGCAGATCTCTTTGGTTTGACGGGCGATTTGAGCGATAACTCCCCCGGCAGATACAAGGCGGGCGCACTATGGGGAACCGGCAGCACCGCCCCGGGGGGTGCCGTTGCATGGAGCATCAACGCCCCGCCGGGATACACGGCACCGAACATGGGCAGTTGGCTGGTGGCAGTCCCCGAACCGACGGCCCTCGCATCCCTCGCCCTCGGGTCGACGTTGCTGCTGCGTCGGCGAATGAAGTAAGTTTTCCGGCGCTTAGGGTCCGCTGGCCTACCAGCGGACCCTATAAAGCGCCGCAGCGCGCCCGGAATATTGATTCGATCAACCCCACTTCGCCAAGTGGCTTGCGCCACCATTTTTTCTCTACATTCCATCACACCCCCTTCGCCATTGCCCGCCAACGCGTATTGACATCGGAACCGGAAGCCGAAGTGGCTTCGTTTCGTTCCGCGGATTGCGCTGCGAAACGCATCCCGTGCACGTAACGCGCCCGCTTCATTCGTTTGCATCTGTCGCATGACACACCTCCCTTTTGCCACCGTTCACCCGCGGCTACCCATGCTACCCTCCCCAATGCTAAAAGTCGGCGGAAATCCGTCATGCAGCTGTTGGAAAAGGATCCCAAAAAATCGCGTCCTGCGTGAACGCGAATTGGACCTCACCCGTTTCTTCTTTCGTTACTTTTCAAAACCACCTGGCACTATTTCGCGTCACCCGTCACTGTGCACAAGATTGATTGCGCCTTCACGCCGCCAAGTTCGTCGGCCGGATCATCGCACTCCCACCGATCAACCGCGCGTAGACCGCCAACGCCAGCGGTGAGCCCTCGCCCCTGCTGTTCATCCATTGCCCGCTGATCCACACGACCGTCCCCATAGGCACATCCACCGGGAATTCCAAGTTCGCCACCGGTTTGCTGATCGTCCGGAAATACGTCATCCCAGCCGTCCCCTCGTTCGTCTCTCCACCCACGCGCACCAGCACGCGAATCGACCGCTGGTGCGGCGGCTTGCCGCGTCGGCTCGGCGACTGCAGATCACGGAACCGCACCCGCACCGTGTTCCCCGTCACCGATACCACGCTCACGCTCGGCGCGAACTCGTACGGCCCGTGCCGCTGCCTCGGCTGTCGTGCCCGCAAACCCAGCTCGATCAACTTCTCGTTGCTTATGCTATTTTGACCCTTAAAAAAACGCGCCCATGTTTTGGTCGCCCGCTCCAGCGGCACCAGCACCTCATCCCGGGCAGCCAGCGCCGGCGATGTTCTTGTCGATGGATTATCAGCCACCGCGAATTTCTCCGCATACTGCTGCGCCAACTCCGCGTACGAATCCGCTGCGGCCTGCGAGATGTTGTACGTCTCCGGCTCGGCCACCAATCGCGCGGCAAAATTCCGGCTGAATGGGACCCACGCCGCATCACGTCTTGGAAATTCCGTCATATCCTGCTCCCACCCGACCACCACCCGCCCGACCCGCTCGGTCGCGCCCGTGGCCGAATCACACCCCATTTATCGTCCAACCCCACCCCCCGCTTAACATCCTCTTGCCCCATTAGTGCATCCGTTTCCCCCACCCACCCAACAGCGCCAGCCCCACCAACCCGTCGCCCCATAAATAATCACCACCCAGACTGAAACACGCCCCACCCACCGCCAATACCCCTCACCGTACGCCAATGATTTGCCTCACCACCCAAGTATTTTCTTCAACATCCAATGTTTCCCCGCCCACTAAAACGTTTCCCTGTCGCGCCAATAAATTCCCCATCGCGTTCCATGTTTCCTGTTCGCATTCAACATTTCCCCGTCCTGAATTATATTTCCCCGTGCCTTAAAAAATCTCCCCGTCAGGTTGAATGTTTCCCCATCTCTTAAAAAATTTCCCTGTCTCTTAAAAAATTTCCCCATCCCATTCAATGTTTCCCCGTCTTCTAAAAAGATTCCCAGCCACGGGGAAACATTGAACGAGCCGGGGAATGTTCGCACGCCACGAGGAATCTTCGCACACGATGGGGATTGTCGATGCACCCCGGCAAACCCTCGCCCATCCTGGCAGACCACGCAGTTTCATAGAGTCTGCGCGTACTCGTGCGAACCATCTTCGCTACATTCGATAAGGATAAATCGTTCCGTAGTTCCGTAGGGTCTGCACGTACTCGTGCGGACCATATTCTTTACCTTCGACAAAGATAAATCGGTCCGCAGGAGTACCTGCAGACCCTACGAAACTGCGAACTGGATAACACGATGCTTTTGATAATTGTAGGGTGGGGTTCATCCCCACCTTTTTCACGGAAAGAAAGACGGTGGGGATGAACCCCACGCTACGAACTTGCATCCCCCCTGCCGCAGATCAGCATGCCATCGCCGATGTGCAGACCATATAGCATCCCGCCATCCCCAACCGCCCACCTCGTCCAAGTTCTCTATTGACAGTGAATTATCTACTCGTTCTAGTAAACCCGACCGGCACGATGATCTGCGCGCGCCGGTCAGGTCAATCACTAGTTAGGCAGCTTCACGATGAGCAAGAGCGACAAGGAAATCGCACGGCGGACGGCGGCAGCTTTGGTGGCCATCAAGCAGTCGTTGGACGAGGAGGATTCTGCCGTAGCGATGTTCGCGTCGCATCACGTCGAAGAACTCGATGCGGCGTACTGGAAGAAGCACGCCGGCACCGAAAAGCCCACTCCGAAGCAGGTCGTAGATCTCCTCGAACTCCATTCGCATTGGGGCGACGAGGATGAGGAAGGAATCGATACGTTTGACTTCACGCTTTCGGGTGACGTGACGAACTATGTCGTTTCCGTGCGCTTCGACGAAGACGGCGAAGTAGAAGACATCTCGATGGAAAGCTGACGGCCAGCCGCCTAACCAGCCAATGCAGTGGACCGAGCCGGCGGGTAAGCTTCCTTGTGGTTCGAGAGTCGGCGCGGCGCCGGCTCGGCCACTGATCGGCATTACGTTATCCACCCGGATGAAGAGTTTTTGGATTATCCTCGCCGTTATCGTTGTCGCAGGCTTTCTGTTCATTCCGACGCGCGTCCACGTGCGCCAAGACCTCGGCTGGATCGACTCCATAGGCGGCTCACAGAAGCGTCAGACCGTGTGGGGATCTGGTGCGGAATCAGCACCGGTTGTGTCGGAGTCGCTCCTCGCGGCGCGGTATCGCAAGCTCGGCCTGCAGTGGGAGCCGGATTGGGAGAACGTGAAGGGCACGTACGTTGACTTGTTTGGCCGTCATGTCGGTAGTGCCCACGGCTCCGCGCCGGAGATTTACAGCTTTGCGCTCAGCCCGGACCTCCAGCAGTCATACTTAGCGGCATCCTCCGACGACGAAGTCCGTGAGCTCTTCCGCGTCATGTCGAGCGGCACCGAGGCTGAGAAGAAGTCTGCAGTCGAAGCAGCCTGCAACAAGGCACTCGGCGAGTACGCGGCCACGCGGCCGGGTGGATAACCCGACAACTATGAATCCCGTTTGCCGTCAAGTGTGAGTTTGGCGCGTACTGCATCAGCTTTCCCTCGTTCACCAGACTTATTTCTCTTCCGTAATCGGTTTCCGTTCACCTCGCCCACCGGCCGGTGCGCTTCAGACGACTATCGATGGTCACCGGAACGCTTCTCTACAGAAGGGCGTCCAGTTGCGCGTGTGTGAGGTCGCAGTCTCGCAGGATTTGTCCAAGCAGGCCGGGGCCGATGATTTCGCCGGCGTGGACGGGGACGGTGGTGACTCGGCCATCGGCATGGCGAAGGCGATGATGGCTGCCCTGCGTGCGAACGACCGCGAAGCCCGCCTTCTTCAATGCGCGGATGAGTTCCTTGCCTGTAACTCGCGAGCGGCGTGGCATCAGGCGACCTGCACCTGCTGGACGGCGACGAATGTTCGCCGTGGTGGGCGTGGGCCATCGGCGAGGCAGAGGGTGATCGCTTCTGCGACGCGCTTCATCAACACATCCAGCGATTTGGCTTGCGTGTGACAGCCACGCAGTTCGGGGACGGTGGCGACGAAGTAGCCTTCTTCGTCTTGTTCGACCAGCACGGTGAATGGATCGGAACGCTTGGCCATGGGTGGATTATAGGTTGCGTCGCAGGCCGACGGAAGCGAGTGGTTAGGCGGGTTTGAAATCGCCCCACCTCGCCTGGGCCATCGTCATCCCAACAATCGCGGCTGTTTCGGCTCTTAGGACGCGGCCGCCTAGGCGCCAGGGGTGGGCGCACGCTGCAAGGCGGGTGCGTTCGGGGTCGGAGAAGCCGCCTTCGGGGCCGATGAGGAGGATGATGCGGCTGGGGTGTTCAGTCGGTGTGGGGAGGGGGTCGGTGCGGTCGTCGAGGTAAAGTTTTAATGCATCCGTCGCGGTGAAGAGCGGGGAGGTGAGGAAGGTGTCGAGCGGGGTGACGGGCAGCAGGTGCGGCAGGGACGATCGGCGGCACTGGCGGGCGGCGCGGGCGATGTGGCCGGCCCAGGCGTGGGGTTGCTCGGCGGGCAGGCCGGCGGGTGGGACGGAATGGTCGGTGAGCAGTGGGACGATTTTATTCGCGCCCAGTTCGGTCGCCTTCTGCATGACGATGTGCATCCGCTGGCGGGCGAGGATGGCGCAGGCGAGCACGATGTCGATCGTCGGCTCGGGGGAGGTGGGCATGGGTTCGTAGGGGATGGCGGAGCCGTTGGCGTCATCAGTGTTGTAGGCGGTCAGGCTGGCGCGGAAGTATTGGCCGGTGGCATCGCGCAAAGTGAAGGCTTCGGTGGGGTTGATCTGCCGCTGGCGCAGGCGGGTGGCGAAGGCGCGATCGAAGTGGAAAGGTTGATTCAGCGCGAGGGTTTCGGGCGTCGCGAGCGGTTCATCACCCAAGGCGGCGTGGCGGTCGACGTCGGCTAACGCTTTGGCGGCGCGGGCGGCGGTGACGGCGGCGAAGTCACGCGGCGCGGTGGAGCGGGCGAAGTCGGAGGGGGAGGACATGGGGGAGACTCGGTTAAGGCGCGAAGATCAGCGGGCTAGACCATTTTATGAACTCTTATGATGACCGGGAATTGCGCCAAGAGACGCCAAGGTGCCAAGATCGCCAAGCAAAAGATGACGCAGGCACCTTTTCAAAACAGGGTACTTTCGACTCAGCATTGCATCATTTCTTGGCGCCTTGGCCCCTTGGCGTTCTTGGCGCAATCAGTTCCCTGAAATAGTTTCCCAAATTGCATAACATAAAAGTTCGTAGCTTCAATCACCCTACCGTCAATGTCCGCTCGAAGAAGTCCTGCTTCATCGCTTTCTTCGCGAGCGCCAAGGTTTCTTCGGCGACCGCGTTGGCTTTTTGGGTGCCGAGGCGCAGGGCATCGATGACGTCGTCCGGTCGGCTGGCGAAATGTTCCCTGCGGGTGCGGATGGGGTCGATCAGCGCGACCAAAACCTCGATCAGTTTTTTCTTGATGACGACGTCGCCGACTTTGCCGCCGGCGTACATTTGCTTGTGTTCTTCGATCCACGCGGTTTCGGGGTTGAAGGCGTCGTGGAGGGCCCAGAGGGGGTTTTTGTCGGGGTCGATTTCGCCGGGGTCGGTGACGCGGACGCGGTTGGGGTCGGTGTACATGCCGCGGATTTTCTTTTCGATTTCAGCGGGGGTGTCGCTCAGCATGATGCTGTTGTTGAGGCTTTTGCTCATCTTCAGCAGTTGGCCGTTGGGGCCGGGTGGGCCGAGGCCGACGAGGCGTTTGACGCGGCCGATCTTGGGTTGGATGACGGGGAATAGACCACCGGCTTTCAGGTGGTCGGCGTCCTTCGTGTGCGGGTTCACGTTGCAATACATCTGGTTAAACTTCCGGCCGACTTCTCGGCAGAGTTCCAAATGCGGGATCTGGTCCTCCCCTACCGGCACCAGTTCCGGGCGGAAGGCGAGGATGTCGGCGCATTGGCCGACGGCGTAAAGCGGGAAGCCGAAGGGGTAATGGTCGCCTAGCTCTTTGTCTTTGATTTCCTGGGCGAGGGTCGGGTTGCGCATCACGCGGTTGAACGGGATGAGCATGGAGAAGAAAAACGTGAGTTCATCGATCGCGGGGACTTCGGACTGGATGAACATGGTCGACTTCACAGGATCAATGCCGGCAGCGAGGTAATCGGTCGCGACGTCGATGACGCTTTGGCGGATGTCATCGGGTTTATCCGCTCGCGTCGTGAAGGCGTGCTTGTTGGCGATGATGAAGTAGCAATCGTGCGTCTCCTGCAAGGCCAGGCGGTTTTCGATACTGCCCGCGTAATGGCCGAGGTGGAGGCGGCCGGTGGGTGTGTCGCCGGTGAGGATACGCTGTTTGCCGGTGGTCGCGGTCGGAGTGGACATAGGGTCGGTCGTTATAGCGGATGAATGGGTGTGTCGCGAGGGTTGGTTGGTAGGCCTGAAGGAAGATTTAACGCCAAGGACGCGGAGGACGCCAAGAACGCCAAGGGGTTGGGAGGAGAGGGAG
>SXGT01393649.1_pt1 | contig 10866 bp, 5 predicted proteins | sample 3176221 | NCBI WGS metagenome assembly SXGT01 (sample SAMN11356862, study PRJNA531348) | freshwater metagenome | isolation source: freshwater sample F1-120 | place: China: Fuxian Lake, Yuxi | collected 2017-12-25
AAGGATGCTTTAAACGTATCTCGTTTCCAGAATGCTAACCCGAGGACGCAACCGAACAACACAGACCAAAATAGAATGCCGGCGATGTGCTGCAAACCATTTGGAAATGTATTGATGTTAAAAATGCGTCCGAGATATTCTGCATACAAAGGATCTGCAGAACTAAATAGCACACCAAAAAGAATGAGGATTGGAGTCAAAACACACAGTCCGATGCCAATCGATAAGAGCCTGGCTGGAACCATGCGAGGTCTAGGGATGTGTAGGAATATCGTTATCCGAGACAATGCTTGAAGTGGAACTTTCAAAAATGCGGAAAAGGCAAAGGCAATGGGGTGGTGAAATTCCATGTGGTGGCCTACCGCATAAAGGACAAACACGACTTGTGACACACTAAGACCAAAAAAGGCTACAGCCAAACTCAGTGGTGCAGCCCAAATGGCGAATGAGGCAGCAAAGAGCAGCGAAAACCATGCGGCGATCCATCCTTCGTGTGGCACAGGATGATTGAGATGTCGCGACAAACCCACAATGACACTGACAAAAACGATCTGTACAAGTAAAAGATTGAGTCCAAAACCATGGGCATTCATGACAAGCTCATAGAACAGCACCCCAAGTATTAAGGCGGCTCCCACAACGGCCGGAACGATCTGTTGGTCGGTTTTCAACGAAAACTTAGAGAAATCAATCATAGTTCTCCTACTAAAGCAGGAGGCCGCGGTTCTGGCAATACACAAAATAAAAGCGCAACGAGAGCATCGTTGCGGGAAAAGCAGGCTATTCGTCTGAGGCCGGAGCCTCGTTGAAGTGGCGGAGGGCCAGGAGACGGTCCTCTGGGTGATTGAGTTGTACGAAGGCGATGGCGGCGATGGTGAGCTTGATGCGCTCGTACGATTCTGCTTCGCTGGCTGGAGTCCCAGGCCACGCACGAAGAATGGAGGTCATGCCGAGCTCTCCAGGTGAACGCAGTCCGAGGACACTCACAGGGCCCACGTCCGTCATCTGGAGGGCTGCACGCACCGTCAGCGAGAGCCGACCTTCGACCAACCGATCGAGGGTTTCGAACTCGGCAGAATAAGCTGCAACGTCCACAAGGTCGAGTCCGTCCGTATCCTGCTCCATCCGCTGCCAGTACACTATCTCTCGCACCGCAACCGGTACGAAATAAGATTCGCTCCACGGCCGCGTGGGATAGTACAGGAATCCGTTTCCCACAAACTGGAGAGGAAGACCGTTGTCTTGTGGTGCGTACTTGGAGACGAGTGAATCCGTGTCGACAAAGAGCAACGGGAGATGACCGACTATGTCGAATTCATTTTCCCGAAGAATCATTCGCGCGCGCGTTGGCGAACTCAAGGCTGGACGCACCGTAATAGCGAACGCTTCTACGAGCGCTACACGCTCGACATTTCCACGTACCCCCGTCCGCAATCGCGCAACGAGTTGATCGAACTGTGCCATCAACGACTCGGCAAGCCTATCGTCACTGAGAACAGGCTCCTCCTCTCTCGAGTCAACCACAGCCAGTGCTGTGATGACCGCCACCGGAACCGCGAACAAAACAGCGAACACAACCAGACACCCGGAACGAACAAAGGAACGCATGGGACGACAGGATAGGAGCCTTCGATGAAAAAGTCAATAAAAAAGGCGGTCACGTAACGACCGTCTTGCCTTCGTAGATGAGAGCGAGGCTCGGGAGTGATGTGGCAATGTCGGGGATGTTCACGAGTCGAGCAACGGGAGTGAACACCGTCTGCCGGTTCCACCCAGGCGAGTACAATCCCATGTGCCAAACACTCGCGTCCGCGATTTGTTCGACAACGGCTGGATCAAGGCCTTCCGCAAGAGCAAACGGCCGCCAGCGCTCCGCGGCAATGCGTCCGTGTTCCGGACCGTAGTGAACGTCACCGATGTCTTCCTTTTTCCACACGTCCGAGATGATCGTCGCAGCAAAGGCGAGATCAACCGCGTGCGGATCCGGGTTCATCGAGTCGTCAAGAATTTCCGGAATGTGCCGCGCCCATTCAGGTAGCTCCACACACGACTCAATGATGCTGCGGAGGGTGCCATGCCGCTTGTTCTGCCACGGCGGGTGGAACCGTCCGCTCTTGGAAGCAATGTCCGTGAAAAAAGCCAGAGGCACAATACACAGAAACCGCTCGACCGTTCGACGAAGATGCTCGTCGCCAATCGGATCCACCCCATACTTCCACAGCGCAAGCAATTCCGCTCGCATCACATCATCCATCAACCCCGCTTCCGCGAGACGCTCAGACAACTCTTTCAAACGAACTCCGTTTATTGTTCGAGTAACCTAGTTGATTTTTATCAAAAAGTCAATGTCACTCGCTATCAAACAAAAAAAGAAAAAACGATCCTAGCCGGACCGTCTGTTGATGTAGGCAAGCACTTCGGCCGCCTGCTTCTGGGTGTAGGTAAACCGCATACTGAGCGCACCGACATCAAGCAAGTCGTTACTCTTTTTGATGTTGCAATCAGCGCACAGTAAAGTGTAGTTAAGCACACAGTCATGCGTGCCATGCCACCTGCGGGCAATGAACGCCTCAACATGAGCTGTCTCCAGTCCCTGAGCCAACAAGCCAGCACGAATCTCCTCGATCGATTTGGACTTTGGAAAGAGATGGTCCACCTCCATTCCTTCACTCCGTGCTACCTCCCGATAACAGAACTGACACTTACCATGAAAGGCTTTGTGCAGAGCGTCCCGAAGCAGCTGATTCGAGATCGAGATGGGAGAGGTTTCCGTGAACGTCTTTCGAGGCACTGGTCGAACAACCGGCACTTCTTTCACGAGTGGAACTACAACCTCTTCTTCCTGATCTTTTCGACCAGTCGGCTGGGTACAGAGTGGACACAACGCGTTCCTCCACTTAAAGGTCTTCGAAAACGTACAATCGAACACTTGCACACACCGGTGCTTGCACATCTCAAACCTACTCTGGGACAGCAATGGTAAGGCGTGCACGAGAAAGTGTGACAACCACGTACGAATTTGGCTGAGTCGATTTACATCGACCCAAACCGCTGGTGTTGTAACTTGCCCCCACTCTGTGTTGAAGGAGAGGAAGAAATACAGGTTGCCTGTGCCACTTTCTGTGTGCATCTCAAGGGCGACCTTCGTCCGATGAAATGCAGTCATCTCGATCGGGTCGTGAAGTACCTTCGATCTAATTGTATCAGTCTTCCAGTTTCTTACTCGAAGAAACGCAGCAACTTGACCCTCATTCGTGGAATCAAACTTTGACATGACCCGAGCCCCACACGTGGGCCCAATCCGTATCGGCTGAATCGTACCGTCTCGCCTCAAGCGATAGACGGAACCCCACCCGAGCAAACGGTCTTCCACGATACGATCATGAAATTTCTCCACTAACCGCGGATCCGTCTCCTCCAAACACTCCCCACATCCAGGACCCCAGTCAGCAATAAAAATATCATCCGTTCCTTTGGAGCAAGCTCCCATAGAAGTATCCATTGAAAAGGTTCTAGAAAAATCAACAAGAACCAGCGAGATTACGCAGAAAACACGATTTTGTCAAGATAAACACACAGAAATCAAAACCCCCAGTTGGGTTCCTGGGGGTTTTGCTACGTCAACAGCGAGTACCGAAACGGGGCCGGGTCAATGAGCCTCCATTTGAGCGGCGTTGTTGGATGGGTTGAAACGGCGCTCTGCCGCAAGCTGGGTCTGAGCAAGAAGTGGTTTGATGTCAGGAGTTGTTACCGCTGCTTTGGCTTGTATTTGGGCTTCGCGAATGATCACAGCTGCTTGGTTTGGAAAATAACTCTCGACAACAGAAGCTGGATTATACTGTGCATCTTCCGCATACGAATGAATTGTGCGCTGAACGATTGAGAGCTGACGAGCTGATGCACGCATCGCTTTTTTTGCCACTGCAATCATCTCAGATTGTTCCTGAGTTCTTCCTTCCAGCGGGAGTCTCAACAATGCATAATACGCTCGCTGTACTTCACGATTTTCGTCTTTCGCCTCTGATACAGCACGTTGCAACTCTGTATACGTCTGCACATTTGTCTCTCGACGAATACTTTGTTCATTTACCTTCACTAAACACAGGGAACACATCAGTTGCTTCCATACCTTTTTGACAGATTCTGGTACGAGTCCACGAGAAACAAGGTGCTCAATAAGTGGACGATACTCATCGTCTAAACTGTTCAATTCAGAAATCGAAATACGGTCAAGACGAGGAAGAAGACGTGCCATGTCTTCCACTGTAAGAGCCAGCCGCAGCTGCTCTATGTTTAAACGTGCTAGCTCCTTCTGGTGGGAGAGACTACGGAATCGGCGCTCTTGTTCCTCTCGATATGCCCTGAATCGTTTCTCCAACCAAACCTCGGGAATACCATCAAGCACAGCCGTACTGCGTGCAAGGTCCAACTGCCCCTCTAACGCATCCTGTGAAAAAGGAACTCCTTCTACTTCTTCGACCATCTTCTGGATAGCCAAGATGGTTCGCTCGTACGTGGCTTCAATGCGCTTTTCCATTTGTGCGCGTAAACCCTTTTTTTCAAGAAGTGCTTCAAGACGTGTGCGCACTTGCACCGACGGAATCCCTTCAATTTCTGCTGCTGACTCCACAGTTGTGGCAATAACACGCTGAAAAATATCACCTGGAACCCGAATATTCGTCAATTCCTGCTCCAAGTGCTGCAAGAACGTTGAAACAAGCGCCTGATCGATATTTTTTTCAGCGTCTTCTTTTCGTCGTTGTTCGTTTGAGGCAATCCATCCGCGCATGGCAATGCCTTTTTTTGCTCTGTCAAAGAGACTCATACTATTCCGTTGGTTCTACCAAAACAACTGGTTCATCTGCAGCGACAACTGGTTCTTCTGGTGGTAATTGCGCGACAGGTTCCTCAAATACTGGTTCTTCAACAACTTCTTCAGCCGTCACTTGCTCCTCTTCGGCCACGTCTTCCACGACAACTTCTTCCTCGACCACATCGACTTCCTCAACCACCTCTTCTACAACCTCTGGTTCGAAATCCTTTCGGTACGCTTCCACGAACCAGTCAAACGCAACATCCGAATTTCCAGCGAAGTTTTCGTCGACGGTGAAACCGTTATGGTTAGCCTCCGAGACGTAGATTCCGTTGGAAGGTCCACGAGGTGTAACGAGTACGCGAATATCTGCTGTAGTAGAAGTAATGTCGTTGAAATAAGGATCGATGTCTTCGAACGTAACGGTGGTGTGTCCGGAATCAAGTGTTGCTGTACCGGAAAGCGTAATCAAATGTTCGCGTGACACAACCGCATGCGCTGTCACAATATCGCCTTGATACGACTCGATCGCGACATCATACGAAGCATCCGTGGCAAATACACCATCCGCATCAACAGACCAAGCTCCACCAAGTCCACCCAACGCTCCAATGCTCAAGATTTCATTTCCACCCATGTAGATGTTTCCCTGCATGTTGAGTGAGGCCAAATTGCCGGAAAGGACACCAGAAGCAGGCGAGGAGGTTCCAGGAACCTCATCAGACACTTCTCCACCCCAGTAACTTACGTTTACGAACACGACAATCGTGTCTGCGTCGCCTGAACCATCGTATGGCTCGAGGGCGAACCCGACGATTGGGCCAGCTTCGGTGGCCTTCATGGCGTAACCATCGGTAGAAGAAGTTGTGAGTGGATCACCGATTTCGATGTCTCCACCTTCAATCGTAACTTTGGTTGGAACACGGCCAGCAAGCGCAACTGGGTAATGATCTTCGATGGTGTTACCTGCAAGGAAACCAGGGCGTGTTGAAATGATACCGGCGATTTTTGCGTCGTATTCCGTGGTCGATTTTTCAACAGACTCGTTCACGTTCGAGAACACAACCACGTCTCCGCTTTCAAGTGTTTCTGTGGCTGGGAACATTTCTGCAAAGTCGTAGGAACCGGTTCCCCAAGCAGAGGCGTTGGTTCGCATTGTGTCGCCACCGAATCCTTCCGAGCCGTCGTAGTAAATGTATTTCTCGGTCTGAATTGTTCCGCGATCGGATGGATAGAGATGATCGCCGACGATGATATCTGCACTGGCGGACAGTGTACCGTCTGCGGTGATGTAGGCGACTTCCGTATCAGCAGTGTCGCGAATCGACAAGCGATAATTTGTGCTGTCGGTCACGATATTTTGAAGAGAAAGCGAAACTGTTTCGGCCGAGTCACCATCCCAAGCAGAACCACGCAACGACAAACCATAAGAGTCATACGCTGTTGTGAGTGCGTCCGCTGTTCCTGTTGCTGTGAACGCAACATCGCCTGTCCATGTTGTCAGTGTGCCGTCCGTACCAACAACGGCGCCTGCCGACCAGCCTGGATTTAGCGCAACAAGCACACTCCCGGCTCCAGGCCCCGCAAAGGCTTCGAGTGCGTAGCCGAGAATTGATCCGGCTTGGAGTGATTTCATAGCTTGTCCGGCAGTGGTAGACGATGTGAGCACGTCTCCAATGGCGATCGCACCATTTTCATCGTTCACACTCACCGAAACAACACCGGAACGAGCGATTGGGTATGCCGTTGCGTCAGACAACGTGAGTGCTGGTGCTGTTGCAACGACCCCGAACAATCCGCCAGCATAGGTTCCAGCAGACTTGATCACGTTTTGAGCATTCACCGTATCGACAACCACGACATCGCCCGCAACAAGCACTTCCGTCGAGGCATAGGTTTCTGCAATGGCCATGTCGGTTGCTGTTGTGTCGAGCGTCAAACCATCTGCCGCAAGTACAATCGCATGATCATCATCGAGCGAATACGCTTCCGACAAATCGGAAGGAGATGAACTACTGCCTCCGCCACTGTAATAATTTGTCTCGTTTGTCACTGTCGTTGTCGAAGAAACTGGAATTTCAACCCACGTCGTTCCATCGTCTGAAGTAGATGTGTTGAGATACAGCGAAGGAGTCTGAGAGCCGTTATCATCTGACTTCACGTACAACGAACCACCTTCGGCCTGGAAGGTTGGTGTGCTAACCCCGGAGAAAATTCCAATGGCATCCGTATCACCTGTCAAACGAATAAATTCATGATCTTCTTCGTCACTTGCGATCCCAAGCTGAGCGCCTGGTTCACGCGTACCGATACCAACACGGTCTTCGTACCCCTGAACAATCAACGTGTCATCATCGAACAAAATGTCATCTCCTGGGCTGCCGTATGTGTAGAGACTGAAGGTTCCTGGGTCTTCTTTGTGAATCACACCGTCCGTGAAGTGTGTTGTAGCACCGGAGGAGAAACCAACGTCGGAGAATGCTTCACCGGAAGCATCGATGCGGAACTTGAATGTGTCAGCGCCAGAGCCGTTTGTTGTATCTGATTCGACCGCGAAAACGGTTTGTCCTTGAGTGGTTTCTTCTGTATCAAGGTAGATACCGTAACGATTGGAAGCGTCTGGTTGTGTGAGATACAAAAGCGAATTAACTTCACCAGACTGTGCACCGGAAGCCGTATCATCCAAATGGAACCCTGCACTCACGCCGGACGTGGTGCTTTTCAAAACATCCGCCGGGGTGCCTGCTGTGGAGACAGCAACGCCTCCGCCTGCATTCAACGTAAACACATTTGAACCAGTCGTATTCACGGCTCCAGTTCCCACAAAATCAACGGAATCAATGTCGTGCACAGTTCCTTCCACCGTCACGGAACCCGCATCACCACCATCGTTGATAATAACACCTCCCGTTGCACCACTCACATCAAATTCACTGAAATCGATGGTAGCATTTACCCCAACAATCGTGTTAGATCCAACGTTGATGGCGTTCAAAATGTTTGCATTGGCAACGTCGATGGCGTCGGTGATGTCCGTGTTGGTTGCAGAGGAAACCACGAGAATACCCGCAGCCAGTGAGCCGATCGTCGTTTCATTGTTCCGCAGGGTAAGGAGAACATCCCCTGTTGTATTGGCTCCTGTATCCATTTTGCGAATCAACATGCCTCCGGCGTTATCTGCTCCTGCTGTGCCGTTATTCGTGACAGAGACACGCGAAGCAAACTGAGATTGTCCGGCGGCGTTTGCGTTTAATGTATAGTCAACATCAAGACCAACGTTTAAGTTTGTTTGGGATGTTGCTGTTACGCCGACCACTTTTGTCAGAGTACTATCAGCCGTTGTTGAAATATTGAATCCGACTCCGCCTCCCAAATTGTAGGTGAGGGCTGTGCCGTCAACCGTTACGGTATCAGCAAGATCGACTCCGTCAATCGTTCCATCCAAAATTTCTCCGGACGAAACAGATCCGGTTGGCAAAACAATTTCAGCGTCTCCTGTGCCGTCGGTGGTAAATGAAGTGGCTGTGACAGCGCCGGAACCGATAGAAATCGAAGTAGCGACAGATGTTCCAAGGGCCAACGCACCTGCACCAGACGTCGTAATTCCCTGCCCACCTGCCACACGCACGCTTCCAGTCAACACAAGGTTTCCGCTTGCGTCCGTAACAGACACGACGTTGTTACCACCGGCTTGCGAAGAATTGAATGCGTCGAGCAAGTCAGCGCTTCCTGCCTGCATAGAGTACGGCGACGAGGCAAGGCGTACACGTGGCGTCATCTCTGCGTCTGCTCCAACCGTAATTCCTAAAAACAATGTAATGTTTGCATCAAAAAGCGTATCTGGTAACGCGTTTTGGCTTGCCGTCGTGTCTCCGAGCAATGCATAGAAAATTCCGTCTGTGACATTGATGGTCACCGCCCCGCCCGGAGCGTTACTCGGACAATCGATGGTGGCTGTATTCGAGTCCGTGTTGGCCGCACTCCACAAACAGGTTCCACCCGAAGAAGCGGTATAAATTCCAAACTTAATGTTCTGGTTACCATCTGGAACCGTAATTCGATTATTATTCGTCAGTCGTCCTTGGAAACTGATGAGCTGAGGAACATCAAGCGCCGCAGAAATACGCATGGTCGGCAAAAAGAACGCCCACGACCCAAATGTTGCGATCATCAACAAGAAAACCACCACGAGCGCAAATGGCTCGCTGCCAGAACCGGTGTGCAATTTTTTTGGAAGGAGATCCATATACCACCCTGTGTCTTCCCCAGCTATTGCTGAGACACAGGGCAGGACATGGAACATGTCCCTATGTTACGTGTTGCAACGCATGTTTGTGAAGCCAGTGGTGCTCGGCAAAGGCAAAGGTTGCTGCTGCAGATAAGAGAACCACGGAAAGAGCTTCCGGCGCTAGGGCAAACAAGAAGGAAGCGAGTATGAAAGACAGTTTGGCACTTTGATGCACAAGGTCGATGGAACGCTTTGTTCGATGCGGTTGAAGCGCATAGAGCATGCCCGGAGCAAGTCGAATGTACCGTGTAGACGCGTCATCCACCACGATCCACGATCCACTCACTACTTCAACCTCCTCAGCACTTTCTGCAACAACCGTCTGTTGTTGTTCCGATTCTGTTTCTGCGACTTCCACGCTCACAACGTACGTGCCCGCTTCCGGGAGAGAAAACTCTGCACGACCGTACGGATCCGTATCACCATACGATATCGGCCGACAAGTACGCTCTTCTATTTTCGCCACAAGCAAACGACCGTGTCGAATGGAGCTCTGCATGAGTGCTGTCAGGAACACCGCAGACAGCAAGAGGGACAAACCTAGGGTCGCTTGAACGGATGGTGTGATGGATTCAACAAGAGGACTCATTCGAAGCTGTTGGTAAAACGCCTTCGCTTGGTCGAGTGTGGCCCAAATGACCTGTACCATCTTTTCATCAGCAGGGAGATTCGAGTCAACGATGCTTCCAACGGCTAAAGGTGCGCGTGTCAGCTCAATGGTTGGATGAACCAAATGGTCAGTCACTGTGATCGTCCCCGACCGTGCATCAAGGAAACCATTCCACTCAACACGCACATCGTACACACCGTTTGGAACGTACCAGGCAAATCCGTCTTCGGAAACCTTTGTTGGATTTGATTGCGCGGTTGATGTGCTATCCCACACTTCCCAAAGCAGGTTGTGGCGCTGATACAACGTGACACTCGGCCCAGAGATATTCGTCTTCTCTCCGTCCAACACTTCAAAGGTCTGTCCGAGCGGCTCGATGTACAACGTTAGTGGAAGCGTCTGAATCGTTCCGTCTGCGTAAGCAACCGTAATGGTGAGTGTTTGTACGGTGCCGGTCTCCGAACTCTCTAAGGTTGTGACGTGTCCGTACACCGTCGTGACAACAGGTCCAACAAGAGCACCGGACGCAACAGATCCGCGCGTGACTTGCGTGACATTATATCTGCCGCCCAACCACTCCGCAGAGATTCCTGTTGTCTCCGCTTCGCCAACATCCACACCAACAGTGAATGGACGTCCGGACAATACATGATACACACCGTCAAATCCTTGGTCGAGCTGAATCGTTTCACCACCAACGTAGATTCCCACCGTGGGTAAAGAAATCGAGGTGTCTGGTGAGGTCTCAATGACAGGCTCACCCTGGCTCTCTGTGTCCTCGCTTGTCTGGCCAACCCCTGTTGCCGGGAATGTCGTTCCTGTTGTTGATCCTAATGGAGTGGATTGAGAAGGTTGAGAGATAGATCCGGTGGATGGTGATGAAGAAGGGAGAGTCGTCGTCGGTTTTGTTTCCGCCGGTAAGGTGAGCGATCCACCACCCGTTGTACCAACAGGCGTACCGTACCCGAGTGTTCCCGAAGCAACGTTTCCTGCAACGTCATAGGCGAACAACCCGTAGTAATACGTGACTCCATTAGTCAGCCCTTCATGGTAGAAAACGGTTCCAAGGGTGTTGTAGACAAGTGTTCCGTCGTACGGGTCAGAGGGAAACCGATCCGTGCGGTACACCATGCGTACTCCGGCCAAATCCGGATC
>SXGT01616587.1_pt1 | contig 10866 bp, 12 predicted proteins | sample 3176221 | NCBI WGS metagenome assembly SXGT01 (sample SAMN11356862, study PRJNA531348) | freshwater metagenome | isolation source: freshwater sample F1-120 | place: China: Fuxian Lake, Yuxi | collected 2017-12-25
CAAGCAGGAGTACAAGCGCGAGGCCTTCGAGTTGTTCGGCGTGCTGCTCAACGCCATCAAGCTCGAGGTGACCAGGAACCTGACGGCGGTCGAGATCCGCACGCAGGAGGAAGTGCCCAAGGCCGACGATACGCCGCACGTCGAGAACCTGCGCCTGCAGCACGCCGACTACGAAGAGGCGCTCGCGGCCGGTGCGGAGGAGAAGAAGCCGCAGCCGCAGGTGCGGCCGCTGCAGAAAGTCGGCCGCAACGATCCGTGCCCCTGCGGTTCAGGCAGGAAATACAAGCACTGCCACGGCAAATTGACGTGACTTCATGGCGGTCAACCTAGCGCCTCCGGACCCGAAGGCCCTGCATCCCGTCGCCGGCGTGGAACTCGGTGTGGCGATGGCCGGGGTGAAGAAGGCGGGTCGGCGCGACCTGCTGCTGATGCGCCTGGCACCCGGGGCGACGGTCGCGGGCGTGTTCACCAGGAACCGCTTCTGCGCGGCGCCGGTGTTGCTGGCGCGAAAGCACCTGTCGACGGCCAAGGGCATCCGTGCCCTCGTCGTCAACACGGGCAACGCCAACGCGGGAACGGGGAAGGATGGCCTGGCGCGCGCACAGCGGGTCTGCGCCGGCGTCGCGGCGGCGCTCGGCTGCAAGCCTGGCGAGGTGTTGCCGTTCTCGACCGGCGTGATCATGGAGCCGCTGCCCGCGGATCGCATCATCGCCGGCGTCCCCGCCGCCGTCGCGGACCTGCGCGGCGACAACTGGGCGCTGGCGGCCGAGGCCATCATGACCACCGACACCATCCCCAAGGCGGTGTCGATGCGCGTCAGGCTGTCGGCTGGAGTGGTGACCATCACCGGCATCGCCAAGGGGTCCGGGATGATCCGGCCGGACATGGCGACCATGCTCGGTTTCGTCGCCACCGACGCGCAGGTGGACCGGCGCGCTCTCGCGGCGCTGGCGCGCCGGACCGCATACAGTTCGTTCAATGCCATCACCGTTGACGGCGACACCTCTACCAACGATTCCTACATCCTGGTCGCCAGCGGCGCATCTGGCGTGAAGGCGCGCAACGCCAAGGACGCAGCCGCGCTGGCCGCCGGCATCGAGGCGGTGGCCATCGAACTGGCGCAGGCCATCGTGCACGACGGCGAGGGCGCCACCAAGTTCGTCACCGTGCACGTCGAAGGCGGGCGCACCACGGCGGAATGCCGGCGCATCGCCTATGCAGTGGCCCACTCCCCGCTGGTGAAGACCGCGTTTTTTGCCTCCGACCCCAACCTCGGCCGAATCCTCGCCGCCATCGGTTACGCGGGTGTGGCAGGGCTCGACACCAGCCGCATCGACCTCTACATGGACGATGTCCTGGTCGCGCGGCGTGGCGGCCGCGATCCTGCCTATCGCGAGGAGCAGGGCGCAGCAGTGCTGGCCAAGCCGGAGTTCACGGTGCGCGCGATGCTCAACCGCGGGCGCGCGGCGGCGACGATCTGGACCTGCGACCTGTCCTACGACTACGTCAAGATCAACGCGGAGTACCGGACCTGATGGGCAAGGAACTGGACAGACTGGCGGCGCGCCTCGAGCGCGTTCTCGAGCAGGTGGGACAGGCGCTGCCGGCTGCGGTGCCGCCGACCGATTGGAAGGCGAGCATCGCGTATCGCTGGAGGAAGAGCTCGGCGCTGGGCTCCGCGCGGGGCTGGCTGCAGCCGGTGCGCCACGTGCACCGCATGCGGCTCGCCGACCTGAAGGGCATCGATGCGCAGATCCGCAAGGTCGACCAGAACACCCGCCAGTTCGTCGACGGCAAGCCGGCCAACAACGTGCTGCTCACCGGCGCCCGCGGCACCGGAAAGTCCTCGATCGTCAAGGCGCTGCTGAACAAGTATTCGCCGCGCGGCCTGCGCCTGATCGAGGTGGAGAAGAGCGACCTCGTCGACCTGGCGGCGATCGTCGATCTCGTCTCCGCGCGCCCGGAGCGCTTTCTCCTGTTCTGCGATGACCTCACCTTCGAAGGTGGCGACGCGGGCTACATCGCCCTCAAGGTCGCGCTGGACGGCTCGATCTCCTCGACCAGCGAGAACCTGTTGATCTACGCCACCTCGAACCGTCGCCACCTGATGCCCGAGTACATGACCGAGAACCTGGAAACCAGGTACGTCGGCGAGGAAATCCATCCCGGTGAGTCGATCGAGGAGAAGATTTCTCTCTCGGAGCGCTTCGGCCTGTGGGTCTCGTTCTACCCCTTCGACCAGGACGAGTACCTCGCCATCGTCGCCCACTGGATGCAGGGTTTCGGCTGCGCCGCGCGCGAGGCCCAGACCGCCCGCGAGGAAGCGCTGCAGTGGGCGCTGCTGCGCGGCTCGCGCAGCGGCCGCGTCGCCTACCAGTTCGCCAGGGACTGGTCCGGCAAGCACGCTGCCGGGGCGAAGAAGTAGCCGTCCGTGATCGTCGACGTCGCCGCGGCGGTGATCCTGCGGGACGACGGCGCGTTCCTGCTCGCGCGGCGGCCGCCGGGAAAGGTCTACGCGGGTTGGTGGGAAGTCCCCGGCGGCAAGATCGAGGCGGGGGAGCCTGCAGTCGAGGCTCTGGCCCGCGAACTGCGGGAGGAGATCGGCATCGCCGCCCGCACCGCATATCCCTGGATCACGCGCGTCTTCACCTATGAGCACGCCACGGTCCGGCTGCACTTCTTCCGCGTCACGGCGTGGGAAGGCGAACCTCATCCGCGGGAGGGTCAGGATATCGCGTGGCAAAGGCTGGACGCGCCGATGGTGGAGCCGATGCTGCCCGCCAACGCGCCGGTGCTCGCTTCCCTCGCCCTGCCGCACGAGTATGCGATCACCGGCGAAGAGACCACGCGCGCGCAGGTGGAGGCGAGGTTGGCCGGCGGCCTCAAGCTGCTCAGGCTGCGCGCGGCAGGCGGCAGAAGCTTCGAGCGCCACGTGGCGGATCTCGCAACTGCGCACGGCGCCCGATTGCTAGGCCCGGCGCGCGCCGGCCTGGAGGGCGTGCATCTCACCGCAGCGGCGCTCATGACGCTCGACAAGCGCCCCGCGGCGGCGCTTTGCGGGGCGTCGTGCCACCACCGCGTCGAACTCGAGCGCGCAATGGCGCTGGGCCTGGACTTTGCGGTCCTCGGGCCGGTCAAGCCGACCGCCACGCATCCCGGCGCGCCCGCGCTGGGTTGGAGCGGATTCGCCGAGCTCGCGCGCGGCGCCAGCATCCCGCTCTACGCCATCGGCGGCCTGCGGCGCGAGGACCTGCCGGACGCATGGGCGGCCGGCGCCCACGGCGTGGCCATGATCCGCGGGAGTTGGGGAGTATTCTCGCCGGTGCGTCGGCAATGATGCCGCGGCGCAGGTAGAAAGGCGCCACCATGCTCGGGGAAATCCTGAAGACTTCCTTGCGACGCGTCCTGCGGCGCGCGCGCGACGCGGCGGAGCAACCCGGGAGCTTTCCGGCAGAGGAGTTGCGGGCGCTGAAGGCCCTGCACGAACGCTCGCCGGTCGACCTGCACAGGCGGATCCTGTACGGCGAGCGCAGCATAGAAGGCGCCGGGCTGCTGCAGCTGTTCGACGAATGCATGAACGCCACCGGCACGTCGGTGTCGCCATGGAAGATCTTCGTGCGCATCCAGGCGGCCGAAAACCTCGCGCGCTACTTCGTGCACGCGCTCCGGCTCGAAGGCGCGCGGGCCGAGTGCGGCGTGTTCCAGGGATTCAGCGCGCTCCTCGCTTGCCGCGCCGCGGCGTTGAGGCAGCGCGGCTTCAGCGTGGCCGACGTCCACCTGATCGACAGTTTCGAAGGGTTCCCGGAACCACGGCCTGAGGACTTCATGCCGGTGCGGCTGGCCGACGGCAACCCGGGCAGCGCGCCGGCGTTCAAGGCCGGCGACGCGAGCGCATCGTTCGAACAGGTGCGCCGCTCATTGCGGGATTTCCCCGACATCCGCTTCCACCGGGGCTTCATCCCGCGGGTGTTCGCCGCGCTGCCCGAGACGAAGTGGGCGTACGTGCATATCGACGTCGACCTGCACGAGCCGACGCTCGAGAGCCTGGCGTATTTCTATCCGCGCATGGTCCCCGGCGGCATCATCGTCTGCGACGACTACGGTTCCGCGCTGTTCCCCGGCGCGCACAAGGCCTGGGATCGTTATTGCCGGGAACGCGACATCCCGTTCGTGGCGCTGGAAACGGGGCAATCGGTGATCGTGAAATGAGCCGGGCCGGCCTCAGTTCGGGCCGGCTTCGTCCGGCGGCTCGGGTGGTTCGGCGGCCGGTACGCGGTACGACTCGCTCGCCCAGGCGCCGAGGTCGATGAGTCTGCAGCGCTCGCTGCAGAACGGCCGGTACGGATTGCTCGGATCGAAGTGCGCGAGCGCGCCGCAGCGGGGGCAGGCGACGCTCTTCACAGGTTGCAGAAGGTGAGCTCGAAGGGCAGGTCGCCTTCGGCGGTGCGCGTGCGCGATTCGTCCGAGCCCTGCATCAGGAAGCGGATGTTCAGCACGTACTTGTTGGCGCTGATCTCCGGAACGCAGCCGTGGCCGGCATCGAGGCTGACGCGCATCATCTGCGCCGTCTTGCCGCCGAGCATCTGCTGGAAGGTGCCCTGCGGCGCCGCCAGCTTCTGCGGCTTGCCGGACTCGCGCAGGATGCGCAGGATGATCGCCGAGCCGTCGCGCAGCGGATACAGCGGGCTGGTCCACGCCGTGAGCTGCCCGATGCGTTCCTCCGCGGGACGGTGGAGCCAGTAGTGGTACGAGGGCAGGTCGAACTCGCACGCGCCGCCCGGTATGCCGGTGCGCTGCTTGATCGACATCAGCCACTCGTTCTCGCGCAGGTACTGGCCGATGCGGCCGGTCATGGAGAACAGCGCCGCCGCCGCCTGCTCGATGTCGCGCAGCACGTTGGTCAGCGCTTCCTCCGAGATCTCGGGATTGTTGCGGAACGACAGCAGCACCTGCTTCTGGCGCTCGAGTTCCTGCAGCAGGTCGGACTTGAGGTCGGCCCGGCTGGAGACCTCGAGGATCTCGAACAGCGTCAGCAGCGCGACGTGGTGATCGAGGGGGTCGGTGCGGGATACGAAGTGGCGCGAGCGCTCAAACAGGTCTTCCAGGCGCAACAGCGTCCGGATGCGCTCGTTCAGCGGATACTCGAAAGTGATCACGGGCGCCCGCGGCAGTCTGCCCAATCGGCCTTGGGTTGGAAAGTTGCTGGATTCTGAGGGATTTGCGCAACGAATACAAATTGACTTCTCAAGTTCGTGGGCGAATATCCTCGGCGCGGGCGAGATCGAGGTACCGCGAGTGCAGCGAAAAAACCTGTTGTTGCATCGCAGCAAGAGTCCCCGAATTGTCTATGACGTCGTCCGCCGCGGCGACGCGTTCGGCACGCGAAACCTGGGCGGCGATGATGCGCCGCACCTCGTCCGGGGCGAGTCCGCTGCGCACGACGACGCGCGCCAGCTGCGTCGCGGGGTCGCAATCGACGACGAGCACCCGATGTACGCGATTGCGGTAGCCGGCAGATTCGATCAGCAGGGGCACGACCAGCACGACATAGGGGCCCTCGGCTGCCTCGACCTGACGCGTGGATTCGACGCGAATCAACGGGTGCAGAACCCCCTCGAGGCGCGCGCGCGCGGCGGGATCGGCGAACACCATTTCGCGCACCTTCTTGCGGTCCATTGACCCGTCGGCGGCCACCACCCCGGCACCGAACAGCTCGCGAATCTGCCGCATGGCGCCGCCGCCGGGACGCGTCAGTTGGTGCGCGATGGCATCGGTATCGACCACAGTGGCGCCGAGCCGGCGGAACTCCTCGGCTGCGGCGCTCTTGCCACTGCCGATGCCGCCGGTGAGGCCCACCACGTAGGGCATCAGGCGAGCGCGGGCAGCCAGCGCCGCGAGACTTCCGGGCCCCAGAACAGCGCAATGGCCCCCGCGGCCGCCAGATACGGGCCGAACGGCATCGGTTTGTCGCGGCCGTGCCGGCGGGCCACGATCATGGCGATGCCGATGGTCGCGCCGACCACCGAGGACAGCAGGATCACCAGCGGCAACGCGGCCCATCCGAGCCACGCGCCGATCGCCGCGAGCAGCTTGAAATCGCCATAACCCATGCCTTCCTTGCCGGTCGCCAGCTTGAATCCCCAGTACACCAGCCACAGCGAGGCGTAGCCCGCCATGGCGCCGATCACCGCTGCGCCCAGCGGCGCGAACGTGCCCGCGAGGTTGAAGGCGAGGCCCGCCCAGAGCAGCGGCAGCGTCAGGTCATCGGGCAGGAACTGCGTGTCGTAGTCGATCAGCGCGAGCGCGAGCAGCGTCCAGGCGAAAAGCGCCGCGCCTGCGGCGGCGAGGCTGAAGCCGAAGCGCGCCGCGGCGTAGGCGGCGATCGCGCCGCCGACGATCTCGACCACGGGGTAGCGCATGGCGATGCGCGCGCCGCATCCCGTGCAGCGTCCGCGCAGCAGGAGCCAGCTCGCCACGGGGATGTTCTCGTGCGCGCGGATCATGCGCGAGCACGACGGGCAGGCGGAACGCGGCACCAACAGGTTGTAGCGGGGCGCCGCCGGCGCTTCACGGCCCTCGAGCTCGGCGCATTGCGCGCGCCACTCATGGTCCATCATCCGCGGCAGGCGGTGGATGACGACGTGGAGGAAGCTGCCGATGCACAGCCCGAATGCCAGCGCCACCCACGGCAGGACGCCCGGCTGGACGAGCCAGCCGCCCAGTGTTTCCACCGCTCCTTACACCGCCGGGCCGAGCTTGATGATCGGCAGGTACATGGCGACCACCATGCCGCCGATGAGGGTTCCCAGGACCACCATGATCACCGGCTCCATGAGCGAGGACAGCGCGTCCACCGCGTCGTCGACCTCGGCCTCGAAGAAGTCCGCGGCCTTCGACAGCATCGCGTCCAGCGCGCCGGTTTCCTCGCCGATCGAGCACATCTGCAGCACCATGTTCGGGAATACGTTGGAGTTCTGCATCGCCACCGTCAGCGCGGTGCCCGTGGAGACCTCGTTCTGGATCCTCTTGGTCGCCATCATGTAGACGTGGTTGCCCGACGCGCCGGCGACGGAGTCCAGCGCCTCGACCAGCGGCACGCCGGCGGCGAACATGGTCGACAGGGTGCGCGTCCAGCGCGCGATGGTCGACTTGCGCACCAGGTCGCCGAAGACGGGCAGGCGCAGCATCAGCTTGTCCATGAAGATCTGCACCGGCAGCGAGCGCTTCCAGGCCTCGAAGAAGCCGTAGATGGTGCCGCCGATCACCGGGAAGATGATGAACCAGTAGGCGACGAACCAGTCCGACAGCGCCATGACGAACAGCGTCGGCGCGGGCAGGTCGGCGCCGAAATTGGTGAACACCTGCTTGAACGCCGGGATGACGAAGATCATGATCACCGCGGTGATGATGAAGGCGACCGCGATGATCGCCACCGGGTAGAACAGCGCGGCCTTGATCTTCGACTTGATGGCGATGATCTTTTCCTGATAGGACGCGAGGCGGTCGAGCAGCGTCTCGAGAATGCCGGCCTGTTCGCCGGCCTGCACCAGGTTGCAGAACAGGGCGTCGAAGTACAGCGGATACTTGCGGAACGCCTGCGCCAGCGACGAGCCGGTCTCGACGTCGGTCTTGACGTCGTACAGCAGTTTCGCCACTGCCGGGTTGGACGCGCCCTTGCCGACGATGTCGAAGGCCTGCAGGAGCGGCACCCCGGCCTTCATCATGGTCGCCATCTGGCGGGTGAACAGCGAGACGTCCTTGGCGGTGATGCTGCCGCCGCCCTTGAGGCGCTGCTTCTTGATCTTGGTGACCATCACGCCCTGGCGGCGCAGCTGGGCCGAGACGACGTTTTCGCCGCCGGCGCGCATTTCGCCGCGGATGATCTTGCCGGCCTTGTCCTTGCCTTCCCACAGGAACATGATCTCCTTGGGTCCGCCCTTCGCCGCCGCTGTCGCCATGACGTGTTCTCCGTTATTCCCGCTTGCAGGCCGGCGTCGCCCAAGTGGCACGCGCGAGCCAACTCACCGTCGGGCCATGATGCCCTGCACCCCGCGCTTTGTAAAGGCTCAAGTTCACGCGCTAACTTACTGAGTCAGCGGAAATTTCCCCCTCCGAAGGGCGGAAAATTCTCACGCTTTTCACCGCCCGGCCCTGGGTATGCAGGATCTCCATGGGCACGCCCGCGATGCGCACCGAGACGTCGGCCTCCGGAATGTCCCGCAGTTGCTCCAGGATCAGGCCGTTCAGCGTCTTCGGTCCGTCGGTGGGCAGTTCCAGGCCCAGCGCGCGGTTGACCTCGCGCACCGGCATCGAGCCCTCGGCGGCCGCGCTGCCGTCCTCGCTCCAGGCGAGGGCCGGCGCCGCCGAGGGCAGCGTGGTCGTGAACTTGCCGACAATCTCCTCGATGATGTCGTCCAGCGTCAACAGCCCCATCAGCTCGCCGTACTCGTCGACCACCAGGGCGAGTCGCTCCTTCCTTTCCTGGAAGTACTGCAGTTGCGCGAGCGCGGGCGTGGACGCCGGCACGAAGTAGGGGGCGGCGAGCAGTTCCTCGATCGAGGCGTGGTCGAGCGTGCCCGTTTCCAGCAGCGACAGCACCCTGCGCAGGTGCAGGATGCCGCGCACGTCGCCGGTGCCACCGCCGTAGACCGGGATGCGCATGTGGTAGCTGGTGGCCAGCTGGCGCGTGATGGTCTCGATGGCATCGTCGAGGCGGATCGATTCGATGCGGATGCGCGGCACCATCACGTCCTGCACCGTGATGTCGCCCAGGTCGAAGAGGTTGAGCAGGATGGACACGTGCTTCTTCGGCATGAAGGCGGAGGACTCGAGCACCAGCGTGCGGATCTCCTCGGGCGAGAGCTTGTGCTCGTCGGGGTTCGCGCCATGGCCGGAACGGAACACGGCGAGCAGCGGCTGCACGAACAGGTTCACCAGCCAGATGCCCGGCTGCAGCAGCTTCTGCAGCGGGCCCAGCACGTAGGCCAGCGGCAGCGCGATGCGGTCCGGGTAGGTCGCGCCGATCACCTTCGGCGTGATCTCGGCGAAGACGATGATGAGGAAGGAGACGCCCAGCGTGCTCACCGCGTAGGCCAGCTTGTCTTCGCCCATGAAATGCACGGCGATCAGGCTGGAGAGCGTCGCCGCCGCGGCGTTGACGATGTTGTTGCCGATGAGGATGGTGCCCAGCAGGCGGTCCGTACGCCGGAGCAGCGCCGCCACGCGCTTCGCCCCGCCATGGCCCTGCGCGACCAGGTGCTTGAGGCGATAGCGGTTGATCGCCATCATGCTGGTTTCGGCGATCGAGAAGAACCCGGAGAGCAGCAGCAGTACGCCGAGCGCGGCGAACCACCAGCCGATCGGGATGTCGGCCATCAGCCGCGCCCGAGCACCACTTCGAGCACGAAGCGGCTGCCGACGTAGGCCAGCAGCAGGAAGACGAAGCCGGCGAGCGTCCAGCGCAGCGCGGTGCGGCCGCGCCAGCCGCGCAGCCAGCGGCCGCCCAGCAGCAGCGCGAAGGTGAACCATGAGATCACGCCGAACACCGTCTTGTGGTCGAAGCGCATGGCGCGTCCGAACAGCGTTTCGGAGAACACGAAGCCGGTGGCGAGTGTCAGCGTGAGCAGCACGAAGGCGGCCAGGATCGTGTGGAACAGCAGCTTCTCGAGCGTCAGCAGGGGCGGCACGTGCGCGAGCGGTCCGGCGAGCGGATCTGCGGCGCCGGCCCCCTGCGGGCTGGTGCGGGAGTGGTGCAGGCGGCGCTCGACCACCGCCATCAGCACGGCATGCAGCATGGCGATGGTGAACAGGCTGTAGGCGAGCATCGCCAGCGCGAGATGCACCTTGAATGCCATCGACGCCGCGTGGCTGCCGCTGGCGATGCCGGGAAACAGCAGCGGCAGCGGCGCGGTGAGCGCGGCCAGCGGCAGGATCAGCGGCTCGAGGCCGTCCAGACGCAGGAACAGGCTCTCGATCCAGTAGATCGCGATGCCGAGCCAGAGCATGATCGAGAGCGCCGGCGCGAAGCCGAAACGCAGTTGCGGCGCGATGAAGATGTCGGCGAACAGCAGCCAGCCGTGCAGCGCGAGCGGCACCAGCAGGCCCGCGCGCTCCCAGTGCGAAAGCCCGGGCGGCCGCACGCCCTCCTGCGCGGGGCGCCATCGCGTGTTCCAGAAGTGCCACGCGAGGCCCGCGTAGGCGGCGGAAGCGACGACGTGAATTACAATGTCGTGCACCTGCGAAGTTTATCACCCGTGCCGCGTTGACCATGCTCGATAACCTCACTTCGCGCCTCGCGCGCATCGTCAAGACCATTCGCGGCGAGGCTCGCCTCACCGAGTCGAACGTGCAGGACGCGCTGCGCGAGGTGCGCCTCGCGCTGCTCGAGGCCGACGTCGCGCTGCCGGTGGTGAAGGACTTCATCGCCGCGATCCGCGCGCAGGCGATGGGCCAGGAGGTGGTCGGCAGCCTGACGCCGGGGCAGGCGCTGGTCGGCGTGGTGCACCGCGAGCTGACGCGCCTGATGGGCGAGGCGAACGTCGGCCTCGACCTTGCCACGCAGCCGCCGGCAGTGATCCTGATGGCCGGGCTGCAGGGTTCCGGCACGACCACCCCCACCGGCACGCTCGCGCGCCGGCTGCGCGAGCGGCACCAGCAGGCCCGCGCGCTCCCAGTGCGAAAGCCCGGGCGGCCGCACGCCCTCCTGCGCGGGGCGCCATCGCGTGTTCCAGAAGTGCCACGCGAGGCCCGCGTAGGCGGCGGAAGCGACGACGTGCATTACAATGTCGTGCACCTGCGAAGTTTATCACCCGTGCCGCGTTGACCATGCTCGATAACCTCACTTCGCGCCTCGCGCGCATCGTCAAG
>SXGT01326135.1_pt1 | contig 10865 bp, 9 predicted proteins | sample 3176221 | NCBI WGS metagenome assembly SXGT01 (sample SAMN11356862, study PRJNA531348) | freshwater metagenome | isolation source: freshwater sample F1-120 | place: China: Fuxian Lake, Yuxi | collected 2017-12-25
CGTTAATTTTCCTTGTTCCTCAATCGAGGCCAAGATGGCGACACGCCGCGCCTCCAACTCGCGAAGATAGAGCAGACGCTCTTCCAGAGTACGCAACTGCGTATCGTCCAGATTGCCGGTTGCCTCCTTGCGATAACGCGCAATGAACGGAACGGTCGAGCCCTCGTCAAGCAGCGCCACCGCTGCCGCGACCTGATGGGCCCCGGCATCGAGTTCCTCGGCGATGAGGGAAACAATCTTGAGCTGAGCCGCCTCCGGCAAAGTCTGAGTTGTTGAAGTTGTCATCGGTACATCATCAGTCCCTGTGGCTTAGATTGACGTTCCAAACGGCCTAGCCCCCCGCACTCCCCACTGGTCCGCCTGGTTCGGTCATGCGCCAGGGGTCAAGGAGTTCGGTGAGCTTCTTGTCAGGGAGGACTTTTTGTTCCTTGGCCAGCTGACGGACCGTCTGACCGGACTTGTACGCATCCTTGGCCAGTTTCGCCGCCGCTTCGTAGCCGATCGCCGGCGCCAGAGCCGTACACATGGCGAGACTCTCCTCGATCAAGCTCTTGCAGCGTTCCTCGTTGGCCTTGATACCTTCGATACATTTCGCCGCAAAGTTGTTGGAGGCGGAGGCGAGCAATTCAATCGACTGGAGCAGGTTGTAGGCCATCACCGGCATCATGACGATCAGTTCGAAGTTGGCTGCCTGCCCGCCCACCGTGACGGTCACGTCATTGCCGATCACCTGCGCGCAGACCATCGTGACCGATTCGGCAATGACCGGATTCACCTTCCCCGGCATAATCGAGGAGCCCGGCTGCGTTTCGGGCAAATTGATCTCTCCCAATCCGCAGCGCGGTCCCGATCCAAGCCAGCGAATATCGTTGGCAATCTTCATCAAGCTCACCGCGATCGTTCGTAACTCGCCGCTCGCTTCGACCAGGGAATCCTGCGCCGATTGTGCTTCGAAATGATTCTTGGCTTCCTTAAACGTACAACCGGTCTCTTTTGAAACGATCGCCATGACCTTCGCGGAAAATTTCGGGTGGCAGTTCAACCCGGTACCGACGGCAGTCCCGCCAAGCGCCACTTCGCTCAAGGCCTCTTGCGCTCGCTTTACCCGCTGGATGCCGAGCTCGATCTGGCGCGCATAGCCGCCGAATTCCTGTCCCAACCGCACCGGCGTGGCATCCTGTAAATGGGTGCGGCCGATTTTCACAATCTTGTCGAACTCTTTGGCCTTCCGATCCAGCGCCTTGCGCAGACGAGTCAAGGCCGGCAGGAGCTGCTGCTGCATCAGCTCCGACGCGGCAATATGAATGGCCGTGGGAATCACGTCGTTGCTGGATTGTCCCAAGTTCACATGGTCGTTCGGATGCACGAGCTTGCTGCCGCGCACGCCGCCGAGGAGTTCGGTGGCGCGATTGGAGATGACCTCATTGGTATTCATGTTCGTGGAGGTGCCGGAGCCGGTTTGAAAAATATCGACCGGAAATTCCGCATCAAGTTTGCCATCCACGACTTCAGTGGCGGCTCGCCTGATCGCATCGGCGGACTTCTTGTCCAAGAGGCCCAGCGACTGATTCACGCCGGCCGCCGCCCGTTTGATCAGGCCCATCGCCCGTATGACCGAACGCGGCATGCGCAGCGGACTGATCGGAAAATTCTCGATCGCGCGCGCCGTCTGCACCCCATAATAGGCATCGGCGGGAACAGCCAACTCTCCCATCGTATCGCGTTCGATTCTGGTGGACCCTGTTGATACCGTCGATAATGCGCTTCGCTCTGTCTTCATGTGCGACACTCCATAATGAAGGTTCTCAACCGCTGCGGGCGACATGATAAACTCAGGCTACCAGCTTGCACAAGAGCATGACACCATGACCACACCATCTGTAACCATCGATGCCTACGCGAGCGATATCGGCAAAGAACCGCACAAGGGGCGACAGGGAATCAGGTGATATCGGCGGTTGAACGCGTGCGTATAGACGCCGTTGAGCTGACGCAGCGAGGCGTAACGCGACGATCTTTCATCTTCATGTCCGTGAGCGATCGACTCCTCACCTGATAGTACTAGAATAGGGGCAGGTTGACCCCTGTTATGTGCAGCGATGCTCTTTCTGTCCTGCGCTTCACGCTCGCCTCGCTGAGTCGAAGCAGGCTTCACGAGATACGTCCCTCTTGCATCGTCGGCGATGCAGGCTACCGCTGTGTCAGCGGCACATAGGGACGGTTGTGCTCGCCGGAGTAGATTTGATCCGGACGGAACAATTTGTTTTCCCGCAGCTGTTCAAGCCAATGGGCAAGCCAGCCGGACACCCGCGCCATGGCAAAGAGCGGGGTGAACAGATCAACCTCGATGCCCATCTTGTCGTAGATGATGCCCTAATAGAAATCGACGTTGGGATGGATGCCCTTCCCCTTGAGCAACTCCCCTGCCGCCCGTTCGACCTCTAGGGCGACTTCATACAGCGGTGAACTCCCGCATTCCTTGAAGAGACTCTGACAAAGACCTTGGAGTACGGTCGCGCGCGGATCTTTCACCTTGTACACACGATGCCCGAATCCCATGAGCTTCTTCTTGTTGCTCAACGCGCCTTCGACATAGGACCGCGCCTTGCTCACTGTGCCGATCTCTTTGAGCATCACGACCACTTCTTCGTTCGCGCCCCCGTGCAGAGGGCCCTTGAGCGCCCCGATGGACGAGGCGACGACCGTATAGGGATCGGCCAACGTCGAGGCCGTTACCAGCCCAGTAAACGTGGAGGCGTTCATCGTATGCTCGGCATGAAGGATGAGGCAGTCGTCGAAAATTTCCGCCCACAATGGATGGGGCGCCGACTCGGTGAGCATGTAGAAAAAATTTTCGCTGAATCCCAAGTCGTCCCGCGGAGGAATCGGCGCATCGCCATGCCGCAGCCTGGCCCAGGCTGCCACAATGGTCGGCAGCTTCGCGACCAACCGTACGGCGCTCCAGTAGTTATTCTCGACATCTTTCACGTTTCGGCCCGGATAGAACATACCCAGCGCCGCCACTGCTGCTTGCAGCGCGTCCATGGCATGCCCCTGCTCAGGCAGACATTTCATCAAGTCGGTGATACGAAATTTGATGCGCCGATGATGCGTGACGTCGTTCGCCCATCGTTGATACTCACTCGCGGTCGGCAAGTGCCCGAAAAGCAGCAGATAGGCGGTTTCGAGATAGGATGACTTCGCGCACAGTTCCTCTACCCTGATGCCACGATACTCAAGAATGCCTCGTTGCCCGTCGACATCGCTGATCGACGACGTGGCAGCAGGAACGCCGGCTAATCCTGGCATAAAATCATGGGGCATGATCGTACCTCTCGATGAAGTGGGATGAGAGCTGTTGTCCTACTGGTGAGAGCCTACCATGAACGGGACAACAATGGCTGCGCCATCCTTGAAATGAACCATCGTGCTTGGCATACTCATCCGCAAGAAAGAAGAGAACCATGCATGCCCCGCCGACCTCTACGGTGTTACATCAGTGGACAATACGAGCGGCTATCAGCCTGTGCTGTCTGCTCGCACTAATCACCGGGATAGATAGGCCGCCGTCCGCTTTGGCTAATGAGGAAACCCTGGCATTCGCCGTCGTCAGCGAGCCGCCAAAAGATACGTCACGGATACCGGCGAAGGTGGCAATCGAGGGAACGGTGACAGACATGACCCTGCTGGCATCAGACCACATTCTGGCTAATCTGATCTGGAAAAAGCTTGAAGTCTGCCACGCGATGAAGCTGGAGGGGCAGAAAGTCCCGGAGGGGTTCCGCGTCATCGCAGTACGCGTGATCGATAGCGCTATGCTCCCGATGGCACTGCAGGGATTTGCGGGAGATTGCTTGCTGAGAAAAGCGTTGGATCTGGCCCCGCTTATCGACTAGTTTCGGCAATCCAGGCATTGCGACGGCTCTTCCTCCGCCTCTGCCTCTTCGAGGGTCAGCGGAAACAGAAGCGCACAAGTGCGGCAGGGACGGATTTCAAAATAGGCGATGCCCTTGTCGTCGATCTCGGTAGGGAGCAAGAGTTCGATCGGGTCGTAGCCCAACATTCCACCGTCGCTGAACTTGACAAGGGCGATCCGGTCGTTGAAGACTTCAAAGGCCGCTTCCTGGCCTTTGCGATCCAGCAAATGGCCAAGGACCACGACCGGCTGGCCCTTGCGTTTGATGCGGAGATCTTTCAGCGTATGCTGAGACGCAGTGGCGCAAGAATACTGACCGGACGAACTTGTTCCTGCTAACGGCATACCGTGATCCAGCAAAGACACATGACTCTAAGACCTAGCACAGCGTGAAAAAAATCGTCAAGGCAGACCGATCACCCAGGAGTCTCTATGGCCGACATTACGATCTATCAGAAGCCCACCTGTTCTACCTGCCGTGAGGCAGTGCGGCGGTTGAAGGATAGCGGAAAGCCCTTCAAAGCAGTCAACTATTATGAGCAGCCCTTCACCAAAGGGCAGCTGAAAAGCCTCTTGAAAAAGGTCGGACTCTCTCCCAAAGACGTGCTGCGCACGAAGGAAGACATCTACAAAGAACTCGGCCTGGCAAAGCAATCCTTATCGGATGATGCGCTGCTCGATCTGATGGTGAAACACCCGGATTTGATTCAACGGCCGATTGTGGAAAAAGGCGAGCAGGCCATGCTGGCCAGGCCGGCGGAGTCTATTGAGACACTGTTGTAGCGCCCCCCAATGATCCCGCCAGGGATCAAGAAAAGGGCGGCGACCAGGCAATGGTCCCGGACTTAGGATCGACCATGAGGGCACGTTTTCCATCCAGCACATCAAGGAGCAGCTCTCCTAACAACAGCCGCCGCCACCCTTTCAAAATCGGAAGATCGAGCGTCTCGCGATTCGTTTTGGCATCGACCAATGCTTGGAGATCCGCCGTCGTGGCCAACAGGGTCGGCGCAATCTCCGCTTCTGTGGCGCGCGCCTTCAACACCGCCTGCAGCAGTTCAACCAGGCCGACGGACTCCGGTTCAGGCTTCCGGTCTTTCGGAACCTCAGGCCAGGCCGAGGGAGGGAGCGCGAGCGCCGTGCAGATAATCTCCAATAGCGATTCACCGTTGCGATCAGCTTCTGATCCATGTAGACCACGCACCGCGCGCAACTCTTGGATGTGGCGCGGAGGATGCCGCGCCAACTGAAGCAACACTTCGTCCCGCATTACCCGGCCTCGCGGAACATTGCGGCGCTTAGCCTCTCCTTCACGCCAGGCAGCTAACTCCCGAAGGACGGCGGCAAATTTTGGCTTAAGCTGGTCCCACCCTCGCACGCGCTGGTACCGTTCCTGGGGCTCCCGGCGTGTGTCTCCCACAGCCTCTTCTAAACGAGCAAACTCCTCACCGACCCAATCGAGCCGGCCCAACTTTGACAGGCGCGCATGCAGATGGTCATGAATGGCGAGCAGAAAGGTCACGTCTTCGAGCGCGTAGGCCAATTGCTCTTGCGACAGCGGGCGGGCGCTCCAGTTGGTGAAGGTATGGGCCTTGTCCAACCGCAGGCCATGGACCCGCAGAACCAAATTGGCATAGGCCACTTGTGGCCCATATCCGACCATAGCCGCAGCGATCTGCGTATCGAAAAACGGCTTGGGGATTCGTCCGGCATGGACCGCGCAGAGATCCAAATCCTGCCGGCCGGCATGCACGATTTTTTGAATGGCCGGGTTGCACAGCACGTCCCAGAATCCATCCAGCGAGCCGGCGGCCTGTACCGCGGGAAAATCGATGACCGCCGCCGCATTGTCTGTAGCCACCTGAATAAGTTCGAGTTTGGGAACGAAGCTGTCTTCGCCGACGAACTCGGTGTCGATCGCCACACGCGGGCTATCTTTGAGCTGCTCACAGAATTCACCGAGCACTGTGGGACTCGTAATATAGTGCAGCGGTGTCGTCATGGAAGCTCCAGATTTATTCTGCGGGGCTATAGGGCCGGTCGGGCGGGCGCATCGGTTCAGTATTGCTCAAACTGAGATATTCCTTGAGAAACTGATAGGCCTCCAGCATGCGCCGCAGTTCTGGTTCAGAGCTGCGGTCGCCGTTATTGGCGTCTGGATGCAGCTGTTTGGCCTTGATCCGAAAGGCGGCCGTCACATCGGCCAGGGAACTGCCGAACTCCACGCCCATAATCGCATAGGCATCCATGGCGTTGTTCACCCCGCTTGGATTATCCGAAAGGGCCCCGCCTCCCCCGCTGGCAGCCTTTAACATGTCGGCAAGACTGATCTTCTTGCGCCGCCGTCTGGGCCGTTCACGGATCTCGCTATCGAACTCATCCCAGCGATCTTCGACAAACTCCAGCCTGGATTCGAGACGCATCGCGCCGGACAAATCGCGAATCACTTCCAGCTCCTCTTCAATCTCGATCAGCGAGTGGATCACCTCTTCAAGCCCCTGTTCGACGCGGAAGAAACTGTCCACCCGTTCTTCCATCATCACATCGACAGCAAGGTCCAGACTGTCTTCCGTCTTGGACCGCAGCGAAGCGATGCGTTTCTGCATCCCCTGGCGGAACTTGATGTACTTGCTCGTAGAAAAAGGCATGGCCAATCCACTAATAAAAGGCGCACATTGTACCACAGTCTGCTCACCCCTTACATTTCAGTCACTTGCTTTGTTCCGCCGGCGCGCCACGCCTGTGTCTCGAGCAGCGGCAGCGACGGCTTGCGCCACGTTTGGCACGACTGTTTTGTCGAAGAGGCTGGGAATAATGTAGTCTTCGCTCACCGCGCCTTCAGGGATCGTATGAGCCAGGGCATTGGCAGCAGCTAACTTCATCGCTTCATTGATTTCTGCAGCTTGTACGTCCAGCGCTCCGCGGAAGATACCGGGAAACACGAGTGCATTATTGATTTGATTGGGATAATCCGAACGTCCGGTGGCAAAGACACGGCAGTGCGACGCGGCCAGCTCCGGCGAGACCTCGGGGTCCGGATTCGCCATGGCAAAGACGATCCGGTCCGCAGCCATCGCGTCGAGATCCTCCGCACTCAGAATATTTCCAACAGACAGGCCGATGAAGACATCCGCGCCTTTCAGCGCATCACGCAGCGTTCCCCTCGGATGGTCCGGGGTGAGACAGGCAGCCAGATCGGTTCGGCAGGCCCGCAATTGCTCTGTCTCACCGTACAAGATGATGCCTTCCTTATCGCAGCCCAGCAGATGCGACAAGCCCGCCGCCAGCAACATGCGGCAGCAGGCCGTCCCCGCTGCGCCGAGCCCGTTGACGACGACACGCACCTGCTCCATCCGCTTCCCGACCACCCGTAGCGCATTCGTGAGGGCCGCCAGAATGACGACGGCCGTCCCATGTTGATCGTCATGCATGACGGGGATGCTGAGCGATTGTTTCAGCCGCCGCTCGATCTCAAAACAGCGGGGCGCGCCGATATCTTCCAAGTTGATAGCGCCGAATCCCGGCGCAATCCCTTGCACGATCTGCACGATCGCATCCGGGTCCTGCGTATTGAGACAGAGCGGCCAGGCGTCGATGCCGGCCAACTCTTTGAACAGCATCGCTTTGCCTTCCATCACAGGCAGCGCCGCTTCCGGACCGAGATTACCCAGCCCCAACACCGCCGACCCGTCCGTAACGATCGCCACACTGTTGCTTTTACTGGTAAACACATAGGCTTTGGACTTGTCCTGCGCGATGGCTTGGGCGACACGGCCGACGCCGGGCGTGTAGACCATCGAGAGGACGTTCCGCGTACTGATCGCAATCTTTCCCTCCACCCGGATTTTGCCGCCGAGATGCAGCAGAAAAATACGATCGGAAGCCGAGATCACTACGACATCGGGCAACGCGGCAAGCCGAGCCAGCACCTGCTTGCCATGCGTCTCGCTCTGCGCATCGAAGGTCACGTCCCTGACCATGCAGGTTTTCGTCGCCGAGACAATATCGACGGCGCCGAGATTGGCCTGTTCTTCGGCCAGCAGCGCTGCTACGCGGGCAAAGGCACCGGGCTTATTCGCGAGCTCCAGCCGGACAGTCAGACGGTAATTGGAATAGGGACCGGTGTCGTTCATGTGGGCTGGCGTCCTCTCCTATCCTATGGGGCCAAGCCTATCATATTGGTCAGTGGCAAGTAGTGAGTGGCGAGTGGTCAGCGGAGTCCGTTGACGCTGTTCTTGCTTCGATGCTAGGGTGCCCTTCTTATGTCATCATCGGCAACTACCAGACCCCCGAACCGGCTGATCCACGAAACCAGCCCCTACCTGCTTCAACATGCCTATAACCCCGTCGATTGGTATCCCTGGGGACCGGAAGCATTGCAGGCGGCCAAGGACAAGAACCGGCCTATTCTGCTTTCGATAGGCTATTCAGCCTGCCACTGGTGCCACGTCATGGAACGGGAATCGTTCGAGAACGACGCAACCGCCGAATTGATGAATCGTGACTTCCTCTGCATCAAGGTCGATCGGGAAGAACGGCCTGACCTGGATGAAATCTACATGCAGGCCACAGTAGCCATGAACCAGGGCCAGGGCGGCTGGCCCATGACCGTCTTCCTGACGCCGGAGCAAAAACCGTTTTTCGCCGGCACCTACTTTCCCCCTGAAGACCGGTGGGGCAGACCGGGGTTCGGCACATTGCTGAAGAAAATCGCCGACTATTGGAAAACTGACGCCGCAGGCATTCACGCCCAGGCAAAGGACATGACGGCGCGGTTGAAAGACGCCGGCCGTATCCCTTCCCCGATCTCAGTCAGCGAATTGGCGCTGGAGGAGGCCGTCGCACAGTTCAAGAGCGAATTCGATAAAACCCACGGCGGCTTCGGCGCCGCGCCCAAGTTTCCGCCGGCGGCCGGACTGTCGCTGCTGCTTCGCTGTCACCGGCGATCGGGAGACAAACAGGCCCTCGCCATGGTCACCAAAACCCTCGACATGATGGCGGCGGGGGGAATCTATGACCATATCGGCGGAGGATTCGCCCGCTATTCGACCGATGCCCGCTGGCTCGTGCCGCACTTCGAGAAGATGCTCTATGATAATGCGCTCCTGGCCCGCGTCTATGTGGAGGCCTATCAAGTCACGAAGAACCCCCTCTACCGGCAAGTGGCAACCGAAACACTGGATTATGTGCTCCGGGAGATGACCGGACCGGCAGGCGGATTTTATTCCGCGACAGATGCCGACTCCGAAGGCGTCGAAGGAAAATTCTTCGTCTGGACAGCGGCCGATGTGCGCGCCGCGTTGAACGACGAGGAAACAGCCAGGCGATTCTGCGCACTCTACGACATCACCGATGCCGGCAACTGGGAACACACGAACATTCCGAATCGCCTGCGTCCTATCGAAGAGGTCGCCCGACATATCGATCTGACCACCGATGAACTCTTGGACACAGCCGCCCGCGCAAAACCTGTTCTATATCGGACGCGGCAGCAGCGCATCCCGCCTGGATTGGATGACAAGGTCATCACGGCCTGGAACGGCATGATGCTGTCGGCCCTGGCCGAAGCAGCCAGGGTATTCGGAGAGGATCGCTACCGCGAGGCAGCTCAACGAACCGCCGATTTCCTGCTTCAGACCCATGCCAGACCAGACAGCCGGTTATTACGGACATCGCGGGCCGGACGCGCGCATCTTGCGGCCTACCTCGAAGACTATGCCTTCCTGGCAGAGGGGCTGCTGGATCTGTACGAGGCCGGAGCCTCCGAGACCTACCTCCAGGCAGCGGCGCGGCTGGCTGAATTCCTCATGAGCGATTTCTTGGATGAGACGCAGGGCGGCTTCTTTACCACGGCGACACAGCATGAATCGCTCATTCTCCGCGCCCGCGAAGGCGCCGATGGCGCTACCCCCAGCGCCAATGCCGTGGCCGCATCAGCCTTGGCCCGGCTGTCTTTTCACTTCGACCGGCAAGACTGGCGTGACGCGGCTGTCGGTGCCGTACGGGCCTATGGGCGGCAGATCGCCCGTTACCCGAGAGCCTTTGCCAAAACCCTGGCGCTGGTGGATTTTCTGACGGAGGGGCCGCTTGAACTGGCCTTTGTCGGCGACGAGACAACGGAAGGGCTCCGCGCCCTTCGTCAAACAGTCGCAGACCAGTACCTTCCCAATCGCATCATAGCAACAGCTACGCCCGACACACCGTCATCCTTGCCTCTCTTGAAAGAGAAACAACCGGTTGACGGGCAACCGGCACTCTACATCTGTCGAAACTTCAGCTGCCGGCAGCCGATTACCGACCCCCGTGCGATACCGGACGCCTTGCAGGCTGGCGCGTCGCACACCGCACAGCAAGGCGGCGAACCGAAGATGCTGCGAGGCGCGCAGATCTCCGGCCATGCGACAGTCCAAGGAACCGCCGCCTATGCGGCGCGCATGATCGGCCTGTCCGGCGATGCTGCGCTGGCGACCGGCTTTACCTCCTTCGGCGCCACCGGACTCACCACGACGCGCGTGGGATTCGGCACCTATCGTGTACATACTCAAGAGGCCGACCATCGAAACGCCCTCAAGAAAGCCTTGCAGGCCTCTTGCAACGTGATCGATACTTCAACGAATTACATGGATGGTGACAGTGAACGTGCCGTCGGGACTGTGCTCGCGGATATGATCGCCGCAGGCGAATTACGGCGCGAAGAGGTCGTCGTCGTCTCCAAGATCGGCTACGTGCAGGGGGAGAATTTGAAACTGGCCGAAGCCAGAGAACAGTCCGGACGTCCCTATCCTGATATGGTCAAGTACGGAGACGGCATCTGGCACTGCATCCATCCGGAATTCCTGGCGGATCAATTGGCGCTATCCTTGGATCGCCTCGGTCTGCTCACGTTGGATGTCTGTCTTCTGCACAACCCGGAATACTTTTTCTCGGAAGCCACGCACCGCGGCGAGCA
>SXGT01396503.1_pt1 | contig 10865 bp, 6 predicted proteins | sample 3176221 | NCBI WGS metagenome assembly SXGT01 (sample SAMN11356862, study PRJNA531348) | freshwater metagenome | isolation source: freshwater sample F1-120 | place: China: Fuxian Lake, Yuxi | collected 2017-12-25
CGGCTGACCGTGCGCGTCATCACCCGTGTCAGTTGATCGCCGCCGCGTCGCGGCGGCGGACAGCATCATTTGCAACCCACTGGCCACGGCGATGCTCGTGTCAGTTGATCGCCGCCGCGTCGCGGCGGCGGACCGCCGGGCTCGTAACTCGATGCGGCCTTGAGTGTTGAAGGCCCTGTTGCGAGCGTGGCTCGATTCGAGGGCTTTCGAGGTTCGACAATTCGTGGATTCGGAGCATAACTCCCATCCTGTCATGGTTCGCGAGCGACCTCCGGGGGAGGTCGCGCCACCGAGATGCTCGCGGCGGATTTGCGCGGGAAAAAGTCCGCCACCGCGACGCGGCGATTTGTCAAAGACCATCCGAGTCCACACAGGACGCGGAAGCAATCAACTCTGCGGTGCTAGACCACATTGAAGGGGACGACACGTTCCGCAGGTTCTTCCTCCCTATAGGAGTCGCGTCAAAGTAGGCCGCGCGAGGCGACAAATCAAGGACTCGCGGTTTCGTCTTCGTCGTTACCGATCTCAGGCGTATCGGGATTCATGTTGTGGTATTGGCGAAGTGCGGCAATGACTCGGCATCGAACATCATTCCAATACGCAGAGTGCTCACGCCACCAACTGCCGTGCTTTGGGTCGGACGAAGGACAACTTGCGTTCGGATCGTGCCAAAGATTGACAACGACTTTTTGCTCAGAGGCCAATTTCTTTTTCGTGAGCTGCTTCAAGGTCGCTTCCGCTTGTTTGAGTTCGACATTTTTCGATTTGAGCTGTGAGTTCTGTTGCTTGCGTTCGTCACGTTGCGTGGCTTGGTTTTTGGCCGTCTCGATTGCATCGCATTCAACCTTCAAGGCATCTCGACTTTCAGTTACAGCCTTCAATTCGTCATCGCTCGGCGGCCGACCGTTTATTGAAAACCCGGCGTTTCCACGTTTACTGGTAGCCTGAGCAACTCGCCAACCTGTCAGACACGCGGCGTTGGCGCAGCTTTTCGGGTCGGGCCATCGCCAGCCCTCATCGTCCAACGCTGCGGGGATGTACCACCACTTGCCTGGGAAGTCGGGGTCGAGCAATGCGCGCAGCCCGACGTTGGCAGCCGCGTTGATGTCAGCTTGGGTTCCGGTGGCTTTCGTCGGGGCGTTCGATGATTTGTGGCGAGAAACGGCTGCGACGAACAAATCGCCTCCGTCGCGCAGCAACCGAACGGCGCGCGGAGCTTTGAATTTCTTCGAGGCATCGAGTTGTGCCCTTTCTTCGTCTGGCACAGTCCACTGTGAGTTACCACGAAGCTTCCAGTGAATTTCGATGACTCCCGATCGTCCTTTCAATTTTTCCGTCCATGTTTTGGTTGTTGCGTCCCACTTGGAAAACAGTTGGACGAGAAAACGGTCCTCTTCTGTGCCAGCATCGGATTCGGCAAGCACGATGGCGCGCGTCAAGCGATGCTCCCAAGTCGCGTCACTGGAGAGTTCAGAAGCGTCCTTGGTCAGTTTCTTGACTGCCTGCTTCACGGCTCGGCAGGGCCGGATGAATTCTTCGACGGGCATGTCGTCGCAACGCAGGCCGGGAAGTCCGGTGCGGCTGTCTTGGCGGCTGGTGTATTTCGCCATCACGTCGCGCCACAGCAGTCCGTGAAGTTCGCAGGCTTCCTTGAGCCGTTTCTTGAAGTCAGCCTTGCGCCACGCGGCCAGCATCCGATTCTCTCGCTTGCTGCGAATCTGATCCGGCTTGTAATCGTCGAGCCGTTCGATCACGACGGCATGACAGGGCGCGAACGTCTTGTTGTCGATCGGGGCTTCGGGACGCAGTGTTTTCCTCGATGCAAATTTGCCGCCGTCGAGCGGGTGCTTTTTGCCCTTTGCTCTTTGTCGGTCGATTGCCCGTTGAATCTTCTCGACCCGCTTCTCGTTCAGAGTCCAATGCTCGGCGTTTTCGCTTCCAACTCCGAGCGCGGCTTCAACGATTCGACTGGCGAGTTGCTTGCTGCGCTGTTCTCGCAATCGATCAATGACATCGAGAAGTTTCTGAGCGTATTTCTCTTTGGCCTCACGAGGCACCGGACGGCCATCGCAATCAACTTTTGCTGCAAGACTTCCATCGCGAAGTTCCACTTCACAACGTCCAAGCGGTGTCAACGACGTGCGAAACTGGACCAATGCTCGACGACACTCGACCAACGTGTCGATGCGTTTGAGCGACAACCCGCCGACGTGCATGGCGGCAATGCGACGTTTCCGCCGGTTTTGCTTCTGTTGCTTCGTCTCGTTCTCAGGCACATACCGGTCTCCGCGCGGCATCAGCCAATTCCGCACTTGGGCCAGCCGTTCATGCCAACCACTCGCGAGAACCTTCGGAGTCGTCGTGACTCCGTGATGGAAGTCGTCCTTGGTACGACGTTGACCTTCATCATGCCACCAGAGTTGTTTCCATCGCTCCGTGATCTGCTGCCGCTTCTCCAAATTGGTGCGGAGCGATTCCGCCACGGGGCGAAGCAGTTCCTTGAGTGTCTCGCGCTGGGCCTTGCGTTGCAGAACGTCGGGCTGATCGTCGTCGTTAGAAGGGCGAGTGAGCGGTTTCATCAGAGTGTTATCCCACGTCTTTTGCCACTGAGCCTTTTTCTCTTCGCGCTGTTTGCACTTCTTGGAATCGCCTTTGTCTGCATCGCTCAACTCCGGTTCAGGGCAAGTGGCCCGACGAATCCATGCCAGAATGCCGTCTTCTTCGTCGTTCCACCAATCCAGCGCATCCTTATCCCGCCACTTGACGGCTGTGGCCAAGTCATGCCACAGCATGAGCAAGTCTTGAAGGTAGTCCGTGTGTTCGTCGATGCGCTGCTTGGCGGTCTTGTCGAACTTATCGGAACCCATTGCCGGATCGAAGTACAACTCCTTTTCTCCGGGCATAGGCTTGTATTTCGTGACGAATCCAAACGCCATGCGTGCTCGGTCGGTGTGCCGCCGCAGAGACGCTCGGACGTTATCCACCAGGCTCGACATCAAGTCATCGACTTGCAGCGACGGTGCGCGCCGCGACGCTTCCGTCTTCTCGCCCGTTTCGTTTTGTGTGAGCGGATGCCGGACAAGTTGTTTGAGTTCCTTCAGTCGTTGACGTTGCTTCTCCGTCGCTCCCCAACCGGCTCGGATCAGCCGATAAATCAGCGGAACAGCAAATCCCATTTCGTATTCCATGTCATGAACGAGTGCGACTTCGCGATTCGATGCCTCGCGCGCCGACTTCTCTTCCCCTTGCAGCTTGATGACGAATTGCCGTTCGAGCTTCGCCCACGGTGCGGGATGTGGCGTGTCCGTCAACTTGCCGGTCTTTGGGTCACGTAAGCAATCCTCTCCGATCCGTCGATAGACGCTGGTGTGATGCTTGCCCTTGTCATCGGTGTGCGTCGTGTGGAGATAGAGGTCCGTTGTGCCGGTGCCGCCCGCGATGGTATTGCGACCTACGATTTCGGACTTGAAAATGGCGAGCGATATCGCTTCCCAAGCCGTGCAGGTGGCCGCGTACCGCAGGCCCAGGTCCACCGAGAGCAATCGCAAGCCCGGTAATCTCGCCAGAATCAGACTGGAGTATGAACCGCGTGAAGCTGCCTCATCGACAACTAATTCTGTTCCGTTGGAGTTGTCCTTCAACGGCTTGTTGATCTCTTCCCACGGCCAGCCGGTGAGGGACAAGTACCGCGTTCCTTTCTTCCTTCGCTGACCTTTTTCCTCGTCCTTTTTCACTCTTCGTTGGAATGGATGCGGAGTTTGTCCTGGAGTGGCTTCCACATAGCGAAACCAAGGCCCGCGCTTTTCGAGTTCCAATGCGACTGCGAGCGACCACCGAAGTTGCCGTCGTCGAGTTTCGGCTCTGTCTCGATATTTCTCACGTTCTTTGGCATCGACACTCGGATCCTCGGCCTTCTGGAGCAATTTCAAAATCGCACGCAGTTGACTCCGATCTGTGGTGAGCTTGGCGCTCCATTTCGCCGGCTTGAGGCGGTCAGGGGCCGATTCGTCGTCCGACTCCTTTTTGCGGATTTGTTGGTCATCGAAAACTCTTCCAACTTTCGCTGGAATTTTGGCGGAGCAGATTCCGGCCGCTGACGCTCCCAAACGTCCGCGTCGCGAGACAACTCGCAACGATGGTCCGCCGATCTTGATGTTGTCACAAGCCGATCCGATTTCTCGATCGAAGCGGCAACTGACAGCATAGAGCGGTGTCACTCGCACCCATTTGCTCACTTCGCTGGGGAGCTTGGCCGAATCTCCGTGCCACAAATCCATCTCGATGGCACGCAGGTCGTCAATCTTTGGATCGCTCAGCGGTCTCAAGCGACGAAAAGCGATCTCAGGGCAATTGTTGCCATTGTCGAAGTCGCAATAGACGGGGCTGGTGTATGCGCAAGGATGCCGGTATGCAGCAACTTTCAAACGCAACGCATCACTGCGCGCTTTCATTCCTCGGACGTAAGTGTCGAGGATCGTCGCATTCGGTTTGTCGTCATGCCACCAGACTTTTCGATAGGTCTCCTCGGCGAGGCGAAAGAACAAATTCACGTCACGAAACTTTTTATCGACATCCTCGTCTTGGAGTAGCTTGACGGCTTCGATGCGTTTTTCGCGTGCCAGTTTTTCGTCGGCCTCACGAATCGACGCCCATTTCTTGACGACGCGGTCCCAGCCAAGGAGCTGTCGTGGTCGGATACGAAATTCACCGGCAGCGCCGGATTCAACGCGGTAGGCTTTGCAGTAGGCATCGAGCGCGTCGATGGACTCTCGATATTCGAGTGAGCTTTCCAAAATCTTCAAACTCTCATCTGCTGCTTTCCTCGCCTGCCGATCTTTTTCTTGCTGCCGCAATTTTGTCCAAATCTGTGCGAGTCGAGATGTGGCCTTGGCAAGCATTTGACGGTGGAGATTCGTCGGCGAATAACCATCTTTTGCTCGGCCCTTACGTTTCTTGGCCTCAACGTCGCTCACGAGAGGGCGAATATCTTTGAACCGCTGCCTGAGGTCTTTCTCCCAAAGTTGACGGCATTCAAGCTCGGCAGCGGTTTTCGACTCGACACCGCCTGTGCCCTCGAAGACATGACCATAAAGGCGACGAGATCGCTGCCCACCACCTTCTCCGGAAACGGCAGTGCCCGGAGTTGATTCTTCTCCAGCAGTCGCTTCCGAACCATCCTCTTCGGCCGCTGCCAAATCATTGGCTGAACTTTCGGTCGATGATTTTGGAAGTCGCAAATAGTCTTCTTTATCCAATAAATGCCAGAGAACTCGTTTCGCTCCGTAGCGTGCTTTCGTCTGCAACCATGCGACATAACGCCGCCAAACCCTTTCGGAGAGAACTCGTTTTGCTCCGCGGCGTGCTTTCGTCTTGTTCTCTTGGCTCAAGGCAAGCGTGATGCCATCGAAGACTTTGCTGCGATTGATCCACACCGCGTCGTCGCGAACTCGCGCCGCGAGTGATGCAGCGCACGCGCCAACCCATGTCTTTGACTGCAACTCGGCATCTTTATCCGGGTCGCCGATTTCATCGTCTGGCACGCCTCGCGATTTGAGAATCTGGCAAAGTTCATTCAAAAGTTTGCGACCGCGACATTCGATGACGTATTCGGCCCCACCGGCTTTTCCAGGCCGACAAGCTGCGCAACCTCGATCGTCAATCACAGCGCACTGATCTGAATCGGCATTCGTGGCAATCCTCAGTCTTTGATCGGGGTTCTGACCATCGGTCGGCGCTCCGTCTTGGTCTTCGACACTGAGCCACGACAGACACAACAGAATCCGTCTGTCGCGAATCATCGCGTCAGAGTTCGCGGCGACTCGTTTTGCATTGAGTCGCTTCGCAATAGCCTCACGATCCGGCTGCTTCTTATTCGCCTTTGCCGCCTTGGCCTTCTCTTTATTGAATTCTTCGTCGATCTCTGCGTCCGTGACGTCGGGTAGTTGCATGAGCTTATGATCCAACCCGCCGCGCAGCGTGAGCAGCCAGTCGCCGAAGACTTTGGCTCCCGCATTGACCGCTTCATGCGTGGCCCACAGAGCGTCGGCGACGACCTTGCGCCGCTCTTTGTTCGTCTCGTCGTCCGCTGCTGGGGCCGCTCGCAGGCGGAGCGTGTAGGCTCGCTGTGTGGTGGGAAGTTGGGGGAGGTCGGGCATGGCTTGGTGAGGGGTTTGGGATTAGGGAGTAGGGGTTAGGCGCTGCAAAGCGGCGATGAATCGCCGCACTCCAGAGGGGCGACATTGTGAACAGGCTACGGGCTGAACTGTGGATGGCAAGGGACGGCGGGGCGGTGAGCCAAAGTAGCCCTCTCGTTCCGCGAGAGGATCGCCGGGCGCGCGAAGCGGGTTGTTGGCTCATTGAGCGCCGATCGCGCGAATGAGGTCGAGAGACGTTCGGCTTTCGTCTCGCGGAGCAAGACGGCTACGTTGAGCGGGCGACATTCGGCGGTGCTGCGTCGCGGCTCATTTGCGGCGGTTAAGCCTCGGCTCTCTGCGAAGCAGAGAGTGCGGTCGTCACAATCGAATCCGAGTCCGGCGAGCAGCCATTTGGCAACATGACTGGCCAAACTCGGCGATGGCCATCGACCGTCATGACGACTTCCGCGTCGCAGGGGGGCAGATGGAGCGGTTGGCGAATGCGGACAAAACTCGGTCCAATTTGGCCCAACTCGTACACGGCATCGCCGACGACTAATTGCAGTTGAACCGCAGCAGAGAAACCGCTGGTGGATTGAATCATGGCGTTGGCTCAGTATCGCGACGAAATCCTGCCTCGCATCGATCAGTATTGCTCTCGGTACGGCACAGCAACGGAATGCGAGTTGGGATTCGGGTGGGATGGTATCGTGATCGCAACAAGTTCCTCAACGGCGGTCAAAGGGTTTCGGCACGAAGGACTTTATCGTCGCGAACGGGACGTTTATCGGCGGTTGCAACAGCACCACGTCCGAACGGTTGGTCGGTTCGATGTGCCGCAGTTGATTCGCTGTGATGACGAACTGTGGATCGTTGAGATGTCGATCGTCTCGCCGCCGTTTGTGTTGGATTTCGCGGGGGCGTATCTCGATCAGGCTCCGGATTATCCCGCGGACGTGATGAGCGACTGGCTGGCCGAGAAGCAGGAGCAGTTTGGCGAGCGCTGGTCGGAGGTCGCGGGGGTGATGACCGCGTTCCGGCAGTGGGGTGTGTGGCTAGCGGATGTGAAGCCGGGGAACGTGGAGTTCGGGGAAGAGTGGTTTACGCCGTAGGCGTTGAACATCAAAGACCAGGGTCGCGGTGCATCGCCGCGCACTCTGGGCGAGCGATGCAACGATTGTTTGACGCTGCAAGCGTTGCACAACTCCGGCGGCAGGCTTGTTGAACCCTTTCAGGGTAAGACATTGCCGATGATCCGTACCCAGGGTGCGCGGCGAAGCGCCGCGACCCTGGGCTTTATTCTGTAACGCCTTCGGCGTAAACCGCAGACCACAGGACGGCCAAGGGCGACCATCCGACAAGAATCAGATCACGACCATCCCTTCGAGCGGCGCGGCAAGCGATTGGCCGAGGACGGTGGTGGCGGTGCGGGCGGTGGTTTCATTCTCGCCGAGGTCGATGATGACGACTTGGTCCTCGCGCTGATTCATCTGCTCTTCGAGTTCGGTTTGCAGGCGGACTCGGTCGATCGGTTTGAGCACGCAGAAGAAGACCGAGTATTGCCACGGCTCGCCGTAGCCTTGGCAAACTTTGTGGATGTGTCGCAGACGTTTCGGATCGGCGATGTCGTAGCAGACGAGGTAGCAGTGGCGCATGGTGTGATCTCTTTGGAGTGCTGTGACCAGAGTCACAGCTTTTCAGGCCGCTCTGATCTTCTCTGCAAATCTGCCGTTGGTAGGAAATGATGCGTTTTGGAAAGCGACGGCTTTGGCCGTCGCACTCCAAAATCATCTCGTGGTCAAAAACGCCAACGTAGGCACTTCGTTGTTCAGCCAGGCGGCGATCATGCGGGCGTGGAGGATCAGCATTCGGCGATAGCTGAGCTTGTAGCCGAAGACCGGATGCGTGATTTCGTCGCTCATGCGGCGGCCGTAGGCAGTGAAGAAGGCTTTGCGGCCGGCGTCGCTGAAGAGACAGCCGGCGGCGGTTTGGGTGAAGTGGCCGGGCTTGAGTTCCCCTTTCTGAAACGCGGTGATCGTCAACGAGTCGGCGATCAGCGGGCGGAACGGTTCCATCAAATCGAGAGCCAGCGCGGGACGGCCGGGTCGCGAGACGTGGAATGCCCCGATGCTCGGTTCCAGCCGCGCGGTGCGGAGCGAAGCGGTGCATTCGTGTGTGAGCATCGAATACGCGAACGACAAGCAGGCATTCACCGGATCGGGCGCGGGACGTCGTTGCCGGCCGTTGGTCTCGAAGAGTTTCGCGAACTCGTCGGGCAACATGCCGGGGAAGTTCTCGAAGTAAATCGCGGCGGCTTGGCCTTCGTGGCCGCGCAGGCATTCGAGCGATGTGGCTTCGGTGGCGGACTTGGCTTCTTGCGCGAGGGCATCGGAGACGCGAGTCGGCAGGAACTCGTGATTGCGAAGCAGCAGCGTCCGTTGATTGCGAATCTTGGCCGAGATCAATGCTCGCGCGAGAGTGAGGCACGGTTCCGGCTGATCGAATTGGCGGACTTGGTTTCGTCGTGTGTCGGCACTGACGGAGTCGAGCGGATCGACAATCGCGATCATGCGACCGGCGGCGGAAAGCAGCGCGACCGGGATGCCTCGATCGGCGAGCGTCTGCATGGCCTGTGTCGAAATCTGAACCGAGCCGAGCAGCGAGAGTGATTCGACGTTGGCCAGCGGCACGTTTTGAAGGGCGGCTCCGTTGTCATCGCTGAGTCGCATCATCGAACCGCGAACGCCGACATGCGTGCCTCGCTTCTGCGCGACGAGATGAATGCCGTCATCGCGTGGCGGCCAAAGTTTGCGAGGAGAGACTTCGCCGTCGGTCCGTTGTTGCTGAATCTCGTCCGGCAAGCAAATCGGTTGCAGCGAGCAGCGCGGGCACTTCGGATCGTTGACCAATGGCAATGGTCGCGAGCCTGCGGCGCAGGCTTTCGCAGCGGCCAGCGTATCGAGAGCGTCTTGCCGGAGTTGCTCATCAACGGGGACCTCAAGGCGGCATTTCTCAGCGGCGTAATACAGTTCGGCGCGCGGCACTGTGTAACCGGCTTCTTCCAGTAGCAGGACTTGCAGGCCAACTTGGACGCGATCGGTCGGCCACGGGGAGACATCGGCCATGTTGTTCGGGTCATCGTCGCTAGTCTCATCGGGAGCCGGTGAAGCGTTCGGCTCGTCACACGGAGTGTGACGGCGACGTTCAAGACGGCGACGTTGCGGGCGGCCTTTGCGATACTCGACCGGGACGGCGGTGAGGCCGTCGATCTCGGCGATGTCGAGTGTGGCCGTGAGACCCAGGCGATGGCTGGTCAGCGTGAGGCTGCGGATTGACCGAGGTTGTCCGGTTTCCGCATTCGCATCACCGGACTCGTCGGTCGCTTGGCTGGGCGCATCGACGCGGCGATGGACTCGTTGGCCGGCTTCGGTGTCGTCGCTGGGGACGTGAATCCCTTCGACTTCCAAGAAGTAAAACAGTCGCGGGCAGTACGCGAACTCGGCGACGTTCCGCGCGGGCCAAAGCGGAGTCTCCATGTGACGACCCTCTGGAAGCGAGACGATGGCCTCCGTGAGAGAGCAAGACTCCATAGGTCGCCAGCGTAATCACTCGAAAGGCACGTGATCCAGAAGTTTTTGGGACTCTCCGCGATTCGCGTCATCACGGAACTTCGACCGAAACGAGGTCTTGATGTCCGTCACGCTCGGCGACAAACACCAGCCGTCGGCCATCGGGTGACCACGTTGCGAAGTCGTCTTGCTCGGGATGATGGGTGACGCGCGACAGCCCGGAACCGTCGGGAGCGATCGAGTAAATCTCGTAGTTGCCGTCGCGATTGCTGGTGAACACGATGCGGCGGCCGTCGGGAGACCAGCGCGGGCGGATGTCTTGCTTGGGACTATCGGTCAAGCGGCGGACGTCCGTGCCGTCGGACTTCATGACGTACAAGTCGTAATCGCCGTCGCGCGTCGAACTGAAGACGACCTGCTGACCATCGGGAGAAAAGCTCGGCCAGTTGTTGACGCCGGACGAATCGACCAATCGGCGCGGCTGCTTGGCATCAACTCCGACAGCGAACAAGTGCTGACGTCCCTCTTCGGGATAGCTGTAAAGCACGCGCGAGTTGTCAGGCGCGATCGCCGGGCTGTGCATCCCGGAGAAACCTCCGCCGGGAGGAACATCGGCCTGAGTGCCGGTCATCAAGTCTTTGATGACGAGCGCGAGGCTCAGATTGCCTCGGTTCTGCACAAACGCCAGAAACCGTCCGTCGCGAGAGATTGCCGGCTCGAACTCGGAGCGTGTTTCATCGGGATGCAGTGACTCGACTTTGCCGCTCGCCAGAGTCAGCTTCATCAATCGCAATTGCTTCGGCCGCTCGAGCACCACGAACAACAACTCGCTGCCATCCGACTTCGAGAAGACGGGATCGCGTTTCACTCGGCCATCGGTCGTGAGCCGCGACGGCTCAGCGGCAACCAAACAATGGCTCAGCCCAAGGCTTACGAACGTCGCAAACAGCACACCCGAACGAAACATTCTCTGTTCTGCAAACATTCGAAACCTTGCTTTCGTGAGATGATTTTCGGCGTCGAACGCATCATCGCGAATCGCCGGGTGATTGGGATTCTCATTGAAAACCGCGACTTTGTTCGGGAGGGCGTGGCTCCCGCCGAGCCGGTGCGTGAATCACGCGTTCTCTCCGACCCGGCTCGGCGGGAGCCTCGCCCTCCC
>SXGT01432649.1_pt1 | contig 10865 bp, 8 predicted proteins | sample 3176221 | NCBI WGS metagenome assembly SXGT01 (sample SAMN11356862, study PRJNA531348) | freshwater metagenome | isolation source: freshwater sample F1-120 | place: China: Fuxian Lake, Yuxi | collected 2017-12-25
GCCGAACAGGTCCACATCTGGCGGCGCAGCTATGACGTGCCACCGCCGGGCGGCGAGAGCCTCGAAGATACGGCCCGCCGCACCTTGCCGTTCTTCGAACGCGAGATCTTGCCGTGCCTCGCCCGCGGCGAGAACGTGCTCGTGGCGGCACACGGGAACAGCCTGCGGTCCATCGTGATGAAGCTCGACGGTCTCGATCGAGAAGGTGTGCTTGCCCTCAACCTCGATACCGGCGTCCCCCTGGTCTACGAAATGAGCCCCGACGCAAGCGTGCTCGGGCGAGAGATTCTCTCGGCTACCGCGCCGGTCGAAAACACAAAGCCCCATCCCGTGTCCTGATTTCCCCTCACCGGGAATCAGCCTGGAACCGCGAGCGTTCGATCCCTGGTCTGCTTCGCGACGAGCGAGCTACCGCCGAACCACGCCCCGGACGTCACCGGCTAAGCGCGCCGCGGCGGCGCGAGAGCGAGGCGAGCGAGCAGCTGTCGAACGACCTCCACCGCGTCCCCGGCAATTCCCAGATCGGCCGCAGCAAAAATTTCGGCGGCCGGATCGCGATTGACGGCCAGCACCCGGCCGGCGCGCCCGATGCCGACCGTATGGTTGAACGAGCCACGCACGCCCAGTCCGAGGTAGACTTCGGGGGCGACGTTGCGCCCGCTGAGCCCGACCTGGCGCTGGCGCGGCAGCCAGCCCAGATCACACACCCTGCGAGTCGCGGCGATCTCCCCGCCACACGAGCGAGCGAGGTCTCCCGCGAGAGCAACACCGGCGGCACCAAGACCATACCCCACGCAGACCACGATCCGAGCCGATTCGAGCGCGACACCGCCGGCATCGACCTCCACGCCCTCGGCAACCACGGGGGGGAAGAGCAGCGGCAGTGGAGCACCCGCCGGAACCTCGCGCCGCTGCGCCGCGGGTCGCGCCGCAGTGGCCTCGATCGGTGCCACCAGACCGGGCCGGAGCGTCACAACCACGGTTGGCGAACGCGACACGATCGGCGCCACGATCTGACCACCGAAGGCCGGCTTCAAGGCAAGGATCTGACCGTCCCCATCACACTCCACACCGATCGCATCGCCGATCATCCCAAGGCCGAGGCGCCCCGCCAGGACCGGCAGCACACCGCGCCCGAGGCTGGTCGCCGGACCGAGGAGCACGGCAGGCGGCGGGCCGTTCCCGAGGATGCTCTCCAGTGCAGCAAGGCTGTGCACGGCCTCCCAACCCGTGCTCGGGGCGAGCACCAGATCGACGCCGAGCGCGCCGAGCGCGACCACATCGAGCGGCGGAGGCGCAGGCGCACCCGCCACGCGCACGGGGTGGAGCGGCAGGAGCGAAACACCCACCCCCTGCTGGCAGGCGAGCTCATCGGCAAGACGCAGCAGCTCGCGCGAGACCGCAGCCAGCCGGCCCGCACGATCGCACTCCGCGACGACGAGGATCGAACCCGCGAGCCGCCCGTCCGGCGTGTGTTGCGGGCCGACCACCTGTGGCAGGGCGGCGGCACGGGGCGAAGCGACGAGTTCGGCCAGCAGATGCTCGACGGCCCGATCCACGTCGTCGGCCAGAACCAACACGCGCCGCTCGCGAAGCACTTGCAGAGAGCGCAGGGCCTCGACCGAGGTCGGCGACCCGGCGCTGCCGACCAGAGCCGGGTCAAGACCGCACTCGGCCACACCCCAGCGCTCGACCAGCGCGTCGGTGGCTCGTTCAGCGTCAGGCAGAATTCGCGGAATGCGCGTCGCCCAGCGGTCGGTGCAGGTCGCGATCACAGGCGGGCTCATCCGGGCCCCCCACCACCCCTCGTCGGTCTCGCATTCCGCGGCGATCACGGCCCTGCCCTGCTCGATCTCGATGGCGAGTCGCCGGACACCGGGCAGGAGCTCGACACCGAGCAGCCCGGCCAACTCCGGCGGCACCTGCCCGGTATCTGAATCAATGCTGTACCTGCCCGCAAGGATGAGGTCGAAACCGATGCGAGCGAGTACGGCGCCGAGAGCGCGTGCCGTGGCAAGGGTATCCGCCCCGGCGAACGCCCGATCCGAGAGGTGGATGGCCCGGTCGGCACCAAGCCCCATGGCCTCGCGCAACACCTCCTCGGCCTGCGGAGGCCCCATGCTGAGCGCCGTGACGGTTCCCCCGACTTCGTCACGCAGGCGCAGCGCCTCAAGCAACGCGCGGCGGTCGAAGGGATTGAGCTGCAGCGCGACGCCCTCGCGCCGGATCCTCCGAGTCGCGGCCTCGACCACGATCTCGGCCGGCTCCGGCACCTGCTTCAGGAGAACGACCGTCCTCATGCGGGACTCTGCGCCACCTCAAGCGCCTCGCGAATCAGAGTGGCGATCGCCTCGGGCCGCTCCATCGGGATGAAGTGCCCCACGCCCTCGAGCAGGATCAGACGGCCCCGCCGCAACCGCGCCGCCGCATGGCGTGCCAGCTCGGGAGGGAGCGTCAAACTATCGCCTCCAGAGACGAGCAGGGTCTCGCTCTCGATCGCTTCGAGCCAGCCCAGACTGCCCGAACGAGCCCCGCCTTCGTAGACCATGGCCTCGATCTCACCCGGGCATTTGAGCTCGACACCACCGTCGGCACGCATCCGGGTGCCGCCCTCCACGTAGGCACGCAGAGCGGCCGGGGCCCAGCGCACGAAGGGCTCCCGTCGCGACCATGATTCGAGCATCTCCTCCCGACTCGACCAGACCAGTCGCCGGCGACGGGCCGCCTCCGCCAGCGCGTTCGATTGCGCGACGCCCGGCCCGACAGCGGCAGGGATCAGGACCGGATCGAGCAGGATCACCGTTCGCAGCCGCTCCGGCAGGATCGAGGCCATGCGCGCCACCGCGGCCCCACCCTTGGAGTGCCCCACTGCGGTGAGATCCCGCAGATCCAGCTCCTCGATGACCCCCACCAGATCGAAACCGAACTGCTCGAACTCGTAGCCGTATTCAGGTTTGTCGCTGTCACCATGGCCACGCTGGTCGAGCGTGACCACTCGCGCCACTCCGTCGAGCCGCTCCAGCACAGGAGACCACACCTGGCGGCAGAAACCGGTCGCATGGGCCAGCAGAACAGTGGGCAGATCCCGGCGTTCGGGATGATGGTCCTCGACGACGAGACGCACGCCCCCGCGACAGACCTCGTGGATCCGGCTCACGCAGGCGGTCCGATCACGTCGGCGCCGACATACGGGCGCAGTGCTTCCGGCACGCGAACCGAACCGTCGGCTTGCTGGTGGTTCTCGAGCAGCGCGATCAGGACTCGCGGCAGGGCCAGAGCCGAACCGTTGAGGGTGTGAACCAGCTCCGGCCGGTGCTCACGATCCCGTCGGAATCGGATCTGCGCGCGGCGCGCCTGAAAATCCCGGAAGTTCGAGCACGAACTGACCTCGAGCCACTCACCACAGCCCGGCGCCCACACCTCGATGTCGAACTTGATCGACGCCACAAAGCTAAGATCGCCGGTGCACATCTGGACGATTCTCCAGGGCAGTTCCAGCCGCCGGCAGACATCCTCGGCATCGGCCAGCAGCTGCTCGAGTTCGCCGTCCGAATCCTCGGGCCGAACAAACTTGACGAGCTCCACCTTGTCGAACTGGTGACCGCGCTTGATGCCGCGCACATCGCGACCCGCCGACATCTTCTCGCGCCGGAAGCACGGCGAGTAGGCCACGTGCCGGATCGGCAGAGCTGCATTGTCGAGGATCTCGTCGCGGTAGAGGTTCGTGACCGGTACCTCGGCGGTCGGAACCCACCAGTAGTCCTCCTCGGCATCACGGTAGAGATTGTCCGCGAATTTTGGCAGATTGCCCGTGCCGTAGAGACAGTGCTCCTTGACCATGGCCGGCGGGTAGACCTCGACGTAGCCATGCTCGCGCGTGTGAAGATCGAGCATGAACGAGATCAGGGCGCGCTGCAGGCGGGCTCCCGCACCGTAGAGGACGTAGAAGCGGGATCCCGAAACCTTGACGCCACGCTCGAAGTCGATGATCCCGAGCGCCGCACCGATCTCCCAATGCGGCTTCGGCGCGAAACCCGGAGCCGGACGCAGACCCTCCTCGCGGAGCACGACGTTGGCCGAGTCGTCGGCACCCACCGGTACGGCGGGATGCGGCAGGTTGGGGATCTCCAGCATGAGTTCGCGAAACCGTCGTTCCGCTTCGCCCGCCGTGGTCTCCAACTTCGCGATCTCTTCTCCGAGAGCCCGCACCGACGCGCCTGCGGCTTTGCGCTGGTCGGCGGGGAGCCCGCCGATCTCCTTCGAGCAGCGCGTTCGCTCGGCGCGCGCCGTCTCGAGCCCCTGCAGCGCTTCACGTCGCTGCCGATCCAGCTCAAGGACGGTGTCGACCAGCGCGGGGTCGGCGCCAACGCTGGCCAGACCGTCGCGCACGCGCTGCGGCTCGTGCCGGAACAGCTGCACGTCGAGCATGGCGGCCTTGGTAAACACGCCGGGCGCGGGCCGGAAAGTCGGTCGGACACGATCTCTCGCCCGCGGCCTAGGGCGCGAATTCGAAGGCCGCCCGCACCAGCTGGCAGATCGGTTGCCCCGAGGTCCACTCGACCGCCACGACATCGAAGCGCGCCGCCCGGGCGGGCCGGCAATGGCCTGCCAGCCAGGCAGCGGCGGCCCGAGCAATCCGCTCCCGTTTGCGCGGGCCGATCGTCTCGAGGGGATGAATGAATTCCGGGTTGGACCGCGAGCGAACCTCGACGAAAACGACGGTGGCCCCCTCCGCGGCCACGATATCGATCTCCGCACCCGCGAGCCGGACGTTCCGCGCCAGGATCCGGAGCCCGAGGCCCTCCAGGTGCGCCACGGCGGCCCCTTCGGCAGCGCGGCCCCGCGCCTGGCGCAGATCGAGCTTCGTGTCGGCCATCGCCGCATCTCAGCGCCAGCCGTGTCGCGCGACAACCCGCGCGCCTTGCGGCGCACGTCAAGGTCCGCGGAGGCAAAGGCGAGGCTGGGATCAGCTCCCGGTGCCGCTCTCCGCCGCGAGATGCAGCCCGACCGGTAGCGAGTCGGTCACCACCAGTGCGCGCTGGCCTGCGTCGAAGGGCGCGGCCTCGATCGGCCACCGGGCCAGGGCCTGCCCGGCCGACTCTCGACCGAGTCGCGCCGCCGCCCGCTCGCGGAGGTCGAGAGGCAAGTCCCGCCCGACATCGCCCGTGAGCCGGCTGGCGCTCGCCAGCGCCAGCGCGCAGGCAGGGGCGCGATCCCAGTCCATCGCCGCCAGGCGCTCGACGAACGGCGCCACCAGGGCGGCGGGCACCACCACATCCGCCCCTCCCGCGACCAGCTGCCGGGCCGCCAGTCGCGTGAACGCCACGATTTCCGCATCCGACGCCCGCCCCGGCTTGACCACGCGCGTCGCCACCGCCGCGAAGAGTTCACGCCGGATCTCCTGGGGCAGCCGTTCGAGTGCGGCCACCACGAGCCACATCTCGCGCACCTCGTGCGGCCCCGCCTTCCAGCGCGAGGCCCGTCCCTTGCCGCGTCCGCGATGGCCGAGCAGGGGACCGCGCAGTTCCTTATGGATGACCTCCTGTTGCACCCGGGTCAGCCCGGCGGCCACGCGCCGCCAGAGCGACCACCACTCCGAACGGACCTGGCTCGCCGTCGGGTGATGCGGGCCCGCATCGTAGAGCCGCCACAGGCGCTCGATGCGAAACCCGTCCCGCTCCTCGCCATGCCCCGGTCGCAACAGAAATCCCGCGAGATTGAACCAGCGCGCCTCGTGCGCCGCCGAGCGACCACGCTGCGGCTCGAGTTCCAAGAGTTCGTCGAAGAGGGCCCGAATCGGACCGATCCCCCAACCCTCCCGGTCACCGCCGAGCGCCGTCTCCAGCACGCGCAGCAGGCCCACGGGATCCTCACCGCCGGCGAAAACCGCCCGTAACGTCTCGGCAGCGGCGGCCCGCCTCCCGGCATCGACGACCGTCTCGGCCCGGTCGCGGGTCGCACTCGATTCCTCTCCGGCGGCGGACGCCTCGCGCGCACGCAGATCGAAGCTGAGATGCCAGCGGTGGTTGCTCGTGCGAGCTGCAAGCGAAATGTCGAGTGTCCCGACCTCGGTGACCTCGGTGTGCAGGCGCACCGGCACCCGCCGGCTCTCGAGCTTGCGACCAAAGCGCAGGACCGCCGTCAGGGGCGGCAGCACGACGGTCTCGGTCGGATGCACCTCGATGACATCGCCTGCACCGTCTCCGAGGCGGGTGGCCGAGGCGAGGAGCGTGAACCGCACGGGCTCGTTCGACACGACCTCGAACGCCGGTTCCTCGAGGTCGAGCGTGGTACCGTCCTCCTGGCCCCGCGGCGCCACGCACACCGCGCGTGCCGGCTCGCCGCCCAGGCCGATGTAGTACGCGCGAGCGCTGCCGCCCGAGATGCGTGGCAGATGGCCGCGCAACGCGAGCCCGTAAGCCGCCGCACCACGCGCCACGGCGTGCGACAGATCGGCCCCCGCGAGCTCGGCCGGCCGCTGGCCACTCCAGCGCTCGAGGACCAGAAGCAGACGATCGCGCAGAGCCCGTGGCTCGAGTGCGCCCCCATTGAAGAGCACCGCGTCGGGCCAGCCCTGCCCGGCCGCTGCCAGAAAGGCCGCGAGGTGCCGCGTGACCGCCGGGTCCCGCTCATAGGGCAGACCGATCTCGGCGAGGCCGGCTTCCCCGTGCAACTCGGGAGCTGCCCCCGCGTCAGTCAACGGGAAAAATCCGTCGCGGATCGCCTGGGCCGCATCTTCGGCGCGCAATGCGACGCGGATCGTCGATCCCAGCAGGGAACGCCCGCGCCCCGCCAGCGCGACCGGGATCTCAGCCCTTCCGCCCGGCACCAGCAGCTCTTCCTTGGCTTGCCGGCAGGCCGCAGTCAGCTGCCGCCATTGCCCGGCGTCGAGCCGCACCCCGGAGGCCTGCGTGATGGCGAGCCGGGCCAGTGCCAGGTCCATGTTGTCGCCACCGAGCAGGAGATGTTCGCCGACCGCGCTGCGCACGAGAGTGACGCCCGCCGGACCATGATCGACGCGAACCAGGGAGAAGTCGGTCGTCCCACCGCCGATGTCGACCACCAGCACGCAACGTTTGCCCGCCAGGCGCTCGCGCCAGTCCGCATGCGCGGCAACCCAGGCGTAAAGTGCTGCTTGCGGCTCCTCGAGCAGGCGCAGCCGCACCAGTCCTGCCCGCCGCGCCGCCTCGACGGTCAGCTCGCGCGCCACCTCGTCAAACGACGCCGGCACCGCAAGCACGACGGGCAACGTCGCCAGCGGCGCCGCTGGATGCGCCGCGTTCCACGCGGCGGCAAGATGGCCGAGGACTTCGGCTGCGGCGTCGACGGGCGAGATTTTCTCGACCGCCTCGCTGCCCCAGGGCAGAACGCGCGCCCGGCGATCCACCCCCGGATGACAAAGCCACGATTTGGCAGAGACGACGATCTGGTCGGGAAGACGTGTGCCGAGTCGGTGGGCTCCTTCGCCAACGACGAGGCCCGGGGTTGGCGTCTCCCAGGGCAGCCCAGTGACCGGCAGCGAATCTTCCTGGGCGCCGAACCGGTAGAGGGCCGAGGCCAGCCCGGGTCGCGCGGCGACCTCGCCCTCACCCACCACCTGCGGGATCGGCAACGTCGCGATCGGACCACCGTCGCCCGGCGCGTATGCAAGCGCAGTATTTGTGGTCCCGAGGTCGATCCCCACGACCCACGCCGGGGCAAGACCGGACTCGGCACTCACGGCGCCACTCCCCGCCCCGCGCGGACCTCGTAGGTCAAGCGCCAGGAGCGCCCGCCCGCGCGCTCGACGAACTCGAGTTCGAGGGTCCCCACCTCGGTCGCGAACGCCTCGAGCCGCACCGGGACCCGGCCAAGCCCGTCGGCCTCGTCGGCGAAGCGCACCTCGAGCGAGGTCAGCTCGTCGAGCGACTCGGCATCCCACTCGTCGAGCAGGACCCCCGGCCGATCGTCGAGCCGCGTCCCGCTCGAGAAGAAGCGGAAACGGGCCCGGCCACCGATGCGCAGCCCGATCTCGGAGCCGGGCACTTCGAGGCGTGTGCCCTCCTCAAGCCCGTGCGGCACGACACACAGGGCCTTGATGGGCGGCGGATGGCCGGGCACCGCCGGCTGCGCGCTCGCGACGCCGACATAGAACGAGCGCGCCGTCCCGCCACGGATACGCAGCCCTCGGCCGTGGCGCACCGCACCATAGTAGGCCGCGCCGAGCGCACAGGCGTGGGCCAGATGGGCACCCGCCAGGACACGCGGGCTCGCCAAGTCGCAAGCTCGGGCCCAGTTCCCCAGTACATCCGCGATCCGTCCGCAGAGTGCGGGCGCACTCATGGCTCCGCCGTTGAAGAGGATCGCTGTCGGATGGAGGAGACCACCCGCGACCCGTTCCGGCAGTTGCTCCGCGAGCGATGGTGCATGCCGGCGCAGGAAGCGCAGCACGTGCCGCGTGATCGCCGGGTCACGTTCGAAGGGCAGCCCCATCTCCTCGAGACCCGAGAACTCGTCGTCGGGCTCATCAAGGACGCAATCGAAGCCGACCTCCGGCAGAAATCCGTCCACGACGATCCGCTCGATCTCGGCTCGCGTCAGCTGCGCACGCAATGTCCCGCCGACGAGCCGACGCCCGCGTGAGGGAATGGTGATCTGGGCCTCACCCGGCGCAGCGGGCCCGAGAAGCCGCTCCTTGGCATCGCGACAAGCAGCGACCAATGCCCGAAACTGCCAGCCATCGAGCCGCTGCCCCTCCCCGGCAAGGCGACCGCGAAGGTGATGTGCCAGGGCAAGATCGACGTTGTCCCCGCCGAGCAGGAGATGATCGCCCACGGCCAGCCGCTCGAGAGAGAGCGAGCCGTCGATCTCGGCCACACCGACCAGGCTCAAGTCCGTCGTGCCGCCGCCGATGTCGCAGACCAGCAAAAGATCGCCGAGACCCAGGTTCTGCCGCCAGCCCTCGCCCTGTGCGGCCAACCAGGCGTAGACTGCGGCCTGCGGCTCTTCGAGCAGTCGGACGTCGGGGAGCCCGGCGCGACGAGCGGCCTCGAGCGTCAGCTCACGAGCCTCGGGATCGAAGGACGCCGGAACCGTCAGCACGACCTCGTGCGTGGCGAGAGATCCGTCTGCGCCACCCGCCGCGAGACGTGCGTCGAACGCCCGGCGCAGATGCTCGAGGATCGCCGCCTGAGCCTCGACCGCCGAAATCCGCCGCTCCGGGGCCTCCCGATCGTCACCGACCCAGGGCAGGAGCTCAACCGCACGGTCGGTGCTTCGCTTGCAAAGCCATGATTTTGCAGAACCCACGACCCGATCGGGTTCCTCGCTCGCCCGCCGCGCCGCGAACGCCCCAACCACACCGATGGCTTCCCCCACCCAGGGCAGCCGGAAGGCCGGCGACGCGAGTTCGTCGTCGCGGGTCAGAAGCACTGCAGAGGGCAGACTCGAGCGGCTCTCGATCGCACCGGCCTCAACGACCTGCGGGACGTCGAGCAGCTCCAGCACCGGCGTCCCACCGCCCTCACCCATGTCGGCCCATGCAAGCACCGAGTTTGTAGTACCGAGGTCGATCCCGACGACGCGCGGCCCGCGGGGCCCCGAGGTCACGCCGCGCCCCCGCCTCCGGCAACCTCCACCTCGGCAGGCACCAGCACGCTGACGTCCGCGCCCTCGATCGGCACGGGCAAGCGGACGTCGAGGACGCGCCATCCGGGATGCACCAGCACGCCCCGCCAGGGTGGGTTGCCCCGCGGACGGCCCGAGACGCGGAGCGACTGCGGGTCGAAGCCGGCGGGAACCTCCACCAGCGCTCCGTCGGCGGCCTCGTGCAGCGGCACGAGCCTCATCCGAGCCTCAAGTGCTTTACGCACACCGGCATGCACGGTGCGCGCCGCCGCTCCCACCTCGGCATCCGAATGAGCGTCGATGCTCTCCTGGGCAAAATCGACCAGACGAGCTTCCTCCTGCAACACGGCAAGAAGACGCAGCGCCCCGGCCTGAGCGACCGCCGGCCGGTCCAGGCTGGGCGCAGACGGAGCCTCGACCACGCGCGGCGGAGGGGCGCCGGGCCAGAAGAGTTCGATCAGCGCACAGAGGAGCGACACGCCCCCCGGCAGCGCAAGCCAGAACCCGACCGGCGAGCGCACACCTGCGGCGAGAGCAGCGCCGACGCCCTGCTCGGCGCCAAGCGTCGCGATCCTGCTCAGCCCCTCCGCCCCCGCCGGGTCGAGGAGCATGAAGATCGAGAGCGCTCCCGCGCCCGCCGCGAGCAAAAACAATCCAATCGCGCGGCGCCTCGCGCCCGCCGCTCCGCTGCCTTCCATCGCCTGCTTCCTTCCCTGTGACTCGCCGCTCGTGGTGGCGCGACGAATTGCCGGCCGCTAGCGGCGCGGTTAAGGGATAACAGATGGCCGTCACCCTGGAAGACGTCGATCACGTCGCAAAGCTGGCGCGCCTCGGACTCTCGAACGACGAACGTGCCGCACTGCGGGGCGATCTGGAGTCGATTCTGGGCTACGTCGATCTGCTGCGGGAAGTCGAGATCCCGGCAACCGCGACGGACGCGAACGCCAGCGCCTCCTGTCCCGAGCGCGACGATCGGGTCGCTGTATCCGACACCGCCACGCCCGTGCTTGCGGTCGCACCACGGGTCGAGGCCGAGGGGCGCTTCTTCCGCGTCCCGCGAGTTCTGGACTGAGACCGCGATGAGCATGGATCCCTGCGACCTGAATCTCACCGAGGCGCGCGCTGCGCTCGACGCGGGAGAGTTGAGCGCCGGCGAGCTGACCGAGAGCTGCCTCGCCCGGATCGCGCGGGTCGAGCCCGCCATCGCGGCTCTGCTCGCCGTCACCGGCGACCGCGCGCGGGGCGAGGCCGCGGCCGCC
>SXGT01460284.1_pt1 | contig 10865 bp, 5 predicted proteins | sample 3176221 | NCBI WGS metagenome assembly SXGT01 (sample SAMN11356862, study PRJNA531348) | freshwater metagenome | isolation source: freshwater sample F1-120 | place: China: Fuxian Lake, Yuxi | collected 2017-12-25
CCTCGCCCAGCGACGACGGCGCGAGCGGGCGTGGCGGGCGCGCCTCGACCGGCGCGGCGCGGCGCGCCCACTCGGGCGCAGGCGAGGGCGGGAGCGGCAACGCCTTGGCCGCCGCGGTCGCCTTCAACGGAGCTTGCGGCCGCGATCCCTCGAACGTCCGCACGCCCTCGCCGTCGGACACCCCCATCGCCGCGAACGCCCGGTGCGCCGCGGCGTACCAGCTCTTCTCCGGCGGAACGCCTTTCGCACGCGGGCCCAGCGAGCCCGCGATCACCAATTGCTCCTCCGCCCGTGTCGCGGCGACATAGAACAGCCGCCAATGCTCGGCGAGTTCGCGCTCCGCCGCCGCGTCCATCACCGCATCCAGCGGTCCGCCCCGCTCTGAAGCACGCGGCCGGATAACCGGCACCGGTTCGGCATCGTCCTCCGGCCTCCACTTCAGGATGGACCGCGGCGACTGGGTCGGGTCGACGCAGGCGTCCGCCAGGATCACCACCGGCGCCTGCAACCCCTTCGCGCCGTGAGCGGTCATCACCCGAACCGCATCGAGCGGAGCGGCGGCGTCGCGCACGATGTCGACGTCGCCGCGGTCGAACCAGTCGAGGAAGCGCTGCAACGACGGCGTCGTCGCGGTCTCGAAATCGAGCGCGGCGTTCAAGAGCTCCTCGATCGGATCGCGCGCTTCCGCCCCCAGCCGCCGGATCAGCTTGCGGCGTCCGTCAAGCGACCCGGAAAGCACCTCTTCCAAAAACCGGTACGGCGTCTGCAAGTCCGCCCGCGCCAGCATGTCGCGAAGCGGCGCCAGCCGCTCGGGCGGCTGCGTCTCGGTCAGATGCCGCCACAACGTGCCCACCGCGCGCGGCGCGGCGGCCATCAGCTCGTCCTGCGTCCACCCGATCAGCGGCGACACCAGCAGCGCGGCGAGGCTCAGGTCGTCGCCCGGCTGGAGCACGAAGCGGATCGCCGCCAGCAAGTCCTGCACCGCCAGCGGCGCGTTCAGCCGCAACCGGTCGACCCCCGCTACCGGCACCCCTTCCGCATACAACCGCGCGACGATCAGCGACGCGAGATCGCCGCGCCGCTTGACCAGAATCATCACGTCCTCGGGCCGCATCGCGCGCCCCTTGGCCCCGAGCACCCGCCCCTCGTCGAGCCAACCTTTAAGCGTCTTCGCGATCCGCCCCGCCAGCTCGCGGACCGCGTCGTCGATCCAGCCTTCCTCGTCCTCCTCCGATCCGCCCGCGGAGACCGGCGGCCATAGCGAAACGCTCCCCGGCCCGCGCACCTCGCTCGCATGCGCCTCGATCGCCGCCGCGATGCCGAGCCCCGGCTCGCCGATCGCCGCGATCGCGTGATCGACGAACTCCAGCACCGGCGCGGTCGACCGGAACGATTGGGTCAGCGACAGTTGCGCCATCGGCAGCCCGCGCTCGTGGTCGGGCCAGCCGTCGTCGCCGAGCACCTGCGCCGCCCGCTCGCCGAAATACACCTGCGCCGCCGCGAAGTTGGTCGGGTCGGTTCCTTGAAATCCGAAGATCGCCTGCTTGTGATCCCCCACCGTGAACAGCGTCCGCGTGCGCGGCGCATAGATGCCGCGCCCGACGAAGAACTCGTCGGCCAGCGCGCGCACGATCGTCCACTGCGCGACATTGGTGTCCTGCGCCTCGGCGATCAGGACGTGCTCAGTCACCTGGTCGAGCTTGTAGCGCACCCATTCGCCCACCCCCGGCCGCTTGAGCAGCGCCACCGCGGTCGCGATCAGGTCGTCGAAGTCGACCCCGCCCACCCGCCGCTTCGCCTCGGCATAGGCGCGGGCGTAGTCGCGCCCGACCTCCAGCCCTTCGGCGAGCAGGTCGGCATAGGCCCCCCGCGCGATCAGCGACGCCAGTTCCGCGCATTCGTCGCGCAGCAGCGTCGCCTGCTCGGCATAGCCCTCGTCCTGCGGAGCCCAGCCCTTGGCGGTCGACCAGAGCTTGCCGAACGCCTCCAGTCCCGCCGCCCGCGCCGCGCCGTCCAGCGCCGCCCAGCGCGCGATCTCGTCCGCGCGCTTCAACCCGCGATCCTTGCCCCACGCACGATTGAGCGCCGCCGCCTCCTCAAGCGCATCCTCGTCGAACTGCTCGCACCGCTCGGCGACGTACGCGGCGATGTCGCCCGCTGGCAGGTCGAGCGCGCGCCGGAGCCACGGCTGAATGCCCGTCGGCAGCGCCTCCAGCCCCCGCAGCGATCGCGCGCATTCCGCCAGGAACTGCTCCGCCCCGCCCTCGCCCAGCCGCATGCTCAAGCGCCCGACCGCCGTGATCGGCCGCTCGCGCCCTTGCGCCTCCGCGTCCGCCAGCATCCCCGCCAGCGCCTCGCGCGCCAGCGCCGCCTCCTCGCGCGCCTCGAGCGGCCGGAAGCCGGGCGTCAGCCCCGCCTCGACCGGAAACGCGGCGAGCAGCGACTGGCAGAAGCCGTGGATCGTTTGGATCCGCACCCCTCCGCCCGGCGCATCGAGCACGCTCGCGAACAGCGTCCGCGCGCGATCCTGCATCGCTGGCGTCGGCCGCTCGCCCAGCGCATCCAGGTCCTTGACCAGATCGGCGAGCGGCATCCGCACCCACGCCGCCAGCCGCGCGCTGATCCGGTGCGCCATCTCCGCCGCGCCCGCCTTGGTGAAGGTCAGGCACAGGATCGACCCCGGATCGACCCCGCGCAGCAGCAGCCGGAACACCCGCGCCGCCAGCACCTGCGTCTTGCCCGTCCCCGCCGACGCGGACAGCCAGACATGCGCCTCGGGGTCGCTCGCCGCGGCCTGCGCGCCGTGGAGGCGGGGGAGGCTAGTCACGCCCGTACCATTCATCGCGCCGCATCAACTGGTCGTACTCCGCATACGGCGCATATTCCGGCACCAGCTTGGCGGTGAACGCCTCCTCGCCGGTCAGCCACTTGCCCGCGGCTTCCGTGAAGTTCGCCGCTGCGATGCCCGCGAACTCGCCCGTCACGATCTTGTCGCCCGCGCCGGAGTCATCGACCGGGCTGAACACATAGCCGAACCCCGCCTTGCGCTTCGCCAGCGACCAATATTCGAACGCCTTCGCGGTCCCGTCGACCTCGGCGAACCCGCCCCGCTCGGCGATCAGCCCCAACAACCCTAATTGCAGGCTGAACCCCGCCTTCACCGCCGCCGCCGAGGGCGGCTTGCCGGTCTTGTAGTCGATGACGCCGATGCCGCCGTCCGCCAGCCGATCGATCCGGTCGTACCGCCCGGAGAGCGACACTCCCGCAATGTCGATCCGCCCCTTGCCTTCCGCGCTCGCCACCCGCCGCCCCGCAGCCTCGTTCTCGGCGATCTTGTCCGCGATCCAGTCGATCGCCTCCAGCAGCCGCGGCCGCCACAGCGCGCGCGTCATCGGATGCGTCCGCTCGTCCGCCAGCATCGCCTCGGCGCGCGGCCGAAGCGCATCGGAGCGGCAATCGTCCTCCTCGAACCAGCGTTCGAGGATCTTGTGGACCGCGTCGCCCCGCTGCGCCGGAGTCGGGTCGGCGTCCACCCCGTCTAGCTGCATCAGCCGCAAGATGCGCCGCGCGTAGAAGGCGTAGGGGTCAGCCTTCAACCGGTCGACCTCGGTCACCGAGATCGCCTTGGGCCTGAGCGCCGCGGGGGGCATCGGCGCGGGCCGGGCGGCGGGCGCATGGTCCCCCGGGTCGTCCAGCGACCGCACCCAGTCGCCCACACCCTCCGCGCTCGCGAACCGGTCCCCCGCCATCGCCGCCAGCCGCAACCAGAACCGCGACGCCAGCGTCGGCGATCGCGCATCGCGCCGCGCCCGCGTCAGCAGCACTTGGGGGCCGCCCAGCCCTTGCGCGAAGTCATGCGCCGCCACCCCGATCCGCCGCTCCAGCCCGGGCAGCGCCAGCTCGGCGCGGATACGCGGCGCGAGCCATGGGTCGGGCGCAGGACTCCCGGGCCACACGCCTTCGTTCAGCCCGCCCAGGATCATCAGATCGGCGGTCTGCAGCCGCGCCTCAATCAAGCCATAGATCGCGAGGCGCGGATGCCCGCCCTGCGGCGGCCGCACCACCGCTTCGTCGAGCAGGGTCCTGAGCAGCGAAGGCAGCGCCTGCGGGTCGACGGTCGGCGGTCCCGCCGGCGCTTCCGCCTCCAGTTCGGCGAGCAGCTCCGCCGCCGCCCGCCCCGCGGGCCCGGCCCACAGCGCATCGCCGCACAGCGCCGCCGCGGTCTCGCGCAGGCACGCCAGCAGGTCCGCCAACGGCTGAGCCCCACGCGCGAACGCCGCTTCAAGCGGTTCGAGCATCGCCGCCGCCGTCCGCCACCAGTCGGCCGCGCGCCCGTCGCCCAGATGCGCCGTCACCCCCGCCAGCCCCGGCGCAGGCCTCGGTCCGCGCAGCTTAAGATCGAGCGCGCGTGCGCCGTCGAGCCACGCGAGCCGCGCCTCGCCCGACCGCACCAGCGGATGCTTGACCACCGCCAACAGCGCCGGGGGCGCGAACCGCTGCGCCGCCGCTTCGGCCAATTCGAGCAGCAAGGTTCCCGGCGGCAGGATCGACAGCGCGCGCCCGGCGGTGTCGTCGACCACGATCCCCCAACGCCCGCAATGCGCCGCCACACGTCGCGCGAGCCCCCGGTCGGGGGTGACCAGCGCGGCGGTCCGCCCCGGCGTCTCCAGCGCATCGCGCAGCGCCAGCGCGATCCCCTGCGCCTCCTCCGCCGGGGTCGCGAACTCCGCCGCCGCCACCCCCGACAGCCGCCGGTCGGCCGCGGGCAGCGACGTCCACCGGCCCGTGAACGCGGCCGGGGCCATAGCATTGGCGATCGCTCGCCCACGCGCCGCATCCGCATCGGCCCCGCCCGTTTCGCGCCAAAGCGACACCTCGTCGCGGCCGATGCCCATGCGGTCCAGCATCTGCTTGATCTGGAATTGGGGGTGCGTTTCGATCGCGCGCATCCGCCCGCCGACCTCGACCGGGCCGAGCGCGTCCCATTCTTCCTGCGGCATCGCCTGGTCGAGGCCTGCGAACACCACCGAGCCTTGCGGCAGCGCCGCCACGCACCGCAGCAGCTTGGCGACCGCGGGCGCGGCGTCGCTCACCCCCGCCGCGCAGACGAACCCGCCCGGCGGCTCCGCCCGCCACCGCGCCGCCAGCCGGTCGAGCAGCATGATCCGCCGCGTCGCCGCATCGACTCGTCCGATCCGCTCCAGCTCGGCGGGCCAACGGTCGAGCACGACCGAGAAGGTCGCGAGCGCGGTCTGCCAATGCTCCGACAGCTCGGGCGCCATGTCGAGCTCGGCCAGCGCGCGCGGCGACACCCCTTCGACCAGCAGCTGGTCGAGCGTCCGCGCGACCTCTCCCGCCAGCCGCACCGCTTCGCCCGCATCGACCCCGCGCGCTTCGGCGACCAGTCGCGCCAGAATCATCCGCCGTTGCAGATTGCCGACCGCGGGCGGCGGCGGATCGGCATCGTCGACCCGGTCGATCGTCGCGCCCGCCGCCTCGTCGAGCGACGGATCGCCCAGCGCGACCAGCCGCGGCAGCAGCAGCCCGCCCCCGCTCGCCCGGACAAAGGCGTCGGTCACCGCGCGCACCCCGCGGTTGTTGGGCAGCAGCACAAGCCCGCGCGCGAGCGTCATCGCGTCGCCCTTGGCCCGCCGCATCAGCCCGGCGGCCAGCGAATCGGCGAAGCTGCGGTGCGACGGGATCGTATGGACGCTCAGCGTTTCAGCCATCCGCCAGCATCGCCTCCGTCGCGCCGATCGCCTTGGGCGTGCCGACGTCGAACCACAGTCCCTGGTGCACCTGGCCGAAAGCGCGCTCGGCTTCGATCGCGCGGTTCCAGAACAGGTTGGTCGAAAACGGCCCCTCCGGCACGTCGACGATCGTCGCGGGGTCCATGATCTGGACGCCGGTATAGACGAAGGGCGCGACCTGCCCCTCCTTGCGCCGCCCGATGATCCGCCCGGCCGCGTTCAGGTAGAAATCGCCGCGCCCGCCGTGGTTGTGCGCCCGCGACAGCGGCACCATCAACAGCAACGCGTCCATCGTCGTCCGGTCAAAACGCGACGCGAGCAGCCTGATCGCATCAACGGGCCCGTCGACCCAAAGGTTGTCGCTGTTGACCACCAGGATCGGATCGTCGCCCAGCATAGCGCGGGCATGGACCAGCCCCCCACCGGTCTCCAGCAACCGCGCCCGCTCGTCGGAGATCAGCACCTCCAACCCTCCGGCATGCCGCGCCAGATGCGCCTCCAGCGCGTCCGCCAGATAATGGACGTTGACCACCACCCGCTTGACGCCCCCCGCGCGCAGCCGGTCGAGCACATGGTCGATCAGCGGCTTGCCGGCGACCTCGACCAGCGGTTTGGGCCGGGTCGCGGTCAGCGGCCGCATCCTTTTGCCTAAGCCCGCCGCCATCACCATCGCGGTGTGCGGCACGACGCCGCCCGGATCGGGCCGGATCGCGAGCTGCCGGGTCACCGGCTCAGCAGCAGCGGATCGCCCCGCTTCTCCGGCGGCACGTTGGCGTCAAACCACGCCGCGACGGGGCCGAGCACCGGCTGCGACAGGCCGCGCTCCAGATACGCCCACACCCGCGGGCACAGACCCGGATAGCGCGGCTTGCCGTCACGCTTCCAGAGGCGCGTGAAGATGCCGACGATCTTCGCGTTCCGCTGGCACCCAAGCACATGATAGGCGCGCATGAACGCCTCGCCCGCACCCGTCGCCGCCCGGTACCGCGCCAGCATCGCCTCCTCGACCGATGGGTCTACGTCGCGCCGCGCATCCTGCAGCAGCGAAACCAGATCGTACGCCGGATGCCCCGCCAGCGCGTCCTGGAAATCGAGCAGCCCCAATCGCCGGTCCTCTCCGACGAGCATCAGGTTCTCGGCATGAAAGTCGCGCAGCACCGTCACCGGCTCGGGCGTCAGCGCATGGTGGAGCACGTCGCGCCACGCCGCCTCCCAGCCCTCGGCGTCGACCTCCAGCCCCACCGCCGGGCAATACCATTCGACGAACAGCGCCGCCTCGCGCAGCAGCACCGCCATGTCGTACGGCGCCGCCGCCCCCGCCGGATGCCGCGCCAGCTCCACCAGCAGGTCGATCGCGGGCGCGTACAGGTCGCAGGCGGCGGCGGGATCGGCGTCGATCGCCTCCCGCAACCGCGCGTCGCCGAAATCCTCCAGCAGCACCAGCCCGGCTTGCAGGTCCGCGGCATGAATCGCGGGGGCGGCGAAGCCCTTCGCCGTCAGCCATCGCGCCACGTCCAGGAACGGCTGCGGGTCCTCGTGCGGCGGCGGCGCGTCCATCAGCACCGCCGACCGCGCGGGTTCGGTCACCCGGAAATACCGCCGGAACGAGGCGTCGCCCGCGAGCGGCGTGACCGCGGCGCCCGCCCAGCCATGGCGCGCAAGAAAGTCGGCGGCGCCGGCGGGCGGGGTCATATCGGCCATCGCGGCCTCCAAGCCTCCGGCACTTCCGCTGTCAAGCGCCGCCCGCCCCCGGCCGGGTCGATCCGGATAGCCAGCGCGTCGGCCCAATAGCCGGCGCCCGCCCGCTCGGGCCATTCCACGATCAGCACCGAATCCCCGCGCGCCTCGTCGAGCCCCAGCTCCTCGATCTCCCCCGGATCGTCGATCCGGTACAGGTCGACATGCAGCACCGGAATCCGCACCTCCGGCGGCGCATAGGGCTGCACGATCGCGAAGCTCGGCGACGGCGCTTCGCCCAGCAGCCCCAGACCGGCGAGCAGCCCCCGCGCCAGGCTGGTCTTCCCCGCGCCGAGATCACCCTGAAGGGTGATGACGTCGCCCGGCTGAACAACCCTCGCCAACCGCCGCCCGAAGTCCTCCGTTGCGGCAGCGTCGCGCAGATCGATCACCCTCACCCTTCCCACGACCTACGGTCGCGGGCCCCTTCCCTCTCCCACCGGGAGAGGGAGAGACGCGCAGCGTCGATGGGTGAGGGTAATCGGAGCGAGATCACCGCCGCGGCAGCTCGATCGTCACCAGCGTCCCCTCGCCCGGCTCCGACATCAGCGCGATCGTCCCCCCGTGCGCCTCGACGAACTGCTTGGCGAGCGGCAGCCCCAGCCCCAGCGCGCGTTCGCCCCCCGGCTGGATGCCGGGCTCGGCGAACCGGTCGAACGCATGCGCCACGGCGTCGGCGTCCATGCCGGGCCCGTCGTCGGACACCACCACCCGCGCCGCGCTGGCGTTGCCGTCGGCGTGGAGCAGCACCCGCCCGCCCTCGGGCGTCGCGCTCACCGCGTGGCGGAGCACATGCTCGATCACTTCGCGCAACCGCCGCGGATCGCCCGACACCCGCCCCGCCGACCGCGCCACCTCGACCGCGAAGTCGAGCCGCCGCCGCTTGGCCGCCGGATTGAGCGTCTCCGCCGCCGCCCGCGCGACCGACGCCAGGTCGACGTCGACCCGCTCCAGCACCGCCTCGTCGCCGTCGTTCTGAGTCAGGTCGAGCACGTCGTCGATCAGCAGTCCCAGCCGCTCGACCGATTCGAGGATCGCTTCGACATAGCCGTCCGCCTGGCGGCTGAGCTTCCCCGCGAACCCCGCATGCAGCATCTCGGCGAACCCGCCGATCGAGGTCAGCGGCGTCCTCAGCTCATAGCTCATGTTGGCGACGAACTGCGTCTTCACCTTGTCCGCCGCCTCCAGCGCCCCGGCCCGCTCGCGCAGCACCTCCTCCGCCCGGCGGCTGTCGGTGATGTCCAGCATCGTGAACAGCGCGTTGCCGTCGGGCAGCGGAACGACCGCGAACTCGAAATGCCGTCCGTCCGCCAGTCCCACTCGGCCGCCGCGCTGCTGCCGGTCGATCGTCGCCGATTTGATCAGCTCGGGGATCAGCGCGGAGCGCGCAGGCGTCGCCAGCTGCGGCGCGATCGCATCGGCGAGCGCGTCGACCCGCGGGTGTCCGGCCAGGAACTCTTCCTCAAACCGCCACAGCGCGCGGAAGCGGTTGTTCCACAATTGCAGCCGCCCGTCGGCGGCGAACACGCCCAGCGCCTCGAACAGATTGTCGAACGTCGCGGTGCGCACGCGGAGCAGCGTGTCGCGCGCGCTCGCCAGCTGCACCTGCTCGGTGCGATCCTCGAAGATCAGCAGCAGCCCGTCGTCCGGCAGCGGCTGCGCGACGACGCGGATGTGCGCGCCGCCGGGCAGGTGCCACGTCTCCTCCACCGCGTCCTCGGCGTGGACGAACCAGTCGCGCCGCTCGGCCTTCCAGCCCGGAAAGTCGCGCACTTCGGGCAGGCGGTTGGCCTCGCGCATCCGCTCCAGCACCCGCTCGAACGCGGGCCGGTCGGCCAGCCACTCGGCGCGCATCGCGAACATCCGCCGGAACGGTTGGTTGCAGAAGACGAGCCCCCGGTCCGCGCCGAACTGCGCCACGCCCGCCGACAAGCGGTCGAGCATCGCGCGCTGCGCGTCCTGGAACCGCCGGGTGCGCCCCTGCGCCTGCTCCAGCTCGTCGATGTCGATCGCAAAGCCCGCGACACCGCCGGTCGGCAGCGGCACGTCGAAGATGCGGAACGATCGCCGCGCGCCCGCGATAGTCACCGGCAGCACCGCTTCGTGCGGCTTGCCCGTGTCGCGCGCCGCCGCCGCCCCCGCGAGCGGACCGCCGCGCCCCGATCCCTCGACCAGCTCCAGCCCGCGCGCGACCACGTCGTGCGAATCGACGCCCTCGACCGCCGCGACATAGGCCGAATTGACCATCGACAGCTTCAGGTCGGCGCCCCGATACCACATCGGCAGCGGCGCGGCCTCGATCAGCCCGGTCAGCGCCTCGAACGCGCCCTTCAGCCGCGCCGATTCCTTGCCCAGCCGCGCGATCTCCGCCTCGCTGTCGGTCGCGTCGAACGCCCAGACGACGACCGCCCCGGTCGCGCCCATCTCGGCCGGTCCGCGGCTGCCCCGCAAGGTGATCGCGCGCGCCGACCCCCGCGGTCGCACCGCGCGCACGAAGCTCCGCCCCGCGCGCTGCGCCGCCAGCACGTCGGCGGCGAGCGCGTCCGCGTCCTCGCGCAGCAATCCCGTTCCCTCGCCCGACAGCTCGGGCAGAAAGCGCGGCGTCTCGCTCAGCCCGAGCCAGTCCGCCATCCGCTGCGGCATCTCCACCCGCCCGTCGGCGCGCACGATCATCGACAGCGCGGGAGCCGACCGCAGCAGCGCCTGCAACCGCTGGTTGTCCCGCACCGCCGCCGCCGCCTCGCCGCGCGCCTGCAGTCCCAGGAACAGCATCGCCGCCCCGCCTGCGAGCAGCAGCAGAACGACCGCCCCGACGATCGCGAGCGCACCCGTGCCAAGCGGGGTCATTGATTACGCAGCACGGGGATCGGGGAAGCCATCGACGCCATGTCTAGGGCAAAGCGCCGAAAGCAAAAAGGGGGCGCGGCATGAAGCCGCACCCCCTTCCATGATCCGCGATGCCCGATCCACCCATACTCCGTCACCCCGGCCTTGTGCCGGGGTCCAGGGCGCGGCTGGGCGAGAAGCTGGAACGTCCATCTGCGTCGTTCGCGGAACGCTGGACCCCCAACATGACCGTCGGGCGGCAACGCCGTCGGACGGGCTCGGCTGCGCCGTCCCGCCGCCCGGCCTTGCCGAGTCTTCGGATTGCCGACGCAATCCGAGGCCGGCGGGCGGCTCAGTACCGGTAATGATCCGGCTTGAACGGCCCCTCGACCGGTACGCCGATGTACCCGGCCTGCTTCGGGGTCAGCTTGGACAGCGACACCCCCAGCTTCTCCAGGTGCAGCGCCGCCACCTTCTCGTCCAGATGCTTGGGCAGCACATAAACCTGGTTCTGATACTGCTCGCTCTTGGTCCACAGCTCGATCTGCGCCA
>SXGT01485560.1_pt1 | contig 10865 bp, 10 predicted proteins | sample 3176221 | NCBI WGS metagenome assembly SXGT01 (sample SAMN11356862, study PRJNA531348) | freshwater metagenome | isolation source: freshwater sample F1-120 | place: China: Fuxian Lake, Yuxi | collected 2017-12-25
CCACGGTCAATGCGGTGCCTGCACCGTGCACGTCGATGGCCGGCGGGTGCTTTCATGTCTGACCCTGGCCCCGACCGTGCATCGCCGCTCGGTCACGACCATAGAAGGCCTCGCCACCGGCGATGAGTTGCACCCCGTACAGCAGGCATTCATCGACAACGACGCGCTGCAGTGCGGCTTCTGCACACCGGGCCAGATCATGTCCGCCGTAGTCGTCATCGAGGGCGGACACACCAGCACCGACGAACAAATCCGCGAACACATGTCAGGCAACCTTTGCCGTTGCAGCGCCTACCCATTCATCGTCGAGGCCGTCAAAACGGCCCGGGATCGGATGTCCTGATATGCGACCGTATCGGTACACCATGGCCGACTCCGTGACCTCGGCCACCGCGCACAACACCTCGGCCGACGCGTACCTCGCCGGCGGCACCACTCTGGTCGACCTGATGAAGTTGGAGGTTCTGAAACCCGAGCAGGTCATCGACATCAACGGCTTGCCGTTGACCGGCATCACGGTCGGCACCGACGGTTTGCGCATCGGCGCGCTGGAGCGCATGAGCGATGTCGCCGAGAACCCTTTGGTCCGTGCCGATTTTGCCCTGGTCAGCCAGGCGCTGGAATTGAGCGCCTCCCCTCAACTGCGCAATATGGCCAGCATGGGAGGAAACCTGTTGCAGCGCACCCGATGCAGCTACTTCCGCGATTCGTCGATGCCCTGCAACAAGCGCAACCCCGGCACCGGCTGCCCAGCCATCGAAGGCTACAACCGCGCCCACGCAGTACTGGGCACCAGCGACGCCTGTGTCGCCACCCACGCAAGCGATGTCGCCGTCGCGCTCGTGGCCGCCGAAGCAGCGGTGGAACTGCGCAGTTCGACGGGCGAGCGCAGTGTGCGCCTTGAGCAGTTCTACCGCCGGCCCGGCACGACACCCGAGGTGGAGAACGAATTGAGCCCTGGCGAACTGATCACCGCCATTACCGCACCCCGGTTCCCCGCCGGCACCCGAACGGGCTATCTCAAAGTCCGCGATCGCCAATCCTATGAGTTCGCCCTCACCTCCGTGGCCGTCGCGATCACCCTGCGCGGCAGGGTGATCACCCGAGCCCGGGTGGTCGCCGGCGGGGTGGGTACCGTGCCCTGGCGGTTGCCCGCAGTGGAATCACTCCTGTCCGGCCAAACCGCGGTCGCAGCCAGCTTCGACGCAGCTGCCGCCGCCGCGGCCACCGATGCTCAGCCGCTGCGGCACAACAGTTTCAAGCCTCATCTGCTACGCAGGGCGATCGTCCGCGCCCTGACCGACGTCACGGCCGTCGCATGAGCCCCTCACCGCTGGGCGGCGAGATCACCCGCATCGACGGCGGTGCGAAAACCACAGGTGCCGCTCGCTATTCAGCGGACTATCGGGAACCGGACCTGGTCCACGCCGTCCTGGTGTCCGCGACGATCGGGTTGGGAACAATCACCGCGATGGGGACCGAAGCCGCGGAGCGGGCACCGGGCGTCCTTGCGGTGTACACACCATTCACACCGCTGCGGCTGCAGCCGGTCGCCGACGATGCTCTCGGGGAGCGCTACCGTCCGCTCCAGGACCACGAAGTTCGGTGCTTCGGCCAGGCCATCGGCGTGGTGGTCGCCGACAGCTTCGAACATGCCCGCGACGCCGCAGCCCTGATCACTACCGACTACCAGACCCAAACTCCGAGAACCTCGCTCGCCGATGCCGGGCCCGGCACCAGCATTCCCGGGCCGGAATCGGGCAACAAGACTGTCCTGGCGCCCGGGGTGGCCTCGATCGACGCCGCGCTACGCGATAGTGAGATCACCATCGACACCACCGTTACCCAACCGGCTCAGCACGCAGCGGCAATGGAACCGCATGCGTGCGTGGCAGTCTGGCGCCAGAACCTCCTGACTCTGTACACCGGCACGCAGTTTCCCGGCCGGGCCATCGCCGGCATCACCGGTGCGCTCGGGCTGGCACCCGAACAATTACGGATCATCTCGACATACGTCGGTGGCGGCTTCGGTAGCCGCGTACTCCCATGGTCGGACGTCCTTCTGGGCGCAGCAACGGCTCGTGAGCTGAACCGTCCGGTCAAACTGGTCTTGAACCGCAGTCAGGTCTTCAGCATTGTCGGGCACCGCTCTGCGGTGCGGCAACGAGTGCGATTGGGCGCCCGCGCCGACGGGACGCTCACCGCTGTCAGCCACGAATCCGATGCCGAATTTCCGGCGGTCGGTGGGTGGCCGATGCGCACCGCCGCCGAGACCACCGCAGCGCTCTACCGCACCCCGAATCTGCACGTGGACCAGCGCCAGGTCACTCTGGACACGCCACCGACCTGGGCGATGCGCGCGCCCAATGAGGCGCCCGGCGCCTTCGCCATCGAAACGGCGATGGACGAACTTGCAGTGGCCGCCGGCGTAGATCCGGTGCAGTTGCGCCTGCGCAATTATGCGACGACGCTACCGGGTACCAACCGCCGGTGGACCAGCAAGAGACTCGACGAGTGCTACCGACTCGGAGTCGCCCGGTTCGGCTGGGAATTCCGCACGGCCATCCCCGCGACGAATCGCGACGGCCAGTGGATGATCGGTACGGGGATGGCGACCGCGATCTACCCCGCCGCCGGCCGGTCCGCGAATGCGGTTGCCGTGCGCTTTCGCGACGACGGCACGGTACTGGCGTCGACGGGCGTCATGGATATCGGCACGGGCGCTGCCACCGCGCTGGCGATCGTCGTCGCCGACGCGGTGGGCCTGCCGATGGACCGTATTGTCACCGAGGTGGGTGACACCATCCTGCCGCCCGGGCCTGGCGCCGTCGGCTCCCGCGCAACCGGCAGCATGGCTCCGACCGCCCGAGCGGCCGCGCGGGCCGCGATCGGCAACCTCATCAGGGCCGCCTCGACGAATCCGGCCTCGCCGCTGGCCGGTTCGGAGACACCGGTGTCCTACGCTGCCGGTACGTTGCGAAAGGGTAACGGCCGCATCGGTTTCGCCGATTTGCTCCGCAGCCTGCGGATGCCGGAGGTTGAGGCCATCCAGAGCAGCGACGACACGATTTCTCCACAATTCGCGTCGCATGGGTTCGGCGCGCACTTCTGTGAGGTGCGGGTCAACTCATTGACCGGGGAAACGCGTGTCTCGCGATTCACCACCGTCGTCGACATCGGTCGGGTGATCAACGCCAAAGCTGCCCGGAGCCAGGTCGTCGGTGGCGTCATCTTCGGCATCGGACACGCCTTGCTGGAAGCGAATCCGATCGAACCCTCTGGACGCCTGGCGGCCGCCAACTTGGCCGACTACGTCGTTCCGGTAAACGCCGACGTGCCGTTCATCGATGCCGTCTGTCTCGACGGTGACGACCCCGATTTCAGCGACGTCGGAGCCCGTGGCGTGGGCGAACTGGGTGCCGTGGGTTCGGCCGCCGCGATAGGAAATGCCGTGTTCAACGCCACCGGCATCCGGATCCGCGATTTGCCCATCCACCCAGAAGACCTGCTGCGCTGACCATTCCCGCCAGGATCGTCGTGTGACCGCCCCGGCCGAACGCCGGCCATCAGGTGGGGATTGTCCCCGTTGCGCGTCGGCGCCACAAGGAACTCACATCGCCCCCTGCTCGACAGCGTGATGGATGGTGCGGACGGTGGGCCGGAATCCGAGACGCCGTGCCACTGTGCCGTCCATCTGCAGATGCCACGGACGGTCGAGCGCCTGTCCCGACGGCTCCATGGCACCACCGGCCAGGTGTACGAGCTCGAAGATTGTCGTCGGCGCGTCATCTGCGATGTTGACGATTCGTCCATCGAGGACACCGTCCAGGGCAAGCCGAATCGCGGCCGCGATATCGCGATGGTGGACCAAGCTCATCCTCTGAGCTGGGTGGAGGCCGGCGTTCGCCGCGAGCCCCGGCAGCGAATCCAGATGTCCATCCCCATCGCCGTAGATGAATCCGTAACGCTGGATCGACCACGTCAAACCACTGCTGCGCAAATAGTTCTCGGCTGCGATCTTGCTCGCCGGGTATGCCGGTAGCGGGTCGACCACATCGTCTTCACGACCCGGTCGCGCACCGGCAGGATCGTAGACGTTTGACGTGCTCGCCATGATGAAACGGGCGTTCGGTGCATGCTGCTGCACCGCGGAAATGAGGTTACGTGTCCCGTCGACGTTCGTCTTCCAGATCAGGTCTGCGTCGGCGGTACGGAACGTGGCAGCGAGGTGGATGATCGCCGAGGCATTGTCTACCGCCGCCGCGAGCGACTCCTTGTTGAACAGGTCTCCGATCACCTCTGTCACCCCGGCGGGCGCGGAACCCGGCCGGCGCACCAACGCGTGGCAATTCAGACCGTCGCGGACGAGACGTGGAAGCAGTCGGGCGCCCACCAGTCCGGTGGAGCCGGTCAGGACGATTTTCATGTTCTACCTTCCTTCTCGCAGAAAAGATTCGAGTTGCTCAGTGGCGGTACGGAGTACCCGTACAGCGACATCGATGTCGGCGGCTTCGATTCCACTGAAGGCCACGGAGTGGATATGTGCCAGGTCGGGCAGCTCACGCCACAACGTTTCTCCAGCCGGCGCGATGCGCAGCAGCTTCTGTCGGTGATCGTCAGCGTCGGGCACCTGCTCGACGAGTTGTTTACGCACCAATGTGCCGACGACCGCGCTCAACGTTGCGCGTTCGACCTGGAGGATGCGCTGCAGCTCGCGTTGCCTGGTCGGCCCCGCGTTCACCAGCTGGTGGAGCACGTACCACTGGGTCGCTCCGATGCCATGTTGTCTGAGCATTCCTTCCATGGCCGCGCGCGCGGCGAGATAGCACCGTTTCGTCCACGCGCCGACCGTGTCATGGCCGTTCGATATCGCTTTGTCTGCCACCAGACAATAATTGTCTGGTGGCAGACAATTTGTCAAGGAGTGCCGACCGGGGTCGACTTCGGCCGCCGGCAGACGTAGCTGAAGGCGGGCGGCACGTTCCGCCATACGAGACCGCTGAGGTGGACCTCGTGGAACGTCTGCTCCAGTGCGAGGCGAAAGCTCCGAGCACTGGGCAGCCGGGCCGCATGCGCGTATGCGAAGGTGGTGAATACGCCCTCAGAGCCAATGGCTTCGGCAACCTGCCGCAGAATTCGTTCCTGGAGAACCGGATTGAACAGCGACCAAGGCAGGCCGCTGACCACTGCCGTGACCTCAGAGATATCGCGCGCAGCCAATACTGCGCCCAGATCACGTGCATCTGCATGGACAACCTCGACGAACGGTAGCTGTTCGCGGAGATATGTGGCCATCGCCCTGTCGAGCTCCAATGCCAGGTGCCGGGCACCGCGAGTCTGATGTCCGATTACCGGCAACAGTTGCAGCTTGGAGTGGCCCGCTGTCCCCGGCGTCGAAAGATAGATCACCAAGCGCAGGCCAGACTCGATGTCAGCAAGCACTTCTCGGTGTAGTTCGACGTGCCCGAGTTCGGAATGGACGACGCACGCCTGTCTGGACGCCAGAGTTTCAGTGGCCGAGGTTGTCTGGGACCAGATACCGGAGAATTCCGCACTCTCGTCGAGCAGCATCGTCACCAGGTCGACGGCGACACGGCTGGGCTTGTCGCCGTCGAGGCAATGGTGCAGATCGGCCGCGATCTCGGTTCCGATCAGCACGTGCTCGCTCGGGCAGAAGTGCCGTCGTTCCGCAGGAGAGGTGAACCACCGGTAGTAACCGCCACGCTCCCAGCCGATCTGGTGAGTCATGTCGCCGAACAAGAACGCAGCCGACGGCGTCTGATGCAGAACCTGCCCGATCGGGTCGATGGTCAGGACGGGTGTGTCGGCCAGCCGATCAAGAACGTGCATGGAGCCCGGCTCGATGTGCGGTAGACCGCGCGCGGTCCGCTTCCCCGTAACCCGCCGCAGCGAACAGTTGGTCGCGCTCGGTGCGGGTGAACCGCAGGCCCCGCGCGATGCTGGCCAGCATCATGGGCGACGGACGTGTCCCACACTGTCGCTCCAAGCGGCTGTAGTAGGCAGTTGACATCGCGCACAACGCCGCAGCCTCTTCACGGCGCAAACCCGGGGCGCGCCGCCGTCGCCCGCGCGGCAACCCCACATCTTCGGGCCGCAGGACCCGTCGGCGAGTTCGAAGCAACTCGGCGACGCTGACAGCACCGGCTTCGGCGAACACCACATGTCCATGGTGACCACTTCGGCGGTCAGACAGTAGGGCCTGATTATCCGTGGATCGGCTGTCCGAGGACTGAGGGCATCGCGAGTTATCGGGGGTCTATGAGTCCCTGGCTCAGGTTGGCCACCGCAGGAACACTGGGCGCATGGATCAGCCTCAGTTGGCCAGCTTTCTCCGCACCCGCCGTCTGGCGTTGACGCCCGAGGACGTAGGAATGACCCCGGGCTCACGACGGCGCACCGCCGGTCTTCGCCGCGAAGAGGTCGCCTCACTGGCGATGATCTCGACCGACTATTACGTGCGAATGGAGCAGCGGCGCGGACCCAAACCGTCGCCGGAGGTGTTGACCTCGCTGGCGCGGGCGTTGCGGCTGTCCCTCGATGAGCGCGATCACCTGTTCCGTCTGTCCGGCCACAACGCGCCGGCTCGTCCCATCGGCGGCCGGCACGTCAGTCCCGCCACCATGCGCATCCTGGATCGGTTGCAGGACACGCCGGCACAGGTGATGTCGGCATTGGGTGAAACGCTGGTGCAAACGCCGGCTGCGCGCGCCCTCCTGGGTGACGAGACCGCCCATGAGGGCATGGCTCGCAGCGTGCTCTACCGGTGGTTCACCGATGAGAACGCCCGTCGGCTGCATCCGGTCGAGGACCACCCGGCGATCGCGAAGGCCTATGTCGCCGGGGCACGAGTGGCTCGCGCACGAGACGACGGCGACTCGCGCGCGGCCCAGATCGTGGCCGAGTTGCTCTCGCGCAGTCCAGAGTTCGTCGAACTGTGGGAGCGACACGACGTCGAGACACCACCTGCGTTGGGCAAGCGCATAGTGCATCCCCGACTCGGTGTCGTCGATGTGCTGTGCCAAGTCCTGCACGATTTCTCGCAATCCCACACGCTCCTGGTGTACACCGCCGAACCGGGAACACCCAGCCACGTCAAACTCGCCGCCCTGGGGGCTGATCCCCAGTTCTACCAACGCGATACACCCGGCCTGCCGGGCGGCGAGTCGGTGGCCTCCCGTGCTTCGAGGCCACCATCAGCTGAGTGGGTGAGCACCGCCGTTCATCGGAGGACTCCTGATCCGCGGAGAACCCGACCCTTCCGCATAACGCAGTAACACGACACGGTTGACGGAGACGTCCGCGGCGGCCCCACCTCAGCCACGCGCCCACCACAGTTTGAGTGTCACGGTAAACGTGGCGTCAAGGAGTCCCACCATGTCGTTCCGGGGAACATCCGCCCCCGCCGCACGCTCCAACGACACGCCGCGGCGTCCGGAATGCTCGGACCAAGTGCGACAGAACATCCGCAGCCTTGCCCGGACCGTGGCGGCGGCGGTCATCTTCGCCGCCGTGGTGGTGGCGAGTGTGACCGCCGCGAGCCCCGGCACAGCCCGGGGCGCGTCCGAGGGTTGCGCAGACGTCGAGGTCGTCTTCGCCCGCGGAACATTCGAAGCGCCTGGAATCGGCGCGACTGGACAGGGTTTCGTCGACGCACTGCGGTCCCGTGCCGGTAACCGGATCGTCGACGTATACCCGGTCAACTATCCCGCGTCGCTGGATTTTGCCCGCGCCGCCGACGGGGTGATCGACGCCGGCAACCGGATCCGCGCCACCGCCGAGCGGTGTCCCGACACCGATATCATCGTCGGCGGCTACTCCCAAGGGGCAGCAGTCAACGCCTATGCGATCAGCGACGGCGTGCCCGTCGGATACGCGCTTCCCGCAGGCCTGACCGGTCCCATGCCGACCGCAGTCGCCGATCACGTGTCCGCAGTCGTTCTCTTCGGACGTCCGTCACCCTTCGTGGCGCGACTCGCCGTCAGCGACGCGCCGCCGCAGTCGATAGCCCCGGCATATCAGGGCAAGACGCTGGATCTGTGCGCTCCCCGCGACCCCATCTGTGTGGCCGGCGGCCTCGACCGCAACGCGCACAGCGCCTACCTGGTCAACGGTATGACCGAGCAGGCGGCCGACTTCGCCGTGCAACGTCTGCGCGGGTGACACGTGACGCGTGTGGAACCCTCCTCCAAGGCAGCCCGAATCCTGTCCCTGGCAGTTCGCCGGCTCGGGGTGTTGATAGTCGCGCTCCTGTGTCTGAGCGGATTGCAGTTCTGCCTGCACATCGCCTTGACCTACGTGGCTCCGCTCGTCGGCGGAAATCTGGAAAGTTGGAACGACAACTTCCTACCCGGGTTGTATGACGCCGACAATCGTGGTGCGACGGGCTCGATCGGCATGCACTTCATCACGGGTGCCGTCGTCATGATCTTGGGCTGCGTTCAGCTCCTGCCGGCCCTGCGCTCACACTGGCCCCGGTCCCACCGTTGGATCGGTCGACTCTATGTAGGTCTGGCGACTCTGACGGCAATCGGGGGGCTTGGATTCATCCTGTTGCAGGGCACGGTGGGCGGTGCGGTGATGAATATCGGCTTCGGGCTGTACGGCATCCTCATGATCATCGCCGCCGTCCAAACGCTCCGCTATGCCCGTGCGCGTAAGTTCGCGCTCCACCGCGCCTGGGCCATTCGCCTGTTTGTGCTCGTGATCGCCTCGTGGCTCTACAGACTCGAATACGGCCTCTACGGTCTATTCGAACTAAGCGGTCGTACAACGACTTTCAGCGGCTGGTTCGACCAGATGATGGCCTTCGCGTTCTACGTGCCCAATCTCGTCATCGCCGAGTTGTACTTGCGTGCGCTGCGGCCGAACAGCTCGACCGTGTTGCGCGCCGCGGCTCTGGTGGGCGCCGCAGCGGCGGTCACTGCCACGGGCGTTTATTCGCAGAGGTGACGCCGTGCGACATTTTCTGAGGACTGGCACTCGGCGTCGGATAGCTCCGCAGGCTTCGCCATCACTCACGGCTTTGTGCTGACTGCGCCGAGGCTGCCGCAGCAGTCCGAGAGGTCGGGCCGAAACCCTCTGAACTGCCATTTTGATGGTGGGCGCGGACGGTATCGAACCGCCGACCACTGGTGTGTAAAACCAGAGCTCTACCACTGAGCTACGCGCCCCGTCGCAGGCAACTTACACGTCGCGCCCGCGTGCGGTGAAATCCTCAGCCGCCCCGCAAGGCCGCCAGAGCCTGTCGCCAGACCAACTGGTCGCGAAGCTCGCCGGGCTGCATCATCTCGGCGAAACCGATGATGCCGTCGCGGTCGACGGCGAACGTGCCCCGGTTGGGGTAGCCGGCGTCGGCGTTGAAGACACCGTAGGACTGCGTCACCGCACCATGCGGCCAGAAATCCGACAGCACCGGGAAGCCGAAGCCGTTGTCGGTGGCCCAGACCTTGTGGGTGGGTGGCGGTCCGACGGAAATGGTGAGGACCGCGGTGTAGTCGTTCTGGTACTCGGGCAGCTGGTCGCGGATCTCCCCGAGTTCGCCCTGACACACCCCGGTGAACGCCAGCGGGAAGAACACCAGCAGCACGTTCTTGCCACGCATCGTCGAGAGCGTGACGGCGCGGCCGTGCTGGTCCTTGAGCGTGAAGTCCGGCGCGCTGTCGCCGACAGCGAGCATGCCTACCGGCTTTTCGCGACGGCCTTGGACTTCGGCTGCACCAACCGGCTGGCGCTCCAGTCGCCCAGATTCGCCGACGAGGTCTGCATGAGTCCCGCGGTGGGCGCGGACTCGGCGATCTCGGCCGGCTGCACGTGGCCGGGCTTGCCGGTCTTCGGCGTCACCACCCAGATAACGCCGTCATCGGCGAGCGGGGTGATGGCGTCCATCAGCCGGTCCACCAGGTCACCATCGTCATCGCGCCACCACAGCAGCACCACGTCGACAACCTCGTCGGAGTCCTCGTCCAGCATTTCACCGCCGCACGCATCCTCGACGTCAAACCGGATATCGTCGTCGGTGTCCTCGTCCCAGCCCAACTCCTGGACGACCTGACCCTTCTCGATACCCAACTTCTGGGCGTAATTCGGGTCGGAATCCTTCCCCGCCGCGACCACCTTCTGTCCTCCCTCATCCTGCTTCGTATGCGCCTCCGAACTTCTGGAGCCTTATCGTCGCACGTCGTGTTGTGGTAGCCGCCCCCTGGCGGCAAGTTTGACCCAGTTCGTCAGTAAGCCGCGTCGCAGAGGTCCAGCGCCACCGTCCGGGAATCGTTCAATTCGTTGATGGCGTCATTGAAGGGACTCGGCCCGATATCTGTCGCGATCGCCGAGGCCACCGCCCGCGCGGCGTCGACCCAGCGGGTGAGCGCACCGCTCAACTCGGGCCCCAGCGGATCGGACAGACTGCCCGCGACCAGGTCCGCGCTGCCGTTCAGCGCGTCGATCGCCGGCCCCGCGGTGGCCGCCGCGTCGGCGTTCTGGTTGTACGCGTCGACATAGGCGTTGACCGAACTGATGGCGTCCGCGCTGCTGTTGCTGATCGCCTCGCACGAGGAGTGCACCGCGCTCTTGGTGATCGACACCTGGCGCTCGGACTCCTTGGCGCTCGAACTCGCCGCCGACTCGGCAGCAGATGCCGACACCGAGGCCTGATAGATCGGCGCGTCGGCCGTGTTCACCGTGGCGGTACCGCTGGTGACACTTGAGCATCCCACCACGATCATGGCCAGGCCGGCGGGCACGCCCAGTGCCAGCGCGGCGATGCGCGTCCGCCTCGGTGCCGCGGACCTCCGCCAACTGTTCAGCATCGTCGCCAAACTTACCGGTTCGCCGCCGAGATGGGCAGA
>SXGT01592757.1_pt1 | contig 10865 bp, 9 predicted proteins | sample 3176221 | NCBI WGS metagenome assembly SXGT01 (sample SAMN11356862, study PRJNA531348) | freshwater metagenome | isolation source: freshwater sample F1-120 | place: China: Fuxian Lake, Yuxi | collected 2017-12-25
AAGCGTGCTTACTGGCCACTTTTCTGCCGACGGACCGGGCGCACCCGTCCATGCCCGCCAGTCGGCACGAACCGCGGGTTCGTTGCGCAGGAATCGGGCTCGGGCTCGGGCTCGGGCTCGAAAATGAGGGGATTCCTCAGCAGCGCGCCCCAAGCTCGCGCGGGGATCCTTTCTGTGTGCCTCGTGGAGCCGATGTAGGGCAAGGGCGTTTGGAGCCGTCCAGAGCTGCAAAGAAGTCATAGCCTCGCAACGGATTTCGAAGCCGCCTGGAAGACACGGCGTTCTTTCCTGGAAAAAACCGAGACCACGCGTTGGCTCGACCCCTGCTTCCATGGGTTCCCTCGAGGATGGAAGGAGCGCATTGGGCAACATCCGGTTGAGGAGATGGGTCGCCGTGGGCGGATCTGCCGTCGTGCTCACGCTGAGTGCGTGGGCGTGCAGCTCCATCGACGACAACGAAGCGACGACGCGCGGCGCGGGCTCCGCGGATCGCTGCACCCCCCCCCAGCAGGGTTGCCCCTGCACGGACCCGGGTCTCGAGCGGGAGTGCGGCAAGGTCAAGGAACGCTACGACGACTACGTGGCGTGCAGCATGGGCAAGCAGCGCTGCGAGGGGGGGTTCTGGGGCGAGTGCAAGGGTGACTCCGTCGCGTACAAGAGCATCCGGCCGGTCGGCTCCGTCCACACGCTCGCCCTCGGGGACGCGGGGGCGTGCGTTGCGCTCAACCTCTGCGATCCGGCGTGCTTCAGCTTCGAGAACGACAACTCGCTCGGCATCGACTCCGGCCCCGACTCGGCCCTCGTGGCCACCGACGCGGGGGGGTTCAGCCTCTCCGGCGTCAAGCTCGCCTGCATCGGGCTGCAGTGCAACGTGGCCGTGAGCTGCACCCCCGGGAACGAGACGAGGATCACGGGGGTCGTGCGCGATCCGGCCGGCCAGAACCCGGTCTACAACGCCCTCGTCTACATCCCGAACTCCCCGACGTCGCCGCTCCCCCTCATCCCCGACGGTGCGTTCCCGGACACGTGCGGCGGAGCGGGCACGCTGCCCCCGTCGGTCGCGTACGCCTTCACGAAGCCGGACGGCTCGTTCACGATGACCAACGTGCCGAACGGCGTGCCGATGCGCATCGTCATCCAGACCGGGAAGTGGCGCCGGGACTTCATGTACACGATCCCAACGGCGTGCACCGCGACGAGCTTCGAGGCGACCCCGGCGCTCAAGGACCTCATGCGCCTCCCGCGGACGCACCAGCGCCCGACGAGCAAGGGCGTGGCCGCCAGCATCACCGGCGAGGGGCACCTCCCGAAGATCGCCATCGTCACGGGCAACGCCGACGGCTCGATGCCGTGCATGATCAAGCGCATGGGCGTCGACCTCAGCGAGTTCGGCAACTACAACCAGGCCGGCGGGACCCCGATACCCTACATCGAGCGCCGCATGCACCTCTACCGCGGCAACGGCAACACGGCCGCGTTCAACACGCCCCCGCGCGGCGAGCTCCTCTCGAACACGGGCGTCAACACCACGAATCCGGCCCGGGTCAGGGGCTACGACATTGCCTTGCTCCCCTGCAACGGCGGGGCCGAGTACAACGGCACGACCCTCGCGGAGCGGCAGTCGCTCATCGACTACGCCAACGTCGGCGGCCGGGTCGAGACGTCGCACTGGGGACGCGAGTGGGTCGAGCACGCGCCGGCCGCAAGCCAGTGGCCCGCGACCGTCGGGGGCTGGAGCGGCGGCTCGGGCGGCTCCAACGGCTACCCGGCCAAGCCTCCGACGAACCCGAACGGCCTCGCGTTCGAGCAGTGGCTCATCGCGTCCGGCGCCATCACGGGCAACGGACTCACGGGGCCCCGCTACCTCGTGATGAGCGGCGCGATCAGCGGCATCCCCTGGGTCAACGCGGCGACCGCCCGCCTGTGGGTGTACGGCTCGGGCACCCAGGTCAACTTCCCCAGCGCGCAGCCACCCCCGTCGAGCCCGACCAACCCGCAGATGGTGACGGACTACACGTTCGACACGCCGATCGGGGCGGGGCCCAAGTACGGCCGCGTGATGTTCGCCAACATGCACCTCACAGCGCCGAGCGGCAGCGGCACCGGGGTGTTTCCGGGCATCTGCAACGCGAGCCCGACGCTGTCTCCCCAGGAGAAGGCGATGGAGTTCCTGCTCAACGATCTCGGCGCGTGCGTGAACAACCTCCCTCCGAGCGGCGTGCTCTACAACAACGCGGCGACCTTCACGCGCGACTACTTCGCCTCGTGTGCGGGCTCGGGAACGGCCCCGGTCTGGCACCTCTTCCAGTGGCAGTCCATCACGCCTTCCGACTCGAACATCGTCTTCACCGCGAGGACGGCGACGAGCGCCCCGGGCCTCGACGCCGCCGATCCGGCGAGCCTCGCCATCGCGCAGGGGCCGCCGACGGCGGGCTGGGTGGCGGTGGACGTCGAGAGCAAGCTCCGCGCGGACGTGCCCCCGCAGATGTCGAAGGCGTTCCTGCGCGTCGATATGACCCTCAACCCGTCCACCGACAAGTTCTTCTCGCCGGCGCTCCTCGGCTGGCGCATCGGTTACAGCTGCGCCGCATCGGAGTGAACATGACGCGCGTTGGTTCGTTCGCCTGCTGCCTGATGGCAGCCTGTACCGTCGGTTCGCTCGTCGTCGTCGCGTGCGGCGACGACAAGCGGGTAGCGAACCTCTCCAGCCCCGGCTCCTCCGGCGAGCCGAGCGGCACAGGCCAGGGTCCCGGGGCGGCCCTGGAGGGGGGGGGGAGCGACGGCGCCCCGCCCTCCGACGGCGGGATTCCTGTGGACTCCCCCGTCGCGACGGGGGAGGCGCCCGAGGGCGTGTACGTGTGCCCCACCACCGTGGCCTGGGTCGAGTCTCCGACGGCGGTGGCGGGCCTCGTCCAGGCGCCCAGCATCACGTTCAGCGCCGACGAGCTCACGGCGGTCTGGGTCCTGCCCAGCGGGGGGCAGGCGAACGTCCACTTCGCGGATCGCGCGGACCGGAGCGCCGCGTTCGGCGCCGGGCAAAAGATCTCCGCCGCGCTCGGCCCGTTCGAGACGGATCGCGCCGCCGTGAGCGACGACGGGCTCTCGATCATCCTGGTCCGCGCCGGCAGGAAGAGGCTCGGCGCCATCACGCGGCCGTCACGCGGAGGCGCCTTCGCCGACGACGCGAAGCTCGTCGCGGACCTCAACGGCGATCTCGGAGGCCTCGAGGAGGCCGGCGTCGGCGACCAGGACCACGCGTTTCACTCGCCGGCCCTCGCGACAGGCGCGCAGATCCTCCTCTACGTCGACCTCGGACCCACGACGGGGCACGCCGTCTACCACGCGCCGCGCGATCCCATGTCGGGCTTCAAGTACACGGGCATGATCGACGAGGCGATCCTCCATTCGGCCCCGGGGACGGGCAAGCTCCGCCTCCCGACCGGCCTCTCGTCGGACCAGCGGACCATCTTCTACGTCGACGAGGTGACGGGCACCGAGAAGGTCGCGTGGCGTCCGTCCCGCTTCAAGGAGTTCGGCGCCCCCCTCGACCTCGGCGCGCGCACGCAGGCGAGCCCCAACGCGACGTGCAAGCGGCTCTACCACGTCAAGGGTACCGGCGTGGGCTTCTCGGACGCGCCCTGAGAACGGAGCGCCTGCTCTACGGCCAATGCCGTTCGGATAAGGCATTCGTTGGAGCGAGCGTGCCCCCACCCGTCGCGCTTCGCGCGCCGGCCTCCCCCCGATCGCGCGCTACGCGCGCGATGGGGGAGGCGAAGAGGTTCCGTGGAGGCGGTGGAGCGCCCGCGCGACATTTGAGGAGCCCGCGCAGACCTCACCCCCCGTCCCCGGGCGCGCTGTACTCAGTGTCGCACGCCGCGTCCGGCTTTCCTCCTCGCGTTCTCGCGATCGGCGGCGCGCCAGAGGTACCAGGCGCATGTCGTCCGGTGCGGGCGGAAGCGCTCGCCCCAGGCGAGGACCTCCTTCGGCGTCGGCATCTCCTTCCTTCTCCGCGCCACCCGGTACCCGTTGCGCACGCCGAAGTCGTCCACGGGCAACACGTCCTCGCGGCCGAGCTGGAAGATGAGGAGCATCTCCACGGTCCACACGCCGACGCCGCGGATCTGGGTGAGGCGCTCGACGATCTCCGCGTCGGTCATCCTCGCGATGCGCGCGCGGGTCGGGACGACGCGCCGCTCGGTCTTCTCGGCGACGTCCCGGACCGCGAGGGCCTTCGCGGCGGAGAAGCCGACGCCGCGGAGCGCCTCGACGGGCGTGGCCAGGACCTGGGCTGGCTTCGGGAAGCGCGCGGGCGCGTACAGCGCCGTGAAGCGGCCGAGGATCGTCTCCGCGGCCTTTCCGTGGAGCTGCTGGTGCGCGATGGCCCGGACGAGCGACTCGTACGGCGACCGCTCGAGGCGTGGCTCGAGGGTGCAGGGCCCGATCTCCGCGACGACGCGCCGCATCGCGGGATCCCGGGCGAGGAGCGCCATGGCGGCGGGCGTCATGGCGACGTCGACCTACGGGAGCGCGAAGCAGTAGAAGGAGCCGCGGCCGCCACCGCTGCGCACGCTCATCGGGGGGAGCTCGGCGCAGCCCGCCGTGGCGTGAGCCGAGTTCCACGACGTGGGGTTCAGTCCGCCACCCAGGCGGTTGCTGTGGCCCACCTGGCCCATCACGTTCGTCGCGTTGCTCGTCCAGTCGGCGCACGTCGCCGCCGCCGAGGTGCCGTCCATGTTCGCGCCCGTGAGGATGTCGTGCTGGTTGGGACCCGCGATCTGCACCTGTGCGCCCGTCTCGTCGAGGTTCGTCGTCAGGCTGAGGAGGTTCATCATGCCCTCGTCGTGCAGGTGCGCGACGTCGGCCGCGATCTGCACGCCGACCGCGTTGTAGAACGGCCCCGGCCCGATCCGCGATCGCGGCGTCACCGCGGCCGTACCGAGGTACGCACGCCACGTCTTCGCGCCGAGGACCGGCGATACGGCGTTCGCGAGCATCTTGCAGAAGGCGTCGGCCCCTGCGAGGCCATCGGTGTCCGCGACGGTCGCGCGGAGATCTCCGCCCGTGCCCATGCCCCTGCTCGTGGTGAAGAAGTTCATCTTCGCGGAGATGCCTCCGTCCGGTCCGACCCAGATGCCGGTGTCGGCGGCGGTCGCGTCGGCCGGGCCCGAATCGGCCGGGCTGCCGTCCTTGCCGCCGGCTCCCGTGTCGGCCGTCCCGGCGTCGCCTCCGCCCGTTCCCGAGTCGGCGGCGGGCGGGGACGAGCCGTCGGCGGTGCCTGTGCCGCCGTCCGGGCGGGCCGGCGAGGCGTCGTCGTCGCTGCAGGCGATCCACGCGAGGGGTACACTGACGACGATCGAGGCGACGAGCGCGCGGACCCTATGGCTCATGGGGACTCCCTTCCCGGATCCCCGGACGATAGCACGTCACGACGCCCGGCGCCGGCGTGGGCCGACATGGCGCCGCGCGACCGGTCGCGCTTGGACGATGCCGTGGGATGCGGTCCCGCGTCGGGCTGTTGCGCCGCCCGAGGTCGCGTGGCACGGTGGACGCGCGAAAGGAACCGCCCCATGAACCTCTGGAAGATCTCGACCTTCGTGCTCCTCGTCGCGCTCGGCGCGACCGTCACGCTGTCCGCCGTCACCCCCGCGCAGGCCGAGCCGCAGCCGCACATGCAGGCGGCGCTCACGTCGCTCAAGGTCGCCAAGGACCAGCTCGAGAAGGCGACCGCCGACAAGGGCGGACACCGCGTCAAGGCGATCGGGCACGTGAAGGACGCCATCAGCGAGGTCGAGAAGGGGATCGCGTTCGACAACAAGCACTGATCGTCACGCCCGCGTCGCGATCACCTCCACGGTGTCGAACAGGTTGACCGGCACGCCCGCCCCCGAGGGCACGCGCCGAGCGAGCCGTCGGGCGAGCGGGGCCGCCGGTCCCGCCACGCGCGCGAGCTGGTAGGCCGCGAGTGCGACCGGGACGAGCTTGGTCGGCCTTCGAACGGACACGATGCGCAGCTCGGCGCGCGCGAGCGCGGCGCCGAGCGAGGTCCGCGTGAAGAAGTGAAGATGCTGCGGCGGTGTCATCAGGCGCCACCGCCGCCCGGCGGCGCGCGCGAGGATCGATCCGAAATCGCCCGTCGTGAGCATCACAGCGGCCCCCGGTCGCAGGATCCGCGCGAGCGCGCGAAGGACCCCGGACGGATCGGCGAGGTGCTCGATCACGTCGAGCAGCACCGCCGCGTCGAAGGGCCCGCGCGCCGCGAGCACGCGAGGATCCGCCGCGCCGCACACGACGTCGAGCCCCCGCGCCTGCGCCCGCGCCGCGGCGGCCCGGGAGATCTCGATCCCCACCACGTCGAACGACGCGCGCGCCTCGTCCAGGAACACGCCGTACGCGCAGCCGATCTCGACGAGGCGGCCCCCCGGGACATGGCGGCGGAGCCGCGCGAGGGATCGGCGGAACTCGCGTCGCAGCACGGGCTCCGTCGCGCCGTACGCGGCGTAGCCGTCGTCGGCGCCCCCCTCGAAGTACGCCTCTCCGTAGATCGCGCCGGGGTCCTCCGGTGGATCGAGCACCTGGCCGTGCCCGCACGCCGGGCACACGCCGACCGTGTGCGCGCGCACGCGCATCGCCTCGCGGACGGGGCCGACGCCACAGGCTGCGCAGGTCGGGCTCACGCGGGCCGTGAAGCACGCGCGGGCGCCTGGACGGCGGATCGCGGATGGCCGTCGTCCGTCACAAGTAGCCGCGCCGCTCCTGGTCCCGCTCGATCGACCTGAACAGCGCGCCGAAGTTCCCCTCGCCGAACGACAGGTGGTTCTTGCGCTGGATGAGCTCGAAGAAGATCGGCCCGATCACGTTCTTCGTGAAGATCTGGAGCAGGTACCCGTCCGCGTCGCCGTCGACGAGGACGCTCTGCGCCTGGATCGCGCGCGGATCCTCCGTCACGCCGGGGACGCGGTGGAAGACCGTCTCGTAGTACGACGGCTCGATGTCGAGGAACGGCACGCCCTCGATGTCCTGCAGCGACCCCAGGATGTCTCCCGTGAGGAGCGCGACGTGCTGGATGCCCGGGCCGCGGTACTCCTCGAGGTACTCGTTGATCTGGCTCTTCGCCTCGGTCCCCTCGTTGATGGGGATCGAGAAGTTCTTGCACGGGGCGCGGAGCGCGTACGAGTGGAGGCCCGTCTTCTCGCCGCGGATGTCGAACGTGCGCACCTCGGTGAAGCCGAAGACCTCCTTGTAGAACGCGGTCCAGCGCGCCATGTCGCCCTTGGCCGCGTTGTTCGTGATGTGATCGATCGTGAGGAAGCCCTTGTCGGGCACGCGCACGGGCGCCCGCGCGGGGACGAAGCCGAGGCGCTCGAAGGAGTCGCCCGCGCCCGCGAGGTAGATCAGGCTCTCGCCGATGCCCGACACGGCCGGCAGATCGTGATCGCCCGTGCCGCTCGTCGCCCCCCGGGCGAGCGCGAGCGCGAGCGCGTCGCGCGCGTCACCCCGGACGCTCCAGCCCATGGAGCACACGGAGGGGCCGTGTGCCTCCGCGAACCTGGCCGCGTGGCCGCCGGGCTCGCGGTTGACGAGGAAGACGATCCGCCCCTGCTGGTACAGGTCGATCGCCCGCGTGCGGTGCTCCATCGTCCGCGAGAAGCCGAGGGCGAGGAGGATCCGCGCGAGCTCCTCAGGACGCGGTGACGCGAGCTCGACGAACTGGATGCCCTTGAGTGCCTTCATGGTCCGTGGATCGTGGCGCACCTCGCGATGCGAAAAAAGGAGACAGTGTTGGCAATCATTGTAAAATATTCGAACAATGTCCTTCGACGTCACGCTCGACCAGGCCCGCGCGCTGGACGCGTTCGCCCGCGGGGGCACCTTCGCCCGGGCCGCCGAGCTCCTCGGGAAGCAGCACAGCGCCGTGCTGTACGCGATCCGGAACCTCGAGGCGGTGACGGGGCTCACGCTCCTCGATCGGCGGGGCTACCGCTCGCGCCTCACGCCGGAGGGGCAGCGCGTGCTCGAGCTGTCGCGCCGGCTGCTCGTCGCGGCGAGCGATCTCGAGACGGCGAGCCACACCATCCGGACCGGCTGGGAGCCCCACCTCACCATCGTGTTCGACGGCATCTACCCGTCGGGCGCGCTGCTCCGGCACGTGAACCTGGTCCTCGGGGGCGGCGGGCCCGCGCGCGTCGTCGTGCACTCGGAGTTCCTCGCCGGCGTCGAGGCGGCGTTCCTCCGCGAGCACGGCGACCTCATGATCTCGGTGCTCCCGCCCGTCGACCCGCGGGTCGTCGCGCGGCCCCTCGCGCCGCTCCGCGCGTTCCTCGTCGCGCACGCGTCGCACCCGCTCGGGCGCGCCACCCGGGTGACGCCGGAGGATCTCGCGGGGCATGTGCTGCTCGACGTGCGCGGATCCGATCCCAGGCTCCTCCTGTCGACGTCGGCGCTCGACCAGAGGAGGCTCGTGCACCTGAACGACTTCCACTCGAAGAAGGAGGCGATCCTCTCGGGCATGGGCTTCGGGTGGCTGCCCGGATACCTCGTCGGCAAGGAGCTCCGATCGGGCAAGCTGCGCAAGATCGCCTGGAGGGAAGGGAACACCCACGTGTTCCGGCCCCACGTGTGCTTCCACCGGGACCGCACCCTCGGGCGCGCGGCGGCGGCGATCGCGGCGTCGCTCGAGGGGGAGCGCGGGCTCACTCGCGCGTGAAGGTCCCGTCGCCGGTCGTCACCAGGCGCACGTCGCCGTCCCGCGCCGTGAGCAGGACGTGATCGTCGACCGCGATCGTCGTCCAGTCGGTCGCGCCCGCCTTCCTGCAGCTCGTCCCCTCGAAGACCTCCATCGGCCGCGTCCGCTCCCCGCCCGTCGCGCGCGACAGCCGCTCGACGACCGATCGCCGCGGATGGCAGTACGTCGCGTTCGTCCCTTCGCCGCGCTTGGCCGCGGAGATCACCGCCCACGCGGGGCGCACGCGGCTCACGAAGGCGTCCGTGGTCGACGTGTCGCTCCCGTGGTGCCCGACCTGGAGGACGCCCGCGGGCTCGACCTCGATCCGCGACTCCTCACCCCGCTCGGCGTCGCCCATGAAGAGGACGCTGGAACGGCAGTAGTCGACGCGGAGCGCGATGGAGCAGTCGTTGGGATCGTCCGTGCAGCGCGCGCCCCAGTCGCCCTTCGGAAGGACCGCGCGGAGCTTCACGTCGGCGGTGCTCGCGAGCGGGACCTCGGGGTTCGCGGGATCGACGGTGACGACACGGACACGCCGCGCGCGCGCGGCCTCGTGGGCCCGATCGACCTGCGTCCTGCGGCGTGGGTCGGTCCCGAGGCCGGTGCCGTTGTCGACGTAGAGGGCCACGGTGAGGTCACCGAGGAGGTCGACCGCGTTCCCCATGTGGTCGGAGTGCTGGTGCGTGATCCAGATCGCGTCGAGGCGCTTGTCGGGGAGATCCTTCGCGAGGGCCCCCCTCAGGTGATCGCTCCACACCCTGCAGGCGGGCTCGCAGCCCCCGCGGGACGCGTGCTCGCCCGTGTCGACGAGGATGCGACGGCCGTCCGGGAGCACGACCAGCGCGGAGAGGCCCTGCCCGACGTCGTAGAAGGTGATGCGCATCGGCGGGCCGCCGCAGCGAGGATCCGCTGTCGGCCGTCCGCTGTCGGTCGTTGACGGTCGGCCGTCCGCTGTCGGCTGTCCGCGGCTCGCCGGGGGGTGGGGCGGGGTCGACGGGGCGGGGCCGGGCCCGCACGCCAGCAGGGCGGCGACGCCGAGGGGCGCGAAGCGAGAGGCTCCCAAGGCGGGCGCCCGTCAGTTCGGGGCGCTCGACTGCGTCCCCTCGACCTTGCGGCCCTCGGCCTTCGCCCGCCCGTTGCGCAGCTCGAGCGCGGCGCGGACGAAGCGCGCGAACAGCGGGTGCGGCGCGAGGGGCCGGCTCTTGAACTCGGGGTGGAACTGGCAGCCGAGGAAGTAGGGGTGATCCGAGAGCTCGATCATCTCGACCAGCCGCCGGTCCGGCGACGTCCCGCTCAGGACGAGGCCCGCCGCCGACAGCGCCTGCTTGAACTCGTTCGAGAACTCGTACCTGTGGCGGTGCCGCTCGCTGATGTCGAGCGCGCCGTAGGCCTCGGCGGCGACCGATCCGGGGAGCAAGGTGCACGGGAACGCGCCGAGGCGCATCGTGGCGCCCTTGTTCCTGAGCGTGCGCTGGTCGGGCATGAGGTCGATGACCGCGGCCTCCGTGTCGCGGTCGAACTCGGCCGAGCCCGCGCCGGGGATTCTGGCGACGTTGCGCGCGAACTCGACCACGGCGAGCTGCATCCCGAGGCAGATCCCGAAGAAAGGGACCCGGTTCGTGCGCGCGTACCCGATGGCGAGGATCTTCCCCTCCGTGCCGCGATCGCCGAAGCCGCCGGGCACGAGCACCGCGTCGAGGTTCGCGAGCAGCCGCTCGGGGCCGTCGCGCTCGACCTCCTCCGAGTCGATGTACTCCAGGTCGACCTTGCAGTCGTTCGCGAGGCCGCCGTGGACGAGGGCCTCGTGAAGCGACTTGTACGCGTCCTTGAGGTGCACGTACTTGCCCACGACACCGATGCGCACGGCGCCCTTCTGGGGCTTCTTGAAGCGCTCCACCACGCGGTTCCACGGCGCCATGTCCGGCTGGCGCGCCCAGATGTTCAGTCGCTCGGCGATGAGGTCGTCGAGGCCCTCGGCGTGGAGGTGCGCGGGGACCTCGTAGATGCAGCCCACGTCGACGGCGGTGATGACCGCCTCGACCATGACGTTCGAGAACAGTGCGATCTTCTCCTTCGTCGACTTCGCGAGCGCCGACTTGGCGCGGCACAGGAGCACGTCCGGCTGGATGCCGATCTTCTGCAT
>SXGT01755316.1_pt1 | contig 10865 bp, 10 predicted proteins | sample 3176221 | NCBI WGS metagenome assembly SXGT01 (sample SAMN11356862, study PRJNA531348) | freshwater metagenome | isolation source: freshwater sample F1-120 | place: China: Fuxian Lake, Yuxi | collected 2017-12-25
CCGCGACGCCGCCGGCGCGCATCGCGGGCAGGATCTCCGCCAGGGGGCGCGTGTCGCCGGCCTCGGCGCGCTCGAGGCGCACGGCGTCGAGCCTCAGGTGCAGCATGAGCGACGTCTCGGTCACCCCGGCGTGCAGGTCGACCTCCTCGGTCGCGCACGGCACCCAGGCCACGTCGTGCCCCTCCTGGCGCAGGTCCCGGACCGCGCGGGCGAGCGCCGTCACGTTGCCGCCGTGGGCGTTGACGAACGCGGTGCGGGACGCCCAGGTGGCGATCGAGCGGACGGTCTCGACGAGCACGAGCCCCAGCACCTCGGTGCCGATGGAGACGGTGCCGGGGACCGACTGGTGCTCGCCGCTGGAGCCGAAGGCGATCGGCGGCGCCACGAGCGTGCCGGGCACCAGCGCGGCGACCCGGCGGCTCGTCGCGACCGCGATCTGCGTGTCGGTGTCGAGCGGCAGGTGCGGGCCGTGCTGCTCCGTCGACCCGACCGGGACGAGGACCGTCACGTCGTCCGGCACCTGCGGCCAGGTGAGGTCGACGAGCTCGGTCATGCCGACCAGCTCCGTGCGGCGGCCGCCGGGACGCCGAGCGTCCGGGCGAAGCCGTCGGGGACGTCCAGGTCCTCGGGCCGCAGGTCGTGGACCGACGCGTGGCCCATGCCGAGCAGGGCGGAGTCGAGGCCCGACCGCAGGACGTCCAGCACGTTCTCGACGCCGGTCTGCCCGTTGGCGGCGAGGCCCCAGAGGTAGGCGCGGCCGATCATGACGGCGCGCGCCCCGAGGGCGAGGGCCTTGGCGACGTCGCTGCCGCGACGGATCCCGCCGTCCAGGAGCACCTCGACCTGGTCGCCGACCGCCGCGGCGATGCCGGGGAGCACGCGGATGGGGGCCGGGGTGCCGTCGAGGTTGTTGCCCCCGTGGTTGGAGACCGAGAGCGCCGAGACGCCGAGGTCGGCGGCGCGGAGCGCGTCGTCGACGCGGCAGACGCCCTTGAGCATGAACGGCCGGCCGCTGAGCTGGGTCCACTGCTCGCGCATCCAGGCGACGTCGTCCCACGTGGGCGGCGGGGTGGTCATCCACTCGTAGTAGGCGCCGAAGAACGTCGGGCCCTTCGCCTCGCCGGGCGCGGCGAGGTTCGGCGCGGTCAGGTCGGGCAGGTCGCGGGCGAAGGAGGCGAGCCAGCGCGGCCGGCGCAGCACCTGCGGCGCGAACCGGAGGGCCGTCCGCAGGTCGACCTTCTCGGGGATCTCCGGGCTGCCCCAGTCGCGACCCACCGAGAACGACCAGTCGAGGGTGGCGACCAGACCGACGGCACCCGCGGCGTGGGCGCGCTCCATGCGCTGGACCATGACGTCGCGGTCGCCCGTCCAGTACATCTGGAAGAACGTCTGCGGGTTCGCGGCGACGACCTGCTCGACCGGCCGGCTGGCGAAGTTCGAGAGGCCGATGACGGTGCCGCGGGCGGCCGCGGCGCGGGCGACGGCGACCTCGCCGTCGGGGTGGACGGCCTGCACGCCCGTGGGCGACATGATCACCGGCAGCGAGACCGGCTGCCCCATGACCGTCGTCGACAGGTCGCGCTCGGCCTGGTGCCCGGCGACGTGCGGGGCCAGCCCGAGCTCGGTGAAGGCGGCCTCGTTGTCGCTCATCGACTGGCCGCGCTCGGACCCCGCGACGAGCGCGCCGTAGACGGGGCGCGGCAGCCGCTTGCGGGCGCGTTCCTGCGCCACGGCGACCGACTCGAACCAGGGGTTGCGCTTCCAGGGGTTGAGCGTCACGAGGTGATTCCTGACAGGGAGGGCACGAAGCCGGCGAGGGGGTTCTCCGCGCACGCGGAGACGGGCGGTGCGGACGGCGTCTCGCCGCGACGGGTGAGGGTGAGCATGACGGGCTGGTTGCGGGTGGGGCTCGTGCGCGAGTGGTCCTGGCTCGGGGCCGGGACCGTGCGCTCGCCCGCGAGGGCGTGCTCGCCGTAGCCCTGCACGCACTCGGGGTCGGGGCCGTCGAGGGGCAGGCCGGTGAAGAACTTGGCGGCCATGCAGCCGCCGCGGCACGAGTCGAAGAAGGTGCAGGACGCGCAGGCGCCGCCCGTCTGCGGCGAGCGGAGCTCGGTGAAGAGGGCCGAGCGCTGCCACACGGTCCCGAACCCGCCGTCGGTCAGCACGTTGCCGGCGAGGAACTCGTCGTGGATGGCGAACGGGCAGGCGTAGACGTCGCCGATCGGGTCGATGAGGCACACGACCCGGCCGGCGCCGCAGAGGTTCAGGCCGGGCAGCGCACCGCCGCCGTCGGCCGAGCCGAACGCGGAGAGGTGGAAGAAGGAGTCGCCGGTGAGGACGTCCTCGCCGTGCGCGACGAGCCAGTCGTAGAGCTCGCGCTGCTGCTCCGGCAGCGGGTGCAGCTCGTCCCACACGTCGGCGCCGCGGCCGGACGGCCGCAGCCGGGTCAGGCGCAGCGTCGCGCCGAACCGGTCCGCGATGGCCTTGAACGCGTCGAGCTGGCCGATGTTCTGGCGGGTGCAGACGACCGAGATCTTCGCGTCGTCGAACCCGGCGTCCTGCAGGTTCTGCAGCGCGCGGATCGCGGTGTCGTACGAGCCGGGACCGCGGACGTAGTCGTTGACCTCGGCGGTCGCGCCGTCAAGGGAGATCTGCACGTCGACGTAGTCGGTGCTCGCGAGGAACGCGGCCCGCTCGGGCGTCAGGCGCACGCCGTTGGTCGAGAACTTGACCCCGACCTGGTGGTCGACGGCGTACTGCAGGAGCTCCCAGAAGTCCGGGCGGATGGTGGGCTCCCCGCCGCCGATGTTGACGTAGAAGACCTGCATGCGCTGGAGCTCGTCGATGACGGCCTTGCACTGCTCGGTGCTGAGCTCGCGCGGGTCGCGCCGCCCGGACGAGGACAGGCAGTGCGCGCACTCCAGGTTGCAGGCGTAGGTGAGCTCCCAGGTCAGGCAGATCGGGGCGTCGAGGCCGAGCTCGAACTGCTCGACGAGCGAGCCGCCGACGGGACGGACGACCTCGGGGCGGGTCTCGAGGATGGTCACGCGACGACTCCTTCGGGGACGGACGGGCGGGTGCGGGGGCGGATGGTGTCGGTCGCGGCCAGGCCGCGCAGGGCCTCGACGTACCCGGGCCAGTGGGCCGGGGGGACGTCGGCCGCGACGAGCGCGGTCCGGACGTCCGGGTGGTCGGCCAGCGCCTCCACGACGGCGACGAGCTCGGTGCGCTTGAGGAAGGTCAGCCTCCGGTTGCCGAAGTGGTAGGCCATCGCCCCGAAGGGCTCCGGTCGCAGGGCCACGGCGGGCGACAGCGCCCAGGGCTCGTCGAGCATGGCGGTCGTCGGCTCAGTAGACGCCGCACATGCCGTCGATCGAGACCTCTTCGATCAGCGACGCGGCGGTGACGGTCTCGACGGTCAGGGCGTCGGCGGTGCCGGCCTCGGTCGTGCCGGGCCCGGCGGGGGTGGGGGTGTGCGCGGTGTCCTGGTGCATGGCGTCCTCCTGGGTATGGTGTGCCTCACACCATAATGGCACTCGTGGCAGAAATGAAGGGGTCGCGCGAGATCGGTCGTGAGGAAGCCTTGGGGCATTGCTAGATTGGCCCGTCATGGCGACCCCGCGACGCACCCGGCCGTCGCCGGGACGTCCCGAGGCCACGACCCGGGCCGAGATCGAGCGGGTCGCGTTCGACCTCTTCGCCGAGCACGGCTTCGACGGCACGACGCTCGACATGATCGCCACGGGCGTCGGGGTCGGCCGGCGCACGCTCTTCCGCTACTTCACGTCGAAGAACGACATCCCGTGGGGCGACTTCGGCGCGAGCCTGGACTCCTTCGCCACCATCCTCGCCGCCACCCCCGCCGACGTGCCCCTGTGGCGGGCGGTCCACCACGGGGTCCGCGCGTTCAACGACTTCGACGCCGACGTCATGCCGCTGCACCGTCAGCGCATGGCGCTCATCCTCGCCACCCCCACGCTCCAGGCCCACAGCGTCCTGCAGTACGCCGCCTGGCGCGGCGTGATCGCCGAGTTCGTCGCCGATCGCCGGGGCCTGGCCCCCGGCGACCTGCTGCCGCGCACCGTCGGCCACCTGAGCCTCGCGCTCGCCATCTCGGCGTACGAGCAGTGGCTGCGCGACGACGGGGACCTCGTCGACCTGGTCGACCGGGCGATGACGGCGCTGCGCGAGCACCTCGGCGACGAGGGCGGACCGCACTGACGCCTCTGGGGTGCGCGGCGGCTCGTGGAGGGGCTCGCGGCGTCCGGGGCGTAGGCCGCGAACGTACTTGCTAGACGACAAGTATCTGGGACACTACCTGCATGACCACCGCCCCCGCCCTGCCCGTCCCCGGACCGTTCTTCCACGCCGGCATCCTCGTCGCCGACCTGGACGAGGCCGTCGGACGGTACGCGGACGTCCTCGGCGTGACCTTCGCGGACCCGGTGGAGTTCGCGATCGAGAACTTCGTCGACGAGGCGCACTTCGGCGACGCCGAGCCGCACCCCTGGACCTGCCGGGTCGCCTGGTCGCGCGACGGCCTGCCGTACTACGAGCTCATCGAGGCCCGGGGCCACGGGGTCTTCTCGCTCGACCACCGCGACGAGGGGCTGCACCACCTGGGCGTCCTGACCGACGACTGCGACGGGCTGAGCCGCACGCTCGCGCGTCAGGGCGTCCGGCCCGTGGCCGCCGGCTACACCGACGGACGGCTGCGGTTCTGGTACAGCGAGCCCGCGGGGCTGCACGGCGTGTCGATCGAGTACGTCGACGGCACCTCGCCGGTCATCCGCGCGATGCTGGACGACCTGGCCGGCGGCAGCGGCCCGACGGGCCGGCACGTCGACCGCGTCGGCCCGCAGGGCTAGCCGGCGGCGCGGCGATCACGCCGGGGCGTGCGAGGCGGCGAGCAGCTCCTCGACCGTCACCAGCTTGACCCGGGGACGCCGCTGCGCCGCCCCGGCCTGCTTCTCGGCGGCGTTGATCCGCTGCCAGCCGGCGGTGTCGACGACCTCGGGTCGACGCTCGCGGACCAGGCGCTCGAGGTCCTCGGCCGTCCCGGACGGCTCGGGCAGCACGCCGGCGGCGAGGTCGGCCAGCAGCGACTCGACCGTCTCGATCGCATCGACCCGGTTGGTGCCGATGACGCCCGTGGCGCCGCGCTTGATCCAGCCGGCGCAGTAGAGGCCGGCGAGCGGGTGGCCGCCCGGGCCGTCGAGGACGCGGCCCGACGCGTGCGGGATGGTGCCGGTGTGCAGGTCGAAGGGCAGTCCCTCGACGGCCCGGCCGCGGTACCCGACGGCGCGCAGCACGAGGGACGTCTCGATCGTCTCGGTCTCGCCGGTCGGCTGCACCGTCACCACGCCGTCCGTCGTGGTGACGACGTTGCGCGCGAACGTCACCGACTCGACGCGGTCGGTGCCGTCGATCGAGACCGGGGTGAGCAGGAACCGCAGGCTGACGGCGCGGTGCCCCTCCGTCGGGGTGCGCGTCGCGGCCTCGCGCACGACGTCGAGCTTGCGCTCGGCGAGCCGCGTCGGGTCGGCCAGGCGCGTGCCCATGACCTCGGTGGGCTCGGCCAGCAGGTCGACGCCCTCGAGGTCGGAGAGCGCGAGCACCTCCGGCAGCGTGTAGGCGGCGTGCTCCGGACCGCGACGGGCGGCGACGACGACCTCGCGCACGCCGCTGCCCTCGAGCGCGGCGAGCGCGTGGTCGGCCATGTCGGTCGTGGCGAACGCGGAGGCGGGACGGGCGAGCGCGCGGGCGACGTCGAGCGCGACGTTGCCGTTGCCGACGACCACGACCCGCTCGCCGGCCAGGTCGAACGTCGCGTCGGCGGCGTCCGGGTGGCCGTTGTACCAGGCGACGAACTCGCGCGCCGAGACCGAGCCCGGCAGGTCCTCCCCGGGGATCCCCAGCCGGCGGTCGTCGTCGGCACCGGCCGCCCACACGACCGCGTGGTGGTGCTCGGCGAGCTCGGCGACGGTCACGTCGCGCCCGACCTCGACGTTGAAGAAGCAGGTGACCGCGCGGCGGGACAGCACCGCGCGGAACCGCTCGGCGACGAGCCGGGTCTCGGGGTGGTCCGGCGCGACACCGGCCCGCACGAGCCCGAACGGGGTGGGCAGCCGGTCGAGCACCGTCACCGCGACGCCCTTGATCTCGGAGAGCTCGGCGGCGGCGTAGCACGCGGCGGGACCGGACCCGACGACCGCGACCCGCAGCTCCGGCCGGTCCTCCGGCAGCCGCCGACGCGTCCGGCCGGGCATGGCCTCCTCCTGCTCGATCGGGTGGTCCGCGAAGTAGTCCGCGTTGATCTGCAGGTAGTGGGCGAGGTGGTCCGGCACGTCGTAGTCGCCGTGGACGGCGTCGACCGGGCACTCGTCGAGGCACGCGCCGCAGTCGATGCAGGTCGCCGGGTCGACGTAGAGCTGCTCGGCGGTGGTGAAGTCGGGGTCGCCCGGCCGGGGGCGGATGCACTGCACCGGGCAGACCGCCACGCACGCACCGTCGTTGCAGCAGCCCTGGGTGATCACGAAGGTCATGGCGGTCGGTGCTCCTGGTGCGGTGGTGCCGGGGTGGGGGGTGGCGTGCGGTCAGTGGACCACGCGCGCCGGGTCATGGAAAGGGCCGGCACGACGGGGAGAACCCGTCGCGCCGGCCCCGGTGGGTCACCAGGTGGCGTGCAGGCCCTGGAAGTCGCGGCCGACGGTCCAGCGGACCTCGACGGCCTCGGGGTCGACGAGCTGGACGCGCGGCATGCGCCGCAGGACCTCCTCGAGGACGACCTTCATCTCCAGCCGTGCGAGGGGGGCGCCGACGCAGCGGTGGACGCCCGCGCCGATGGCGAGGTGCTCCTGGACGTTCTCGCGGTCGAGGCGGAACGACTCGGGGTCGTCGAACACCTCCGGGTCGCGGTTCGCGGCGCCGAACAGGAGCATGACCCACTCGCCGGCCGGGATCGAGACGCCGTCGACCTCGACCTCGTTCCTCGTGTTCCGCCCGAGGCCCATCAGCGGGGCCTCCAGGCGCAGCGCCTCCTCGACGGCGTTGTCGACGAGCGAGGGGTCGGCCAGCAGCTCGTCGCGCAGGGCGGGGTCCTTCGCGACCTGGTAGAGCAGCCCGCCGATGCCGCCGACCGTGGTCTCGTGCCCGGCCCCGAGGATGAGGAAGGCGAGGGAGACCGCGTTCTCCTGCGTGATCGGCTCGCCGTCGATCTCGAGCTGGACGATGTCGGTGAGCATGTCCTCGGCCGGCGTCTGGCGGCGCAGCTCCAGCTCCTTGCCGAGGTAGCCGTGCACGTCCATGACGGCCTTGAGGGCACCCTCGGCGTCGCCCCGCTGCGAGCACGTGAGCATCTCGGTCTCCCGCTCGCGGAACCAGTCCCAGTCCTCGCGGGGTAGGCCGAGGATGAGCGCGATGACGATCGGCGGGACGGGCGAGGCGAGGAGCGCCGAGAGGTCGCCCTCGCCCTTCTCGACCTCGCCGTCGAGGCACTCGGTCACGATGCTGCGGACCTGGTCCTCGAGGGCGTTGACGCGCTTGGCCGAGAACCAGCCCTGGAGGGGGCGGCGGTACTTGCGGTGCTCGGGGTCGTCCTGGCCGATGCAGATGACGGGCGGCTGGTTGATCACCGGGATGGTGATGCCGCTGGCGCTGCTGAACTCCTGGTCCTTGAGGGCCGCGCCGTTGACGTCCTCGTGGCGCGAGAGCACCCAGAAGCCGTCGAACGACTCGCTGTGCGCCACGGGGCACTGCGTGCGCAGCTCCTCGAAGTACTCGCCCGGGTCCTTCGCGACCTGTCCGTCGGTCAGGCGGAACTCACCCGCGGAACGGGGGGACTGGGTGGCTGGGTTCACGGTTCCTCCACGAGGGGTGACAGTTGTGGTCGCAGCGGCGCTGGACCACAGTGGTGAGGTGGATCACAACACGGTGCCAGGGCGGTGTCAAGATCATTGCTTGTTGTCGAGCAACTTCTGTTCTAGTGTGACTCACAGCACGAAGATGGGTCAATGCCCCCAGTGAGGAGACGTCCACGATGACCGAGGTTCTCGCCGCCGTAGCGCGCGCACCGCACGAGCCGATGGAGCTCGCGACCCTGCGCCTGGACGACCCGCGCCCCGGCGAGGTCCTGATCGAGCTGCGCGCCGCCGGCATCTGCCACTCCGACCTCGCCGGCCGCGACCAGCACATGCCGTTCGCGCTGCCGGGCGTCCTCGGGCACGAGGGTGCGGGCATCGTGCGGGCGGTCGGCGCGGACGTCACGAAGGTCGCCGTCGGCGACCGCGTCGTCATCAGCCAGGCCTTCTGCGGCGCGTGCAAGGCCTGCCGGGCCGGTCGCGTCACCGGCTGCCCGGAGGTGTTCAGCCTCGGCCTGGGCGGCGTGCGCTCGGACGGCTCGCCCACCCTCACGGACGCCTCCGGCGCGGCCGTGGGCGGCGGCTACATGGGGCAGTCCTCCTGGGCCACCTACTCCCTCGCCCGCGAGCCCAACGTGGTCCGCATCCCCGAGGACCTGCCCTGGGAGGTCGCCTCCCCGTTCGCCTGCGGCGTCCAGACTGGCGCCGCCGCGGTCGTGAGCGCGCTCGCGCCCGACAGCTCGTCCTCCATCGTCATCTTCGGCGCCGGCACCGTCGGGCTGAGCGCGCTCATGGGTGCGGCCTACCTCGGCTGCGCGACGATCATCGCCGTCGACCCGGTCGCCTCGCGCCGCGAGCTCGCCCTGGAGCTGGGCGCCACGCACGTCGTGGACCCCACCACCGAGGACGTCGTGGCCGTGGTCCAGGAGCTGACCGGCGGGGGCGTCGACTACGCCGTCGAGGCCAGCGGCTCGACGGCGGCGGGACCCCTCGCGCTCCAGTCGCTCGCCACGCAGGGCACGTGCATGATGCTCGGCGTCGTCCCGTTCGGCACGACCATCGAGGTCGACTGGATCGGGCTGGTCAGCGGCAAGACCGTGTTCGGCGCGCCGTTCGGCGGCAACGACCCGGCCACGACGATCGAGCTGCTGCTGCAGATGCGCGCCGCCGGCCGCCTCCCCGTCGAGAAGCTCGTGCGGACGTACCCGTTCGCCGACGTGGAGAAGGCCATCGCCGACATGGAGTCGGGGACCACCATCAAGCCCGTGCTGCTGTTCGAGTGACGTCGCGGGCCACCCCGCACGCACGAGCAGCAGGACATCCATCCAACAGGAAGAGCAGGTAGCACGCGTGGGACGAGTCGACGGCAAGGTCGCGTTCATCACCGGAGTGGCTCGCGGCCAGGGCCGCAGCCACGCCATCCGGCTGGCCGAGGAGGGCGCCGACATCATCGGCGTCGACATCCTGGAGGACGTCGAGCACAACAACTACCCGCTCTCGCGCCCGGACGACCTCGCGCTGACGGTCAAGGAGATCGAGGCCCGCGGCCGGCGCATCTTCACCCAGCAGGTCGACGTGCGCGACCGGCTCGCGACGATCGCGGCCGTCGAGGCGGGCGTGGCGCACTTCGGCCACCTCGACGTCGTCGTGGCCAACGCGGGCATCTGCCCCATGGGTCCCGGCAGCGTCGGCACCTTCCTCGACACCGTCCAGGTCGACTTCACCGGCGTCCTCAACGCGGTCGAGGCGGCGATGCCCCACCTGCGGTCCGGCGCGTCCATCATCGCGACGGGCTCGGTCCTGGCGCTCAAGGCCGGGGGCACGAACACCGCCATCACCGGGCCCGGCGGCGGCGGGTACACCTGGGCCAAGCGCGCCGTCACGTCGTTCATCCACGACATCGCCAAGGAGCTCGCGCCGCAGGGCATCCGGGCCAACGTCGTCCACCCGACGAGCGTCAACAGCGACATGCTGCACAACGACGGCGTGTACGGCATCTTCCGCCCCGACCTGGAGCGGCCGACCCTCGACGACGTCCGCGAGGGCTTCGAGGGCAACCAGCTCATGCCCGGCGGCTGGGTCGAGCCGGTCGACATCAGCAACGCGGTCCTGTTCCTCGCCTCCGACGAGGCGCGCTTCGTGACCGGCCTGCAGATGAAGGTCGACGCCGGCACGATGCTCCAGGAGCCGTACCGCGGATGAGTGACGTGGCCGTCGCCCGGGCGCGGGACCCCCGGGTCCGTGCCTGGCTCGAGGGGGTCCGGCCCCGTCTGCTGATCGGTGCGGAGTGGGTCCCGGCCCTCTCGGGCGAGACGTTCGAGACGGTCGACCCGACGAGCGAGCTCCCGCTGGCCGCCCTCGCGGCCGCGGGGCCCGCCGACGTCGACGCGGCGGTCCGCGCGGCCCGGCACGCCTTCGAGGAGGGGCCCTGGTCGCGGACCGGGCCGGCCGAGCGTGCCGCGCTGCTGCGCGCGTACGCGGGCGCCCTCGAGGACCGCGTCGAGGAGCTGGCCGAGCTGGAGACGCTCGACAGCGGCATCCCGATCAGCGCCGCGAAGGGGCTCATCGGCGGTGCCGTGGAGGCCCTGCACCACTACGCCGGCGCCGCCAGCCTGGTGGCGGGGGAGACGGTGGCCTCCAACCACGCCTCCTTCCTGTTCACCCTGCGCGAGCCGCTCGGCGTGTGCGCCGCGATCATCCCGTGGAACGCGCCGATCGACACCGCGATCAAGAAGATCGCCCCCGCCCTCGCGGTCGGCAACACCATGGTCCTCAAGCCGGCCGAGCAGACCTCGCTCACCGCGATCCGGCTCGGCGAGCTGGCCCTGGAGGTCGGCTTCCCGCCCGGCGTGCTGAACGTCGTCACAGGGCTCGGTGCCTCGGCGGGCGCCGCCCTGGTGGAGCACCCCGACGTCGACAAGATCGGCTTCACGGGCTCGACCGAGACCGGCAAGCGGATCCTCGCGGCCTCGGTCCCGACCCTGAAGCGCGTCGGCCTCGAGCTCG
>SXGT01761434.1_pt1 | contig 10865 bp, 8 predicted proteins | sample 3176221 | NCBI WGS metagenome assembly SXGT01 (sample SAMN11356862, study PRJNA531348) | freshwater metagenome | isolation source: freshwater sample F1-120 | place: China: Fuxian Lake, Yuxi | collected 2017-12-25
CTTCGTCGACAATGATCAGGGTCCGCTCGAACTGACCCATGTTCATCGTATTGATGCGGAAATAGGCCTGCAGCGGGAAGTCAATTTTGACACCCTTGGGCACATAGATGAACGACCCACCCGACCAGACAGCCGAGTTGAGGGCAGCGAACTTATTATCCGAAGGGGGAATGATCGTCCCGAAATACTCGCGGAAGAGTTCAGGATGCTCTCTCATCGCGGTATCGGTGTCTGTGAACAGAACGCCCTGCTTGGCAAGGTCTTCCTGCAGCGAGCCGTAAATCACTTCCGATTCATATTGGGCTTTGACACCCGATAGATATTTCTTCTCCGCTTCCGGAATCCCCAGACGATCGTACGTCTTGCGAATATCTTCCGGCACTTCATCCCACGTCTTCCCCTGACGGTCGGACGCTTTGACGTAGTAGAAGATATTCTGGAAGTCGAGATCCGACATATCGCCACCCCAGTTGGGCATCGGCTTGCTGTCGAAAATCTCCAGCGACTTCAGTCGGAAGTCGCGCATCCAGTCAGGCTCACCCTTCATCTCAGAGATCTGAGCCACCACATCGCGACTCAAACCCTTCTTGCCAATGAAGGTGTACTTGTCAGTCGGATCATGAAATCCATACTGATAATCACCAATATCGACGTGAGCCTTCTCGGTTTCAATTTCTGTCGTCGCCATAACCATCATCCTCTATGTTTTAAGGTAGGACCGTGCCCACCAGTATCTTCAAATCAAGCTGTCAAACTTGGACTGTCCAGGATTTCGAGCTTACGCCCCTGCACCAACCGGCTGCTCAACTTTTTCTTCAGCCGCGATTTGTGGGTGACGCTCGCGGACACCTGCATAGCCTTGTTCGTGCAATTCATGAGCCAACGCAGCATCGCCAGTTTCGACGATCCGGCCGGCCAGCATGACGTGGGTGAAGTTCGGAACGTTGTATTCCAGCAGACGCTCGTGGTGGGTAATGATCAGGACGCCCATGTGTTCGCCCGACAGCTTCGCGAGCCCTTCACTGACGACGCGAACCGCATCGCTGTCCAAGCCGGAATCGGTCTCATCGAGAAACGCAAAGCGTGGCTTGAGCATCGCCAGCTGCAGAATCTCCATGCGTTTCTTTTCGCCGCCGGAGAAACCTTCATTCAGGTAACGACGGGCGAAGTCGTGATCCATGTTGAGGGCGTTCATCGTCTCGCGGAGTTCTGTGCGGAACTCACGCATCGGCATCAGATTCTCGCCTTCTTTGCGTTCCGGATTGCGGACGTTCGTGACTGCATGTCGCAGGAAGTCCGCTACTTTCACGCCTGGAATTGTGACGGGGTACTGAAACGCCAGGAACATTCCCAGACGAGCCCGCTCACTGGGATCGAGCTCCAGAATGTCCTGACCATCAAGCGTGATCGTTCCTTCGGTGACGTCATACTTCGGGTGACCGGCCAGAACATAAGCCAGCGTGCTTTTTCCCGAGCCGTTAGGGCCCATCAACGCATGGACTTCACCCTGGCGAATCGTCAGGTTCACACCCTTCAAAATCGGAGTGCCACCCACGCTGACGTGCAAGTTCTCAATCTTCAATACCGCTGCAGACATCTCAAAACTTTCCTATGGATACATGATGCTGGTGGAGACCAGAACCTGAATGTTCGCCACAGAGGACACAGAGATCACTGAGAGAAAAAGCCCAGCATGGAGTGCTGTTCTAAATTGCCGATTCTCGTTCTTCCTCGGTGCTCTCTGTGAACTCTGTGGCTAAATTTGATCTTCTATGCATCCTCCGCAGTTGGGCGGGGGACTTGATTTTGAGTCACTTCCCCGTTGCCAGTGGAGTCAGTTCGAATTCACAACAGTGATGACCGTCCAGGCAACAGTTTGTTAACTTCACAGAGACCCCGAGGATCTCTTCGAAGACGGTCTGTTCCAGCTGGCAAATCGAAGGGTCGCTCGACGCCAGCTCGATATAGGGACAGTTGTTTTCTCGCAGGATCGGGAGTTCCTGTTTCAGGTCGATCTCGACGTTGAAACCTTTTTCGACCAGCGTATTCTTCAGTTGTTCGAGTCGTTGCGAGGGTGACGATCCGCTTACCCCCGCGCCATACTGGCCGACGAGGTTCTGCTTCAGGCTGGCGACGACATCCTGACGCACCTTCGCGTCCGGAATTTTGGCCAGCTCTCGCCACAAAATCAGGGCCAGCTCGGAGTAGTTGCTACCCATCGCTGCCAGGCCGGATTGCGTCACCTTATATTCATGGTGAGGACGGCCTCGATCAGCTTTAATTGTTTCGCGTTGAATCATCCCGGCAGCCTGCAGACGCGTGATCCGGATTCGCACTGCCGTTGCAGTCACTCCCATCACGTCGCACAACACCGGAATCGTCGCGCTGCGCAGGCGATTCAGCTGTTCGAGCAGCTGACGATCACCATCGTCGAGAGCGGGTTGTTGAGCTGGTCTGACCACTTGTTCATTCCGTGAGAAAGTCGCGAGAAGGATTCTCGGTCCTCCAAAATTCTAAGCATCACAACCTTTTTGACAACTTTGATTGCGTTAAATGCGACAATTGAGATCCAGTCTCACCAGTCATCTGATCCATTGTCGCAGATCTGTTTTCCAAGCCGAGGATTTCTTCATTCTCGCTACCGTCTGCGAACTCCCATGGGTATGCTGACAAAACACATTCCCAGATTCTGCACGTTTCTGGCCCACGTTCCCGCGCTCGCTGTTCCCTTCACCTTCGATACGCACTTACCGGGGCTGTTTTACCCAGCTTCCGTATTCTACCGTTGCGTCCGTCGTTCGTACTCAGGAAGGCTCCCGCTCCATGGAGAATGCTTCACAAGTCCCCGCCCCGAATCCTCCGTCGTCCGGTACTCCAACCTCTCGACAGGGTGGCGAACAATGGGGTTCGCGAATTGGTGTCATCCTCGCGGTCGCGGGGTCAGCCGTCGGGCTAGGTAACTTTCTCCGCTTTCCAGGCCAGGTCGCCCTCAACGGCGGCGGTGCCTACATGATTCCCTACTTTGTTTCACTGCTGATCCTCGGCATCCCGCTCTGTTGGGCGGAATGGACGATGGGACGCTTCGCCGGTCGACACGGCAACAACTCCGCTCCCTCGATCTACCATTTCATCTGGCCGAACCCGATTTCGCTGTTCTTCGGCATGATCGGCGTCATTGTCCCTCTCATCATCTACATGTACTACGTGCTGATTGAATCGTGGTGCTTAGCCTATGCCCTCAACTACCTTGATGGCACTATGATGAAGACCAACGATTTCGGCAAGTTCTTCGACGGCGTTACCGGTGCAGGCGTTGATGGCTATGAATTCAATACCGGCTACGTGAACTACGGTTTCATCATACTCTTCGTCTTCGTCATCAACTTTGCCCTGATTTACCGTGGCGTGAGTAAAGGCATTGAACGCTTCTGCCAATTGGCCATGCCGCTGATGCTCATCTGCGGCGTGATTGTTCTCATTCGAGTGTTCACGCTCGACGCTCCCGTCGCCGATAAGCCCGATCAGAATCTCTATAACGGCTTGGGCTACATGTGGAATCCCGACTTTACGGCTTTGGGAAATCCCAAAACTTGGCTTGCGGCTGCCGGTCAGATCTTCTTTTCTCTGTCGGTCGGATTCGGCGTCATCATCAACTACTCCAGCTACCTGAAAAAGAAAGATGAGATTGCCCTTTCCAGCCTGACCGCCTGCTCCGTCAACGAGTTCTTTGAAGTCTGCATGGGGGGATTGATCACCATTCCTGCTGCTTTTATGTTCCTGGGTGTCCTCGATCCAACAATTATTTCGTCTTCTTTCAAGGTCGGCTTCGTCGCCCTTCCCAACGTCTTTGCACACATGCCCGCCGGTCAGTTCTTTGGGTTCCTCTGGTTCTTCATGCTCTTCCTGGCTGCCATTACCAGCAGCATCTCCATGCTCCAACCAGTGATCGCGTTTCTTGAAGAAGGTCTCGGCCTCAAACGATACGCCTCCGTGACGATTCTCGGCCTGATCACCGCCATCGGCCTGGCATTCGTGCTTTACTTCTCCAAGAACCTGACCGCTCTCGATACGCTCGACTTCTGGATCGGAACCTTCATGCTCTTTGTTCTCGCGATGTTCCAGTCCATTCTCTATGGATGGATTCTCGGACCGAAACAGGGTGAAATTGAAATGCACCACGGTGCACACCTCAAAGTTCCTTCTTTCGTTCAGTTCATGCTTCAATACATCACACCGGTTTATTTGATCGTAATCTTTGCCCTGTTCTGCTACTGGAACATGGGTGAGTACATCCACTCGATCATCGCGAACCCAGTTTCCCAGATGTCGATCGGCTTCATCGCCCTGATCGCGACCTTTATCATGATTCTGGTGGTCATCTCTCACAAACGCTGGCAGAAGCAGGGGCGTAAGAGTCGCTTCGAAATCCCTGCCGAGTCTTGAATCCATCCCTCCTCACACACTTAGCCAGCGAGTCCTTACCATGATGTTTCCACTTTTGGCCCAGGAGGCCGCCAAGGCCTTCGCCCTGAATTCGGCCGGCATGACGATGATGGTTGTCTCCATCACGTCAGTCCTGATCCTGACCTTCTTCTGCCTTTATCGCGTGATGACGCTTCCTCCCGTCGAAATCGATGACATGCACGCCCCGCAGAACATCGACACCGGCGACACGAAAGACGTCTACTAAGCATTTCGAGGTCGACTTCGCCCCTTCTCTCCCGTGAGAAGGGGGCAGAGTCCTCGAAATTGGACGAACGAACGCGCCAACCAGATCTTCTGCTGCACTCGTTGCGCTCGCGCCGCTGAGTAACCCCGCAAGACAGGCTGGCCCACTGATCTTTCGCACATCTCCATAACGATTTCGTAAGTGTCGCCGTTGTGATATCCTTGTCATTGGCAAGCATCAGATCGTATCAAGCTGACGTCACTTCGAAGTTCTCTCATGAGCAACCTTCCCCTCGACTACGCAAGACAGCGTTACGCCGACTTCGGCGTCGACATTGATCGCGCTGTTGCAGCCTTGGGAAGCATCGCGCTTTCGATTCACTGCTGGCAGGGTGATGACGTCGGCGGCTTCGAAACGAACCGCCAGTCACTCGATGGCGGTATCGCGGTCACCGGCAATTATCCCGGCAAGGCCCGCACCGCGGAAGAACTCCGCCAGGACTTCGACTTCGCCCGTACCCTCATCCCCGGACAGCATCGATTCAACCTTCATGCCAGCTACGCCGAGACCAACGGCAAGCACGTCGACCGCAACGCGATCACGATTGAACACTTCCAGACCTGGATCGACTGGGCGAAATCTCTCGAAATCAAACTCGACTTCAACCCGACGTACTTCTCTCATCCCCTCGCATCCTCTGGTTTCACTCTCTCCAGCGCCGATGACCGCATCCGCAGCTTCTGGATTGACCACGGCGTCGCCTGTCGTCAAATCGCCGCCGAGATGGGAAGGCAGCTCGGTTCGCCCTGTGCGAACAATGTCTGGATTCCCGATGGCTCGAAAGACATTCCCATCGACCGCGCCGGCCCTCGGGCCCGCCTGATCGATTCTCTCGATCGCATGTTCGCGACGAAGTATCCCGAGACGCAATTAATCGACGCGGTCGAATCGAAACTCTTCGGCATCGGATCGGAAAGTTACGTCGTCGGCTCTCACGAATTTTACCTTGGCTACGCCGTCTCGCGACAAAAATACCTCTGCCTCGACGCCGGCCACTTCCATCCGACGGAATCGATCGCTGACAAGATTTCCGCCGTCATGACTCAAGTTCCTGGCCTGGTTCTTCATGTCAGCCGAGGTGTCCGCTGGGACTCTGATCACGTCGTTCTCCTCGACGACCCGACACTGGATATCGCCCGTGAACTCGTCCGCGGCGGTTACCTGAACCGCACATGCATCGGCCTCGACTTCTTCGACGCCAGCATCAACCGCGTCGCTGCCTGGATCATCGGCACACGTTCGACCCTCAAAGCGCTCCTCATCGCGCTGCTCGAACCCATCGACCAACTCCGGACCTTCGAGAACACGGGCGACTATACCCAGCGCCTTGCCCTCCTCGAAGAAGCCAAAACACTCCCCTGGTCCATCGTCTGGAACCATTACTGCCAAACCCAGGGCGTCCCTCCGGGGTTCGACTGGATGAACAGTATCAAGCATTACGAACAAACCATCCTCTCCAAGCGATAGTTCTTACTCCTCGAGGGAGAAGAAATCCACAACTTAACCAACGCTCGTCGAACTCGCCGCCAACTCTATGCACAACCACGATCACCACGACCTGATCCCTAATGACCTGTCTTCTGGCGAGTTCGAACGTTCTCCTGTTCCGGCCAACTCCAGACGCGGGTTCGCGAACTTCCTCGGCTGGTTCACAGGTGAGCATTGCTCTGGCCGCGAATTGATGATCGGGCCGTTGTTCGTTGCCGCGGGTGTGGGGGCCTTCGATCTTCTGGTTGGCCTTCTCGTCGGAAATCTTCTGGCTGTCCTCAGCTGGACGTTGATGACTGCTCCGATCGCGACCAAAGTTCGCCTGACGCTTTATTTTCACCTTGAACGGATCTGCGGTCGTCATCTGGTCACGCTTTACAACCTCGCCAACGGGGTGATGTTCTGCCTGCTGGCGGGTTCGATGATCACCATCACTGCCTCCGCCGTCGGTGCGGGTTTCAATTTACCGATGCCCCGTTTGATCGACTTTTATCCGGCGGGCGTTCCCTGGATCGCCACAGTTGCCATTCTGGGCATACTGATTTCTATCGTAGCTGCGGGCGGCTACCGAGCCGTTGCGAAAATCGCCAACATTGCGTCCCCGTTTCTCGTCCTGATGTTTCTCGTTTTTGGCTTCGTCGGACTCACGAAGTTTGCTGCGATCACAAACACCGACCTCACCTCTCCGACGGAACTCTGGGCTTTAGCCAGTAATCGTATTTGGACGGGCGATGCACCCCTTCCGGGACGAGTGAAGTTTACGTTCCTGCATGTCGTATGCTTTGCCTGGTTTGCCAACATGGCGCTTCACATCGGCATGAACGACCTGACCGTCCTGCGTTATGCCCGCCGCACGTGGCACGGGTTGGCCAGTGGCGCAGGGGTGTTCGTTGGTCATTATCTTCTCTGGATCTCAGCGGGCATTCTGTTCTCATTACAGTTGCAGACCAGTCACCCGGATGAATACCTCGTCGGCCTGCTCTTCGATAATTCGGAAACCTTCGCAGAGACCTCTCGCGAAGAAATCGCAGCCCTGCCTCTCTCGACCGATTTGATTCGCGAAGGCATGGAAATCGAAAATGCCATGATCAAAGCGGGCGAGCTTTATCCCAATCAAAAGCACGTTGCCCCACCCGCACCGCTTCCCGGCCTGATCGCGAAGAACGCCTGTGGAATCATGGGAGTCATCTGCGTCATCATCGCCGGGTGGACGGCAGCCAATCCCCTCATCTATCGCGCGGGCCTGGCCTTCCATGCGATCACGCCACGCAGTTCACGCTTCGTGATCACGATCATCTCTGGTCTCCTCTCGACGGCAGTCGCGATGTACCCCGGACTCTCGATGCGACTGCTGGAAATCATCGCCGTCTATGGTCTTGTTCTCATGCCGATGGGGGCGATTATCTTCGTCGACTTCTGGCTGTTCCCCCGCATTGGCCTCAAGCGATTCTACGCCGAAACGGCTCACATCAGTTTCAATATCTCTGCCGCGCTCACCTGGGTTCTGACGGGAACTGTCTGCTGGTTCCTCGTCTGCGCGACCTGGCTCATGAACAACCTCATCCGCACAGGCCAGATGAGCTTCTCGCCACAAACCCAGGAACTCATCCGCGACTACATCACGATCGAAATCTATTTCGTCGCCATCCCCGGCTGGTTCTTCGCCGCCTTTCTCTACACCATCTTTTCCCTCATCTTCCAGCACCGCGACCGCACCGAAAAACGCCTCTCCGCCCCCATCGTCGATGTCCCTACCTAAAGTTCTCGAATAGTTTCGTCCCTTCTCCCTTGAGGGGAGAAGATACCCGAAGAGCGGATGAGGGTGGGCGATAGGTAACAGTAAGCTCACATTCGGTAACACGCGCCAGGTATTCCAAGCTCCCCAGCATTCTGCAGTTGATCCCCTCATCGGATCCGTCACTCCGCTTCGACATTTCTCCAACTCGCTCTTTACCAGCGTCGTCTCAGACGTCACCATGACGGAAAATTCATCCGATTTCCTCTCCCCCTCCAAGCCATCACATCAAATCCATGTCCAAACCCATTCATGCCGTCACTCCCAGCGCCAAAGTCATCACCATCCAGCAACACATTCTTCTCCAGGAGAAGAAATTTCCCGGCGCTTCGGGTGAATTCTCCTGGCTCCTCTCCGGCCTGACGCTGGCGGCCAAAATGATCGAAGCGGCCGTTCGTCGTGCCGGTCTCAATTCGATCCTCGGACAGGCAGAAAGCTCGAACACACACGGCGAAGTCCAGCAGAAACTCGATATTTACGCCAACGAGGTCATGCTCCATAACCTCGGCGTGCGTGAAAGTGTCGGCGTCCTGGCGTCGGAAGAGAACGAAACGCCAATCATTGTTCACAACGAATCCAACAACGCCAAATACGCCATCCTCTTTGACCCGCTCGATGGCAGCAGCAATATCGACGTCAATGTGTCTGTCGGCACGACGTTCTCCATCTATCGACGCCCCGTTGACGTCGAACTCAACGAAGCCAGTAAATGGGTTCTCCAACCCGGCGACCAGCAGGTCGCAGCCGGTTATGTCGTCTATGGCTCATCGACGGTGATGGTCTATAGCGCTGGTCGCGGTGTCCACGGCTTTACGCTCGATCCCGCCATCGGCGCCTTCATTCTGTCTCACGAAGATATTCGTATGCCTGAACACGGCATCTATTACTCCGTCAACGAAGCCTATGCTGACACCTTCCCCGAAGGGTATCGCAAGTTCCTCGCTGGCCTGCGACAAGGTGTTCTCGGACGCAAATACTCGTCCCGCTACATCGGCTCGATGATTGCAGACTTCCACCGCACGCTGCTCAAAGGGGGCATCTTCCTCTACCCACCGACCGACGACCACCCAAATGGCAAACTCCGCCTCCTCTACGAAGCCAACCCCATCGCCTTCATCGCCGAACATGCTGGCGGTATCGCCATCAATGGCACAGGTCCGATCCTCAAGATGCACCCCACCAGCATCCACCAGCGCACTCCTTTGATCGCTGGCAGCCCTTCGGAAATGAACTACCTCATCGAATGTCTCAAAGCTGAGTAACGTCCGATCGTGGTGACTTTCCAGGCTCACTCGATCCAGTTCTCTTCAATCCAGTCGACCAGTTCGTCCATCGACATGACCTCGGCTCCCCGGACATGGGCGTGTCGTTTGCATTGAGCCAGCGCCAGGATCGCGTCAGCGTCTTCGTGATTCTTCAAAGACTTTGGCATCGACTTGGTCTGGTAATACTGTTCCGCTTTTTCCAGCATCGCGATGATTTCCAGAGTCCGCGGCGTCACGTGTCCCTGCAGGGTTTCCAGTGTCGCCCGTCGGGCATTGTGAAAATCGATGACGTAGCCGACGTCGTGAAACAGGCAGGCAACGAGGAATTCTTCGTCGTGGGGGGCGATATCGAGTCCACGGTGGAAGACCTGCAGCGAATGGTACTGAAGGTCACCTTCTGGGTGAATGACGGGATCGGGCGAGACGGCGGCGAGGCGTTGCAGCAGCATCAGGGGATAGGTGTAATCGTAAGAAGAATCGTCGGGCGTTTCGTCTTCGTCGGAATGGGAGAGGATTATTTCCAACTGGTCGCGACCGGCGAGCAGGTGAAGCTGTTGTTCAATCTCGGATCGACCGGGAAGATCAGCTCGTTTCAATCGTCGATTCGAAACCCAGCCTGAGGCCCGCTGGACGGCCGACTTGAAGGTGCTCGCTTTCCCGGTCAGGATCAGCCGGGCAGCGTGCTCGGCAATCTGAGTGCGCAGTGTTGTCATGGATGGAGTCTGCCGAGGTGGCAGATCGGTGGTCTGGTTGAATCAACCTGACCAGTGGTTGGAGCAGCATTATTGGGAATCGCACAGACAGGAATGTCTGTGCCACCATGTGGATTGGGATATTGTACTCCGGGTGCCACTGGCTGTGCCAGTGCCGAATCTCGTTGAACTTTATTCCTGGTGACGATATCCATCACGATTTCAAATCTCTTCCCACTCAAATTGAAGACACTTGCATAGCCAGTGGCACCCTGATTGCGGGCTCGGAGCGCTTCCCTGGAATTTCGTGAGAAACCTTACACAACTCTTTTGAAGTCACGGATGAGACGGCCGGAGAACAATCCATCAGCCGACTGGCTTGGAAGTCAGTCACGTGGGGTTTACGATACACCGACATATCAGACGCACTGTTTGTAATGTTGATCAGGTTTTTGTCCTGACAATTGTGGCTTGATTCGAATAAAATTGAGTTTCTGAAGAATAAGAAGCATACGCAAAAGGAAGAGACACCATGCCGAAAAAGACGATTGCCGATGTCGATGTGAAAGGAAAAGCAGTTCTGATGCGAGTGGACTTCAATGTCCCGCTCGATGATAAGCTGAACATCACCGACGACCGTCGGATCGCTGAAGCATTGCCTTCGATCAAGAGCGTCCTGGACCGCGGCGGACGCGTGATCCTGATGAGCCACCTGGGGCGTCCAGAAGGCAATGGCAGCCCGGAAGATCAAAAGTACTCGCTCAAGCCCGTCGTCAAACGCCTGAGTGAACTCGTCGGAACGGAAGTCTCTTTCGCTAGTGATACCGTTGGCGATGACGCCAAAGCCAAAGTCGCTGCCCTCAAGGATGGCGGCGTGCTGATTCTGGAAAACGTCC
>SXGT01553904.1_pt1 | contig 10864 bp, 9 predicted proteins | sample 3176221 | NCBI WGS metagenome assembly SXGT01 (sample SAMN11356862, study PRJNA531348) | freshwater metagenome | isolation source: freshwater sample F1-120 | place: China: Fuxian Lake, Yuxi | collected 2017-12-25
GGCGCAATTGCTCCTCGAGCGTTCGGCGTTCGCGAAACTCGGTTTGCAGGGACTCGTTGGCCATGGCTAGCTCCGCGGTTCGTTTCTGAACACGGCATTCGAGTTCACCGTGGAGCGAGGCCATCGCGGCGTTGGAGGCGCGCAACTGCCGATTTGCTTCTTGAATTTCCTGAGCCCTCGCGAAGATCTCGGACTCCATCTGTTGACTTCGCGTGCGCAACTCCTGATTGAGTTTTTCACTCTCGCTATCATGCAACTTGAGGCGGATAAAATCCGTAACGTCCGCAACGCGATGGATGATGTAGATGAGTTTCTGATCGGGGCCAATCACTGGATAGTTTACCGGACTCCAGTAGCGTTCTTCGAAGCCACCTCCTTCGGATTCGGGGCGGCGGAGATCGTATTTTTGCACCGCCATGGCGTCGGCAATCCGCTCCCGAATAACCCGATCGAGAGACGCGGTCAAGTTGCGTGCGCCGTCGGCCGACACGTCAGCGGGGTTTTCCGGAAACACTTCGAAGATGCCTCGGCCGAGCACCTCTTCCCGTTTCGTCATGGTCGCCCGCAGGTAGGCATCACTCACCGCCACGATTGTCAAATCGGGACTCAACACCAAGTAAAGACCCGGTACAGACTCAAACAGAAGTCGAAAATCAGGTGCAGGCACGGGCGCACGGCTGCACTCTGCTTCAGCCATTCGCTTACTCATACACCACTCCTAGCTAGGGCGATTCGGCGCGTTGCGGACTCTGGGGTCCTCGCGGGATTTCGGTGTTGAACCTCCGCGATCTTGAAGCGTCGATATTGAAAAATATCCAAACGCACCCACAAATTATCTTTCGATTATACCCGCATGCCAAGAATTGCTGTCAAGCTGATTGAGGACAACTTTGGACTTTTCTGGCGCGAGATTCATGCTGCACCTCAATAATTGCTGTATGGCATGAATTCTGGGTCTGTAGATTGCAAAGACGCTGCCGCGAGCCTCGGGGAGTATGGGAAGAATTAGATAGAAGGCGCACAGTGCGCGCGGCAAGATACGGCTCAAGCGGAAGGACTAATTGGACAGCGCACCATCGTAGGTCAGGCCTTCCAGTCTGACGTGTTTCGCCCAGGTTCCGTGAAGGTGGGCGCTTCTGTCAGGCTAGAAAGCCTGACCTACGTCGTTGGCCATCATGGTGCGCTGTCAACCTACGAGATGACGGCCGGAGATTGACTTTTTGTTAGCAACTGCTAACATAATGCAGGCTCCCCCAGCAGATTGAGATTCGCAATGGTTCAATCCCTCTGGATACGCATTGGATTTCTGATCGCTTTCAGTGTCGTTGCGATCTCCGGCTTCTGGATCTACCTGGGGCCGAGGCCGCAGGAGCTTGCTTACCATCAATTCGCCGATCAGCGGCCGCTCCTTGGCGTGCCGCACGCTTTGAATGTGTTGTCGAATGCTCCATTTGTCGTTGTCGGCCTGGCAGGGCTGGCGTTCATGGCAAGCCATCGTTCTCGGCGGCCCGGCGTATTTGTCGAGACGGTCGAACGCTGGCCGTATTGGATGTATTTTGTCGGATTGACGCTGACCGGCATTGGCTCCGGGTACTATCACGCCGATCCGAACAACGCGACGCTGGTATGGGATCGGCTGCCGCTCACGCTGGCGTTCATGGGGCTGTTCACAGCCGTCCTCGCCGAGCGCGTGTATGTCGGTTGTGCACGCTGGCTGCTGGGGCCGCTCGCTGCGCTGGGCGCGGCCAGCGTGTTCTATTGGGACTGGACCGAAAGAGTCGGCGCGGGAGACCTGCGTTTCTACCTGACGGTGCAGTTCTTTCCGCTGGCAGCGCTTCCATTTCTGCTCGTCTTTGGTCCGCCTCGTTACACCCAGGGTGGCGACCTGCTGGCTTCGCTCCTGTGCTATGTGCTGGCGAAGATCTGCGAATCGCTGGATCAACAGGTCTACACCGGCGCCGGTTTCGTAAGCGGCCACACGATGAAACACCTCATCGCCGGCGTGGCAGCAGGCTTCATACTCTTGATGCTCTGGCGTCGGCAACCGACAGGCCAGGGGCCGCCCGCGCTTACCACTTCATAACGGCGTCTTTTTTTTGCTTGCACTGCACTTCGCGGCCTGTACCATGTGTGTTGATTCTCTCGAGTCCAATACCCGAGGCTCAAATCTTGTGCACCTCTTTTACTTCTTGGAGGTTTCCATGTCTCGCCTGATGATCGCGGCGCTGCTGTTGACGGCTTCTCTGCTTACCGTCTCCTCAGCCCAAAATAAAGACAAGGAGAAGTTCGAACCGAAAGACGGCCCGATCCCCAAGAAGGAGCCCGCGCCGTCTCGCCCCAAAAACGTGCCCGAACAGCGCGTGCCGGGCGATTGCGAGATTTTCTTCCTTAACGGCAGCAAGGTGCGCATGATCGTACAGTCGGAGAAACTCGACGTCGCTACCGCCTACGGCAAGCTGTCGGTCCCCGTGAAGGACATCCGCGCGATCGAGTTTGGCCTGCACCTTCCCGAAGGAATGGAGGCCAAGATCGAACAGGCCGTCAAGGGTCTCGGGAGCGGCGATTACCGTGAACGCGATCGGTCCGATAAGGCCCTCTTCGATTTTGGCCCGTTTTCCTACCCTTCCGTGCTCGAGGCGAGCCGCGGCAAAGAGTTGGAGGTCGCCAATCGAGCCAAGGAGATCGTCAAGAAACTGCAAGGGAAACACCCCAAGAAAGATCTGAAGACAACCGTGGACGACCGCATCGTCACGCAGAATTTCACGATCGTTGGCCGCATCTTGACCAGCACCATCAAATCAAAAACCGAATACTTCGGCGAGGTGGAGCTGACGCTGGCAAAGATGCGTTCAATGCGTGCCGTCGGGATTGCCAGTCTCGATCTGGAGGTGGCGGTTGACGCCAGCAAATACGCCAACGCGGGGACATGGCTCGATACCGGTTTCCTTGTCGACGGTCGCTCCACGATCCAGATTGCCGCCCGCGGCATGATCGACGTTTGGCCTCAACGAGGCGGCCAGATGATGTCCGGTCCCCAGGGCTTTCAGGCGACGCAGAACGGCCAGATGGCGTTCATGGGCGCCCGCAAAGTTGGCGGCGTCATCAACAACCAAGCCCACTGCGGGCTTCTGTTCGGCCGCGTCGGTGAGGACGGCGAGATCTTCGTCATCGGTGATCGCTATGAAGGCATGCCCGAGGTCGAAGGCAAGATCTACTTGCACATCGGCCCCAGCCAGTGGAATCAAGGGAGCGCGGGCAATTATGATGTGCGCATCACCGTCAAGTCGGAGTGATGGCCGTCACACTTGAATCCAGGTCGAGCGCCGTTCTCCGAGCGGGACGGTGCTCGTTTTCTTAAGGGCAACGACATGACCGATGATCCCGTTCTCTTCAATCGCAGTGCCATCCACCCGCTGCAGTGCATGCGCGAAGGTTGGCAACTCGTCAGGAGCCAATACTGGATGTTCGTCGGTATCACTTTTGTAGGCAGCATGATCGCCGGGGCAGGGCCGATGGGCATTTTGGCCGGGCCCATGGTATGCGGTATGTACCATTGCATTTTTCAGCGTTCCCAGGGGAACGAAGTCAACTTCAGCATGCTGTTCAAGGGTTTTGACTATTTCATCCAGTGCCTGCTGCCCTCGATCCTGATGACCGCGATTGCGCTGGTGGTCCTCTTGGGCACCTATGTGGTTTTCTTTGTTGCATTCTTTGCTTTGGTCGTCGGCAACGCACCGCCGCGGGGCGCTCCTCCGGAACCCGCCTTCTTTGGCATCCTGGGTGGGCTGTACGGCGGCCTTTTCCTGGTCATCATGGTCGTCGTGCTGACGCTGCGGGCACTGTTCTTCTTCGCATTCCCCCTCGTCATGGATCGCGGTCTGTCGGGATGGGAAGCGGTCAAGTTAAGCATTCAGGCCACGCGGGCCAACCTGGGGGGCCTTATAGGGCTCTTGCTATTGATGGAATTACTCGGCGTACTCAGCTTGGTCCTGTGTTGCGTCGGCCCGATTCTGGAGATGCCGCTCAACCTTGCGATGATGGCGCTCGCCTATCGCCAGGTGTTTCCGCAACGTGACGCGCTTGCGCGGTTCAACGCGGATGATGACCTCGACGAACCGGATGAGCCAGCGCCAAGACGCGGCGATGCCCAGGGCTCCACGGAGGTTCAGGCAGACCAGCCGGGGCGAGGAGCGTGAGCGCAGTCGCCGCCATCGCTTCGTATTGTATTCCGCTGGCGATTGCCGACTGGGATGGTAAAATGACGGTCGGTACTTTTCCTCTCGTCACGCCCAAGGGGCAGTCATGCAGCGACTTTACGTCACAATAGTATTGATTGGGTTCACCGTGGGCTCGATCCTCGCGGCGGGCGGCGGCAACGCCGACGACCACGCAAAACTGCAAGGGACCTGGGCCCTGTCCGCACTCGTTGAGAAGGGACGCGCGGAGACGCCCGAAAGGGTGCGCACGCTCAGCTTGATTATCAAGGGGGACAAATACTCCTATCGCATCGCAGGTACCGATGCCAAGTTTGTAGCCACTTTCAAGATTGACGCGTCGGCGAAGCCCAAATCGATCGACATCATATTCGAGGACGGCCCGTTGAAAGGCAAAACCATGAAGTCGATCTACGCTCTGGACGGGGACGAACTCCGGATTTGCGGCGGCCGCGACATTCGCCCCACGGAATTCTCGTCAACCAAGGGAGGCGGTGAGATTGTGTTCACCTTCAGACGTACCAAATGAGGAGACACTCCCTACGGATCTTCCCTGAAAATCTGGCCTCGCAGAGCTGCTTGAGAAAACGCCAGAATTGACGATGAAGCGATCTATCCTTCACGCGGTCTTGAACCTTTCGCACTCTTTCGCAGTTTGTCCCGGTCTTCCCCGGGCTCCTCGTTTTTGCTCGTGGTAAGTTTTTCATGGCTACCTGGACCAGTTTAAAAAAAGCCGTCGCAGTTCTGCGCAAGCACGCGTTCGGCTACCCCGATGTTGTCGAGGACTTTCCTTGGGGGCACGCCGCGTACAAGGTGAAGGGCAAAATCTTTCTCTCGACCTACCTCAACGCAGAGGATCGCTTTTTGAATCTGTCGGTGAAGCTTCCCATCTCCGGCAAAATGGCGCTGACGTTGCCGTTCGCTTCGCCGACTCATTATGGCCTTGGCAAGCACGGCTGGGTGACAGCGCACTTCACGGTCGGCGATGAGGTTCCGCTCGATATGCTGATGGAATGGGTTGATGAGAGCTTTCGAGCCGTAGCACCCAAACGGGTGGTGGCACAACTGGAGGACGCCGAATAAGATCAACGATTCGCCTCTCCCACTGTGCATGCGGCCCAACGAACCGGAACAGCCATGAATATTCGCACGGACACCTGTGACCTTGATTTTCTCTCGCTTGGCGCCCTGGTCCACCGCCTCGATCCGGGCGTTATCCCGTTTCGCAAGGCGCGGACGCTCGAGATCCACGTCTCCGGCGGCGAGTACAACGTTGCCGCCAACTTAAGCGATTGCTTCGGCCTGAAGACCGGCGTCGCCACCGCGATGGTCAATTACCCGATCGGGGAATTGATCCAGTCCCGCGTGCGTGAAACCGGCGTCACACCGTTCTACAAGATGTTCGAGCACGATGGTGTGCGTGGTCCCAACATGGCCACCGTCTACAGCGATCGCGGCCACGGCGTGCGCGCCCCCATCGTTTTCTACAATCGCGCCATCGAGGCGGGCGCTTTGCTCAAACCGGGGGACTTTGAGTGGGCGAAAATCTTCTCCCGCGGCGTCCGCTGGTTCCATTCCGGAGGCATCTTCGCGGCGCTCTCGCCAACCACCTCCGAGCTCATCATCGAAGGAATGCAGGCCGCGAAAGCCGCCAAGGCTGTTGTCTCGTTCGATCTTAACTACCGTGCAAAACTCTGGTCCTCCGTCGGCGGCGAAAAGAAGGGCCAGGAAGTAATCGGCCGCATCATGAAAAACGTCGATGCGCTCTTCGGAAACGAAGAGGACTTACAGAAGGGGCTCGGCATTGCCGGGCCGGAAGTCGAGGCCGGCAAATCCAAGCTCGATCCCGATACCTTCTTCAACCTGATTGATCGAGGCGTCGCTGCACATCCCAACATCAAGCTTGTGGCTACCACTTTGCGTGAAGTCCATTCAACCAACCGCCACGATTGGGCGGCCGTCCTGTGGCTCGAAGGCAAGCGGTACGTCAGCCCGACCTGCACGCTGGACGTGCATGACCGCATCGGCGGCGGCGACGGATTTGCCTCCGGTTTGGTTTATGGCCTGATCAAGGGACGATCCACCGAGGACTCTCTTCGCCTGGGCTGGGCTCACGGTGCGCTGTTGACGACCTTTCCAGGCGATACCACCATGGCACGCCTCGATGAAGTCGAGGCCTTCGCCAAAGGGGGCTCGGCACGCGTTCAACGCTGAGTAACGCGTTGAAAACACCGACCTTTCCACGCGAGGTTGACGAATGATGACTCGAATCATCGTACTGTGCGGGCTGATTGCAACGCTCGCCCTTGCCGGCGCCAGCGCCAGCCCGCAACCGGGCCTGGCACAATCGGCGACCATCCGCGTCCTGGTTCCGCAGGATGACGCCAAGCTCCTGATCGACGACAAAGCCACGGTGCAAAAGGGGGAGGATCGGCTCTTCATCACTCCCGAATTACCCGCCGGACGTGCGTTCTGCTACACCCTCACCGCTAAATGGTGGCCCAACAACTATACCGAGGTCATCCGTACACGCACCATCGAAGTGAAGGCGGGCCGCGAGACGCTCGTTGATCTTCGCGCCGAAAACCCCAAGCAACCCGATGACTTTCGCATCCGCTTCGTTCCCACGCCAGATGACGTCGTCGAAGCCATGTGCACCCTTGCCAAGGTCGGCAAGGACGACGTCGTCTATGACCTCGGCTGCGGCGATGGCCGCATCGTCATCACCGCCATCACCGACTACAAGGCCAAGCGCGGCGTCGGCATTGACATCGATCCGCACCTCGTCAAACTGTCACGCAAGTTTGCCGAGGAGGCCAAGATCGGCGACCGCATCACCTTCCGTCAGCAGGATGTGCTCACCATCAAGGACCTGGGCGACGCTTCCGTCGTCATGATGTACATGGGAGAAGACGTGAATCTGAGGCTCATGCCGATCTTGAAAAGTACACTGAAGCCCGGCTCACGCATCGTGTCGCACGATTTCCCGATGGGGGACTGGAAAGCCGACAAGGTCGTCAACGTTTACGATGATTTCGGCGAAGTGCACAAGGTGTATCTTTGGACGATTCGCAAATAGAGGCTTGCCGTTTAGCGCTCGCATGGCGTGACGCCGGCGCTAAACGGCAAGCCCGATCACCAAAGGGCAATTCCAATCACTTCGACGGCAACTGATAGCCATCCTTGTTGAGCCGAATGCGATAGAGACTCTTGCCTGCGGTGATGTAGAGTGTGCTGCTCTCGGTACCGCGGCCGAAGCCGACGTTGGTCGGGATCTCCGTCTTGATGTATCCAATCTCCTTGCCGGCCGGCGAATAGACGTAGATGCCGGGGCGTTTTTCATCGCGCACTGCTACATAGAGATTGCCATCGACATCGGCGCACAGCCCGTCGGGTCCGTCTTCCGGTGCGTAATCGACGAGAATCTTGCGGAATTTCGCGGAGCCATCCGGCGCCAGGTCGTACGCTTGCAACGCCATCAACCCCTTGCGCGCCGGCGTGTCCTTCGGCAATCTCTCGATGCCCCAGTGCCCGTTATCGTTTGACACAACGTAGAGGGTCTTCTGATCGGGAGAAATACATACTCCGTTCGGCTTGCCGGCATCCGTGATGACCCGGTGGATCGAGCCATCCGGATCAACGCGGTAGACCGCCTGTACCGGCTGCTCGATCGGTTCGTGGCCCAAATAACGTGGATCGCTGAAGTAGATGCGCCCCTTCTCGTCGATCGTGATGTCGTTCGGCGAATTGAAGCGGCGATTCTCGAACATGCCGGCAATGATGTAGCTCTTGCCCGACTTCATGTCGGTCTTGATGAGCCGCCGGCCGCCGTAGTCGGCCCCTTCCGCGACAATCATGTTCCCCTCGCCGTCGAACTTGATGCCGTTGGACATGCCGCTCGGGCTACGGAAAACCGTGGTCTTCTTGGTCTTGGGATTGAACTTCCAGATATGTCCGGCCTCGATGAAACCGCGCTTGTCCTTGGCGACATGCGAGAAGGTGATGTCGCTGAAATAGATGGTGCCGTCGGGTGCAGACGCACAGCCCTCGGTGAGGGCAACCCCGCCGTCGAAAAGCAGTTCGAGCTTGGCGCCCTTGGGGACGATGTCGGAGTCCGCCTGGCCAGCGGCGCGATCGCCCAGCGCTAGCCACGCGCTTGCCACGCACGACCCCAACAAAACAATGGAGACCACTATTTCTCGCCGCATGGGAAACTCCTAAAAAACACGTAGGTCCGTCAACAACCATCGATATTCAAGAAGATCACGCCACGGATTCAAGTCGCCGTGAAAACCAAAGAGGTGTCGCTGTCGTCTTCAAAGATAGAGTTCCTTTTTCCTGGAGAATTACCGATGAATACCTCGATGAAGTGGGCCCCCTCACTGGCCGTTCTTGCGCTGTTCTACGTCAGTGCCGCCGTGAACGCGCAGGAGCCGATCGTGCGTCTGGAGGTGAAGCCCAAAAATCCCAATTTCGGCAACTGGAACAAGCCGACGCTACTACGCTCCGCCGCCGACGCCGCCAAGGTGTTCGACAAGGACGCCCTCGCCGCGTTGACCAAAAAGGTGGACTTCAAGAAGCAATTTGTCATCGTCTTCGCCTGGCGCGGCTCCGGCGGCGACAAGCTGGAGTTCACGATTGCAGAGTCGTTTCCCGAGCAAATCGCGTTCTCCCTGAAACCTGGCTTGACCGACGATATCCACCCCCATGTGCAGGTTTTCGCCCTGCGCTCCAATGTGCGCACCAGCATCAAGGGAGCCGACGGCAAACAAGAGCGAATCGAAGCCCAGCCCGCCGCCGTCCGGCCACTCAAGTTCATGCCCGCCGATCCGACCATCGTCTTCACGCTCGGCGGCAAGGCGAATGCCATCACACTTGCCGACGCGGCCGCCGTCGAGAAACTGGTGGGCAAAGCTTCGTCCAGGGCTCTGATCGAACTGGTCAATTTCGAGAAGGAAATGATCGTCTTCGTCAGCTGGAACACAAGCGGCCCGCCTGACGGAAAACTGCAGCACGAACTGAAAGGCAATGACGAAAACCGCAAGCTGACCTTCTATGTCCAGGGCCCTCCCGGCGGCGGCGCCCGCGGCCAACGCCTTCGCATCGGCGCCGATTTCTTCGCTGTGCCCCGCAACCTGGCGGTGACGTTCGATCCGAAGGAACGCTAATAAATCTTCTGCCAATCACGAGCCGGAAGCGTAAGCGACGGAGAGTAGGTCAAACCGTCGCTTACGCTTCCGGCGCGGACCGGAGTCGCGTAGGTACCAAAGCTCTTAGCCCCGTTGCACGGTTTCCGCTGTGCTGACACTACCGCGCTCGCTACAGTACGCCGACCCGAACAGCGATGAATTCCACGATCTCGTTAATAAGGTAGCGAACACGAAGTTTGTCTCGATCACGAGACCGTGGATAGGAAATTGTTGAGATGGTCGCGATCGCCTGTAAAACCCGGCAAAGTGAGTGGCCACCCCAGATTCGTTCAGACTCATCCAGATTCGTTCAGATTCATCCAAGTTCGTTCAGACTCATCCTGCGCCAGTAGATGGCTCGATGAATGAATAAATGAATACACTTTCTTCCTCCGTCCAAGAATGAAAGCCAGCAATCCACGTCCAAGAACAGCAGATGTTCTGCCTGACTAACAAGCATTTCCTGCGTAGATTGGATGCATCACGGCTCCACTCAGGGTCACGATTACTCCCGTGGCTTTCCGTATCCACAATCCCAACAATAGGTTACAACTCGCCACCCCTGAAAACCTTCGCGCTGGCATCAAAAATGCCGTGTCTATCGTGGGGGGTACTTTTTTCTCCACGAGGATCCACCACGGTGAGCAGCACGCAGAAGACGGTCGTCGTCATTGGCAACGGCATGGTCGGCCATCGGTTTTGCGAGCGGCTCGTCGAGTTCGATAGCCAACGCGCCTATCAAATCATCACGTTCTGCGAAGAACCGCGTGCCGCTTATGACCGCGTCAATCTCACCAAGTATTTCGAGCACCGCAAGGCCGAGAAACTTGCGCTCGCTCCGCCCGAGTGGTACGAGCAGAACGGCATCGAGTTGCACCTCGGCGACCGGGCAATCGAAATCGATCGCAACAAACGGGTTGTCCGTTCGGCCAAGGGCAAGGAGATCGCCTACGACGCCATCGTGCTGGCCACCGGGTCCATCCCCTTTGTGCCAACGGTGCCAGGCATCGATAAGAAAGGGGTCTTCGTCTATCGCACGATCGAAGATCTCGAACAGATCATTGCCTACGGCGATCACGCCAAGAAGGCAGCGGTCATCGGTGGAGGCTTGCTCGGCCTCGAAGCGGCCAAGGCGGCCTACGACCTCGGCCTGGAAACGCACGTCGTCGAATTCGCCCATCGCCTGATGCCTCGCCAGATCGACGACGTCGGATCCAAAGTCCTCGTCGGCAAGATCAACGCTCTCGGCGTGCAGGTTCACCTCAACAAAAACACCAAGGAAATCCTCGGCAACGGCAAAGTCGAAGGCATGGCCTTCACCGACGGCGCCGAACTCGACGTCAAGATGATCGTCGTCTCTGCCGGCATCAAGCCGCGCGACGATCTCGCCCGCGCTTGTGGCCTGATGGTTGGCCAGCGCGGCGGCGTCGTGGTGGACGACCATTTGCGCACCAGCGACCC
>SXGT01663903.1_pt1 | contig 10864 bp, 13 predicted proteins | sample 3176221 | NCBI WGS metagenome assembly SXGT01 (sample SAMN11356862, study PRJNA531348) | freshwater metagenome | isolation source: freshwater sample F1-120 | place: China: Fuxian Lake, Yuxi | collected 2017-12-25
ATTGGGCGTGGGAGTTTCTGACCAGGAAGGAATGTCTCGGCCTCGACCCGCAGCGGCTCAGCGTGACGATCTACTTGAATGACGATGAAGCCCATGACATCTGGGCGAATGAGATCAAGCTGCCGGCCGGCAAAATTGCTCGCATGGGCGAGGACGAGAACTTTTGGCCTGCCAGCGCACCTAGCCAGGGGCCCGACGGCGTGTGCGGCCCTTGCAGCGAGATTTACTATCAGTCGGAAGGCGGCAAGAGTGTCGAGATCTGGAACCTTGTGTTCACGCAGTTCAACCGCGTTGGGGCGCCGCCGAACAACCTGCGTCCGTTGCCCAGCAAGAACATCGACACTGGCATGGGTCTGGAGCGCACGGCCAGCGTGCTGCAAAAAGTGGACAGCAATTTTCACATCGACATTTTAAGGCCCATCGTCGCTGCGGTGGGGGATGTTTGCGGCATCAAATATCAGCCCATGGACGAAAACGGCCGCCGTCTGCGGCGCATCGCGGATCATGTTCGCGCCGGCACTTTCGCCGTGCATGAGAACGTCTATCCCGGTCCGAACAAAGAGCGCTACGTCATCAAGCGACTTCTGCGACGAGCGGTGCTCGATGGCCGGCAACTGGGTGTGCGCGAACCTTTCCTTTACAAGTTGGTGCCCATCGTAACCGAAATGATGCGGGCGCCGTATCCGGAATTGGGAGGCACGACCGAGCGCGTGGCACAGGTGATTCGTGCGGAGGAGGATGCGTTCTTCGCCACGATTGACGGCGGATTGAACCGCATCGAACGCATCGTTGCAACGATGAAGTCGGAAGGTCGGGAGATGGTCAGCGGCGGCGAAGCGTTCGAGATGTACGGCACGCACGGATTTCCACCCGAACTCTTCGAGACCATGGCGGCCGAGCACAACCTGGGATTCGACTGGGGTGGCTTCCGGCGCGAGATGGAGCAGCACGGCCAGCTTTCTGGCAGCGTGCGCGTGGAGTTGTTCAAGACCACGCCGCTCGACGCGCTTAAACGCACGTTGTCCGGGAGCAAGTTTCTGGGCTACGAAAGCACATCGGCGGATGCCAGAGTCGTCGGCATTATTTCGCACAACAAACTTTGCGACCACGCAGATGAGATCGGACATTCCCAACCGATGACCGTCGTTCTCGATGAAACACCGTTTTACGGGGAGAGCGGCGGCCAGGTGGGCGATACGGGCAAGCTGGTGGCGCCTGGCATGCAGTTCGACGTCACCGACACGCAAAAGGAAGGCAATTTTACACTGCACATCGGACATCTCCGCAAGGGCGAGCTGCGCGAGGGAATGAATGCAACGGCGCTGGTCGATACCGAGCGGCGGCAGGCAATTCGCCGCGCTCATTCGGCCACGCATATCTTGCACCGCGCGCTGCAAAAGCACGTTGGCAAACATGCGCAGCAGCAAGGCAGCAAGGTGGAAGCGGATTCGCTGCGGTTTGACTTCACCAATCCATCGTCGCTGGGACCGGAATTGGTCGCCAAGATTGAAGCGGACGTCAACGCCCGGATCGTCGAAGGAGAGACGATCGGTTGGCGCGTGTTGCCGATCGCTCAGGCACGTGAGGCCGGAGCGATGATGCTCTTCGGCGAAAAATATCCCGACATTGTCCGGATGGTTTCGATCGGCGACTTCAGCAAGGAGTTGTGCGGCGGCACGCATCTCGACAGTACCGGTCAGATTGGTTTGTTCCGCATTACGGGAGAAGAAAGCGTATCGGCCGGAACGCGGCGGATCACGGCGCTCACCGGCGCCGCGGCCGTGGCCGAGGCCCGCAAGCACGAGGCGGCGCTGCATGAGATTGCCGCCACGCTCAAGGTGTCCGTGGCCGAAGCGCCGGCCCGCGTGGCGGCGCTCAACAAGGAGATCCGCGAACTCAAGAAGCAGCTTGCGGCGGCCAGCTTGAAGTCGAGCGAGGTGTCGGTGGAGTCGCTATTGGCAGACGCGGTGGATGTGGGGGGCGCCAAGGTAGTCGTCGCCGAGACGCCTGGCATCGACGCGGGAGTGATGCGGCAGCTGATCGATCAACTGCGCCGCAAGGCGAGCCCGATCGCCATCCTGCTTGGCTCCACGGCCGACAACAAAGTTACGCTCGTCGCCGGCATCAGCCGCGATCTGGAAGCCAAGGGACTGAATGCCGGCAAGTGGATTGCGTCCGCGGCGGAAGTCGTTGGCGGCCGCGGCGGCGGCAAGGCCGACATGGCCCAAGCCGGCGGCAAGCACTCAGAAAAACTGGGCGACGCGCTGGCGGCAGCCCGTGCTGTTGTCAGGGAATTACTGAAGATTGAAGTCGCAGGGTAGGATAGAATGAAGTTTGCGTGGGATGGTGCGAAAGCGAAGTCGAACTTGCGGAAGCATCGGCTGTCGTTTCACGAAGCCGCGACCGTATTTAATGATCCATTGGCGGTAACGTATCCTGATCCCGACCATTCCCATGACGAAGATCGGTATCTTACGTTTGGTTCGACCGATGCGGGCAAGCCAGTCGTAGTGGTTCACTTAGATCGACGAGACCATGTTAGAATCATCAGCGCTCGAAGGATGACGCGACGTGAGAGAAAGACCTATGAAGAAGAAGGTAGTTGACCCGAAAAACGACGAAATTCGACCTGTATACGATCTCGCGAAGTTAAAAGGCGGTGTGAGGGGCAAGTACCTGCAGCGCTATCGAGCCGGTACGAACCTGGCCCTGCTGGCTCCAGAAGTGCGCGCGGCCTTCCCTTCGGATGAAGCCGTGAACGAAGCGCTTCGTTCATTGCTGAAAGGAAGTCGTAAGTAATCCAGTCGTCGCATTTTTTCCGCCACCCAGGAATTATGCCGATCAACTCACAAGTGGCTTGAGTGCCGCCAGCGACGCCTCGTAATTCGGCTCTTGGGCGACTTCCTTCACTTGTTCGGCGTAGACCACCTTGCCGTCTTTGTCGAGCACGAACGTACCGCGGGCCAGAATCGCCAGCTCTTCGATGAACATGCCCCAGTTCTTGCCGAAGCTGCGGTCGAAGTAGTCGCTGGCGCTGCGGAGACTCTTAATGTTCTCGGCGCCGCAAAAACGGTTCATGGCAAAAGGCAGATCGAGACTCACCGTCAGCGCGTTAATCTTGTCGCCGTAGGCTGCTAGCTGCTCGCTGAACTTCTTGGTCTGGGTCTGGCACACCGGAGTATCGAGCGAAGGAACGACGCTGATGATCGTCGGCTTGCCCTTGAGATCGGCGGGCTTGATCGTGTTCATACTCCCGCTTTCGAAGGCCCGTAATGCAAAGTCCGGGGCTGGCTGACCGACTTTGACGGCCTCGCCGGCAAGAGTCATGGGATTTCCTTTGAACGTCACAGCGTTGGGTCGAGACATGGCCAGATTCCTTATACGAGGGTTAGGTGAAGACGCGGAAGTTCTGTCGCGTAGTATCGGAGATTGCGGGAATGGTTCAAGGGGGGAGCACCAGCTGGCACCGCAATCGACTTCAAGGACCGCGCGAACGTGAAATCCACGCAGACTTGTATTGTCAATCAGGAAATTATGGCTATCGTGAATATTTACAGGCAACTCCCTCGGAGCATGGAGCCCGGGATACGGGGTACAAGTCGGAACTTTTCTTCAAGTGCGATGGAGGCACGATCATGGTCCAGTCTTATGGCGGATGTGAATTGGATGTGGAACGCGGGCCCGATTGGTTGTTTGTAAGACCGCATGGAGAGAGCTTACGCGGTCACGAGGACGAATTGGCTGAACAGATCTGGCAACTGCTCGAGCAGTGCACGACGCACCGCCTGGTGCTGGAGTTGGACGATGTGGGCTCATTCATGAGCAGCCTCATCGGTCAACTGGTGTTGCTCCACCAGAGGATCTGCAATCGGGGAGGTTTGATGCGGCTGTGCGGGTTGTCGGCGGCAAACCGACGTGCGCTCGACGCATCCCGGCTGAGCGGATATTTTCCGCAGTACCGTGATCGTAATGAAGCCGTCATGGCCGTTCGGCCGATGCAGCCGCGGTGACCGCAAGGCTAAGCCGCGATCGGATTAGTTCAGGCCCACGCGACTTCCAGGTGATTGAGGATTTCGTCGACGCCTTCCACGCGGCGTAGTGCTTCTTGTGCCATTTGCTTTTGAAAGTAAGATCCCACCGTGCCGCGTAATACGACGCGGCCTTCGCTGGCTTCGAATCGCAGCTTCCGACGCGTCAGGTACGGGCTTTCGCTGAGTGCGTGCGACACAAGAAGTTCGAGAGGACGTTCGGTGGTTTGCATCACGGGCCTTGGTCAGGAATGACTTTGCGGATACCACGAACGAGCGGCGTGGAGCTAGTAACAACATCGGCGACCTGTACCTTTCAGGTAAAGCCTTCGCATGGAACCTGTGAGGAAAAGCAGGCAACCGCGTTGGGTTGCAGCGGTTATGCCGACGCGGCGATCAAACTCGCGAGGGTGCGATTCTCGGCGCGTAACCGTTCACGGGCCAAGACAGGGGGACAGGCACATCTTCCCGGGAACCACGTTGGACAACCTCCTGACCCAACGATGCGCCTTGCGCGAATTCGCCGGGAAAATGAGCCGGTCCCCGGCCCGTGAATGGTTACCTCGGCGCGACTCGACTGCGTGACGACTCCCCACCACTTTAGCTGGCCAGCCATGCCGGCCGTTCTCCGGCCCCGGGCAGCTTAATAACGGTGGCATTGGTGATGGCCGGATGGGCGCGGACTTCGTCCAGGGCGGCTTTTGGCGGCGGCGTGTCAAGATTCAGTACGGCGATCGCTTCGCCCCCCTTGGCCGCGCGGCCGACGGCCATTTGCGCGATGTTCACCTGGTGCTGGCCAAAGATCGTGCCGATCGCGCCAATGATGCCCGGAACGTCTCGATGCCTGAACGCCAGCAGCACGCCGTCGAGATAGGCTTCTAATCGAAAGTCGTCGAGTTGCACAAGCCGTGGCATGTCGACGCCGAAAACGGTCCCCGCCACTTGGTACGTGCCCCGTTCGGTGTCGATTTGGGCAAGAATGACGGAGCTGAATGCGCCCATGTCGGCCCGGCGATGCTCTGCCAGTTCGATGCCTCGCTCGCGCAGGAGCACTTCCGCGTTGACGATATTGACATCTTCCGCCAATGCTTTGGCCAACAGGCCCGCGGCAAATGCCGCGGTGATGAGTCGGGTATTCTTCCCCGCCACCTCTCCACGATACGTCAGTGTGCACCGCCGGACGGACCCCAATTCAACTTGTGCCAAGAACATCCCAAGACGGTAGGCAACTTCCAGGTGCCCGCGCATATCGGCCAGCGTTTTGGCGTCAAGCGGCGCCATGTTGACGGAATTTTTGATGGCGCCGGTGGTCAAATAATCGATCAGCAAACCTAGACCTTCGAGGGCAACTTGCGTTTGAGCTTCTTCCGTGCTGGCGCCCAAGTGCGGAGTACAGAGGACTCCTGGCATGCCGAACAGCGGGCTGTCGGTGCATGGCTCGGTGGTGAACACGTCGAGCGCGACTCCCGCCAGATGCCCACGCTTCAAGCCTTCGGCCAGGGCCGCCTCGTCGTAGATCCCGCCGCGAGCGCAGTTAATGAGTCGCGCCCCTTTCCTCATTTTCTGAATCTGGGGTGCGCTGATCAGATTGCGTGTTTCGTCGGTCAGCGGCGTGTGAACTGTCAGGTAATCGACGAGCGGCAACATATCGGCAACGGTCGCCGCAGGCTCAATGCCGAGTTCGCTGACACGATCGGGGGAAAGAAAGGGATCGTAACCAATCACCTTCATCTGGAGCGCCTTCGCGCGGGCAACCACGGCTAAGCCAATTCGACCAAGGCCCACCACACCAAGTGTCTTGTCGGCCACCTGGGTGCCCATGTACTTGCTGCGGTCCCACCTGTGGTCAATCAGGCTTTGGTAGGCCGGCGCAATATTGCGCGACAGTGCGAGCATCATGGCAATGGTGTGCTCCGCCGTGCTGAGTGTATTGCCGGCCGGCGTATTCATGACCACGATGCCCTGGCGCGTGGCGGCCCGACTGTCAATGTTGTCGGTGCCAACTCCAGCGCGAACAATCGCTTTCAGGCGATGGTTGCCTTCGAGCGCGCCGGCCGTAATGTTCACGCCGCTGCGGCAAATCGCTCCATCGACTTCGGCAAGCGCCCGTCGCAGAGCTTCGCCTTGGAGGCCCGTGCGTACTTCGTACTCGATGCCGGGAGCGACATCCAGCAGATCAAGCCCTTCTTGGGCAATTGTGTCGAGAACAATGACTTTGGGCATGACAAGATTATGGCGACACAAGCCGTCCTGGCGAAGGGGGTTGCCGCAAAAAACGCCCGAAGCGGTGGAGCGATGCGGAGCCCAAGGGCCGCCCCCGGTTTCGCGCGCCAGTCCGGCCACTCGAGGGCGGCTGACCGGCATCGCAAGGCGGAACTCCAACAAAACCGACTCCCGCCCCGATCAGCGTATCTTGCCGTTGGGCGTGGTGACCATGCGCGTGCCACCGGCGGGAGTCGTCGCGGGTGCGGTCATTGCGGAGCGAAGAGACACGACGCGGGCCGCGAGTTGCGGCTGGAACTGATTGACCGCCAGCGAACGTTCGTAATTGGCCAGCGCCTGCGAGGCATCGCCCAATTGTTCGCGCACCTTGCCAAGCGCGGCCAAGGCGCGGGCATTGTTGGGTTCAAGCTGAACCGCTTCGACTAATCGCTCTTTGGCGACTTGCGCATTACCCGCTTCATCGTGCAGCCGCGCAAGTTCAATGCGCGGCGCCGCACTTGCGGGGCTACGCGTCGCCCAGGCCTCCAGCAAACGAAACGCGTCTTGTTGGCGTCCGCGCTCGGTCAACAGCACCGCCAGGCCGCGATGGCAATCGTCGTGATTCAGATTGCGCTGCAGACACTGTCCGTAGTACGCTTCCGCCTGCTGCCAATCGACCGGTTGGCTGTGCTGCCGCGCCATTTGATGATAGGTGGCGGCCATGTTGTAGTAACCGTCGGCGTTGTGAGGATCGGAAGCGATCGCCTGCCCAAAGCGCTGCAAAGCGCCTTGGTAGTACGCCTGCTGAAACATTTTGACGCCTTCGGCATTCTGAGCCGGAGCGGCAAACTGGCACCCGCCGCAGACGGTGGCACAAAGCACGACCTGGAGCATGAGGGGACGAACCATGGCATTTACCAGCGAGCGCGGAGAGAAAAGCGGCACGACGATACCGCAGAGTGCGCCAAGCAGCAAGTGCAAAAGCGATGCGGCCGCGGACATGCTAGCAGCGCACACACGAGCCGCCGGCTCACCGCTACGACTTCGCGTGCGCGCTGGACCGCAATCAAGTCGCGGCGGTCAACGCCATGGCTTCCCGAATCGGCGATGGGCGTTTCTCGTAACCCAGAGAGATAATCACCTCGAGAATCTCGCTGCACGTGGGAAACATCCGCCCGTTCTTTCGCTTGTAATCGTCGAGCGCTTGCATGAACTCCAGCTCCGCGTCGCTGTAATCGCGCTCACAGGTCGTCGGATCGATCTGCCGGCGGCGGTTCACCTTTTCGCGACGCTCTCCCTGGCGACGTTCGAGGCTGGCGGAAACGTTCGCCTTACGCCGTTCGTTGTTCCGGCGTTCACTCTGCCTTCGGAGATTCATCGCCACGACGGCGTCCTCTTTCTTGGTCTTTGTCACTTGTGTGGCCCCTCGCATGCGGCTGGTGAACGGCTGATGGGTTGCGCTACCGAAGGTGTGCATCGGCCTGACCCGTTAGAAAAATACAACACGCTGTGAAAATGTGAGGTTCTTCCGCAAGAATCGGGTGAAATAAAATGCTCGGATGGCGCAAAAAATCCGGTCGCACGGGCGATGCCTGGATCGGATCGTCAAACCGTCCGGGCGGACGGTGCACCCATCGGAGCGAACGGATGAAAATCCACCCAACGATGTGCTATGCCAGCCGGTCGTAGCGGCTGTGACGCTCGTGGCGAGCCCCGTGGTCCTGCTCGGCCGCCTCGGTGTTGCCTGGCAAGACCCGCAAAAGCGCATTCAGCGTGCCCGTCATCGATTCCGTGACGGGTCGGAGACCATCGGCCAATTCGACCATCCAGGCCGGCTGTTGCGCCAGGTGAGCTTCGAGAACTTCCGCGGAGAATGTGACCGGGCTCAAACCAGCGAGATTGAGCACCACGCCCACCGACGCATGGTCGAGTTCAAGCCGGGATCGAATTGGCAGGAACGATTCAGACGACGCCGAGAAAAATGACTCCGCATGCCGGGGGACTGACCGCACCGCGCCGTGCCGAACGGGAATCGCTGGCAACGTCTGCGCCACCGGTTGGGAGCTGCGATTTCGAGCAACCGCTGCCAGCGACAGGACGATCAGCACCGAAGCCGCCGTGGCCAGGTGCGCGAACCATCGGTAAAGATTGACTCGCGAGCGAAGCGACAACGATTCGGCCACGATCCGATCGACAAACTGCGTTGACGGATTCGACGGAGGAATCGCGGAGAGTCCGGCGAACAACTGGCGGTATCCTCGCAATTGACCGCTACATGCGTCGCACTCCGAGGCGTGGGCTTCCAGCGCCGAAGGCAACCTGGAAAGGCACCGAGACCCCTCCGGATGCTCATCGAGCAAGCCGTGCAGCCGCCGTTCGAACTCACCGCAACGCATCGGTCGATTCCTCCACCACGCCACGAGATCGAAGATGCTCAATCAACTCACGCCGGGCACGATGCACCCAGGTCTTAATCGTACCCACCGGCTTCGCCAACGAGTCGGCGATCTCTTGATAGCTTAATTCCTGATCGTGAAATAACAAGAAAACCTGACGATACTCGGACCGCATCGCGCTGAGCCCCAACTGAACCTCCTCAGCCAAAAGCTGCGAACTCGGCTCGGGCCGAACGTCCGGCAATTGGTCGACCAACGCCTGCCCATGAGGCCGACGACGCCGTACCGCCAGGAGCGTCCGGCAGCGGTTGCCTACGATCGCCAAAAGCCAGGGCAGGAAGTCGCGCGTGCGGTCCCAATTCCGCAAGCCGCGGATTGCCCTCACAAACGATTCCTGGCTAACATCCTCGGCATCATGCCGATGTCCGAGCATGCGAACGGCAAGTCCGAAGACGGGGGAGCGAAACCGCTCAACCAATTCGGCGACTGCCGCCTGCTCTCCTGCCAGGCATCGCTCGACAAGCTGCCGTTCGTCAGTCATGTCGTCAATGCAAAAACGGGATCGAGATCAGCGCGTTGCCTGATCCAGAATATCGCAGAATTCTCTTGGTGTCACGTCCGTCAGCCGCTTTCCCTGGCGATCGAGCTGTTCGTTTACCTTCACCGCAGTTTCTTGCATCCGAGCATGCGTTTCCTGGGAACCACCCCACAAGACGAAGTTCTTGCCACGAGTCAGGCGAGTGTGTCCATCCTCATGGTCGAGCCCGACGCCAATGAAGGCGGCCAGTTTTTGCGTTTTCTTATCCAAAACTCGGTTGGCGGGTTTCATCAGCAATCTTGCAAGGTTGTTGTTCCGGAATATATGAGAGCAGCAAACTTGAGGCGACTCTCCCTAGCCGAACTATAGCGCCAACCCCGATTCCAAGCAAGTCGGCCCAAGACCGCACGGTCAGTCCGTTGTTCCAACTGCGACGGGGGGTGGCAGGGTCTGACGGCACACGCAAAGCGGGTCGGGGAAGGCCCTGGAATCGTGCTCACAGGGCCATCGCTTCGCTCGGATCCCGGCACCCAACACGGAAAAATGCTCGGCCGTGAAGACCGTCCGCCCCCTGACCGTTCGGCCCGCAATTCTGCGTTTAGCTGTGAGTTACAACCTCACGAGCCAACTGCCGGGCATGCTTAAAGGCCGTGGCTAACGTATTTGCACGGATTTCCATTTGTTCGGTGTTGAAGTTGAAGTTTCCCTCGCTCGCCGGCAGACCCGCGATGGCGACCGTCAACGGCATCAGGTCGAGCAGCTCGCGATACCGTCGTTTCATAGTTTCTTCATCGGCTGGCATAGACGTGGTCCTTCTTTCTTCTTATGGGGTGACGACAACTAAGCAACGGCCACGGGCCTATCTGGGCTCGAACCGTTCTGCCGATCAACCGGCTTGACTTGACCCCCCGGATTTTGGACGGAAATTGGTGCAATAGCCAGTAACAATACTTTCATCGCCCACGGGGTGGGTCGAAAGCCGCGACGGCTTACCAGGCCCTAACGCCGCTTTTTCATCTTTTCCAACACCTGCGAGGCGGCGTCACGACTATCTTTGGCAATGATTCGCTGCGGCTGGAACGGTAGTTTTCCGTGGGGCTTTTTGCCCTTGGGATCGGTCTTGGGCTCTTCTGCCTTGGTCGGCGTGTTCGCCAATGCTTCCGCAAGATCTGCCAATACCACTTCTTCGGTTGAGCCCGATACGATTTCCTCGGTGTCGGCGCCGGCAATCCTTGGAGGCGAAAGATGCGGCGATGGTTGCCCGGCCTGTCCCTCTTCAGGCACAAGCCAAGCCGTCACATCGATATCGCTCGCAGTCGTGGTTGTCGTCGCCGCGCGCTCGGCCGCTTCCTTAATGCCGCCAGAAACGGCTGGGCGCTTCTTGCCGCCAATACCGGTGGTGAGCACGACTGCAAACTCCAGCGGACCCACCTTCAGGCGATCGCCTGAGTGCAATTCGCGCTCGCTCGTCAATAGCTCCGCATTGACGTACGTGCCGTTCCTGCTGCCAAGATCGCGCACACCCACGTACCCTTCTTCGACGAGCAACACGCAGTGATGCCGGCTGACCAAATCACTGCCGGGCCTCAAATGGCAATCTTCGGCCCGGCCGATGAAGAATCGGTTGCCAACGACCGACACATCCTGGCCGGCATGTTGGCCATCCAGCACTTTCAGCTTCAACTCCATATAGCCTCTCC
>SXGT01255023.1_pt1 | contig 10863 bp, 10 predicted proteins | sample 3176221 | NCBI WGS metagenome assembly SXGT01 (sample SAMN11356862, study PRJNA531348) | freshwater metagenome | isolation source: freshwater sample F1-120 | place: China: Fuxian Lake, Yuxi | collected 2017-12-25
AAAGGAGAGTCCCTACGAAAAAAACGACCGCAGAAAGCACCCAAAGCACCCGCCGGGGAAGGCCAGTCCACTTGACACCCCACACCGGCTGAGGCTTACTTCCACCCACCCGGCGTCGCCACCGCCCGGAGACTGGCAACTGTCAGCCGAAACAGGTGGCAACTTTCAACCGAAACAACTGGCCACTTTCAGCGAAATACGCAATCAGGGCCATACACTCCTCGAGGCTGTCGTTGGGCGCCACGTAGTAGACCAAGGGGGTCATGAGTTCGTCCACCGCCGTGGTCTTGGAGGAGCGGCCCTGGAGGATCACCTTGCGGGCGTAATCCCTCTCGGAGAGGATTCCCACCAGCTTCCCGGCTTCCATGACCAGAAGAGCGCCGATGTTTTTCTCCGCCATCAGCTCCAGCGCCCGGTACACCGAGGCGTTTGGCGGGATGGACCAGATCTGTCCAGCTTTGCTCTGCAGCAGTTCTCTGACCGTGCTCATCGAGGCCGACCTCCGTTTGGGGGGTGATCCGCCGCCGCGCCGCCCGCCCCGCTATAGTTGCCGATGGCCTACAATACACTACGGCGCCGGGTAGGGCAAACCTTCAGACCCTGACCTCCCGGCCCTGGGCCGCCGATTCGTAGATACCCACCAGGATACGCTGCACCGCCAGGGCCTCGGCGAAACGCACCTGGGGTTCCCCCTCGCCCCGGATCGCGGCCACAAACTCGGCGTGTTCGGCCACGGTGCGGTCTTCGGGATCGGGCTCTACCTTTAGCTGGTGGGGCACGATTTCGCTCTTTTTCTCCAGTTCGACGATGGCGCTGCCCTCCTTGGCGACCCCCAGCACCCCGAAAACCTCGAAACCTACCCCGCGGCTGCTGGGGTGGTTCAGCCAGTTGCCGTCGATGGACATGGAGGAGCCGTCGGCGAACCGCACGTGCGCGTGGCCAAAGTCCTCAGCCGTCACCTCCCCGATAGCGCCCTCGAAGTTGACGGGCGGGTCGGGCATCTTGTCGATACGTCGGAAACACGAGGCGCTGACCGTCACTGGTTCGGGGCAGCCCAGGACCCACAGGGCCGCGTCGAGGATGTGGACTACGGTGGCGGCCATCACCCCGCCAAAGGAGTACTCGCGCCGGTGGTGGAAACGGCCCCACGGATAGTTCATGATATGGCCGCTCCAGACCCTGGTGTGGTACACCTGACCCAGGCCGCCGCCGGCGATGAACTGTTTGATGGCCCGATCCACCCTGCTCTGCCTGGTCTGGAAGCCCATGGTGAAGAGGCGGCCCGCCTTTTTGGCCGCCTCGACGATGGCGTCGGCCTCTCCCCGGTCCATACAGAGGGGTTTTTCACACAACACGTGGGCCCCGGCCTCAAAGGCGGCGATGCTCTGCCGCGCGTGGTACAGGGCCGGGGAGGCCACCACCACATACTCGGGTCTCTCGGTCCCGAGCAGGCCCGCCAGATCGGTGTACGCCTTGGGCACCTCCAACTCGGCGGCCGCCTTGCGGCCCGCCTCCTCGCTGGGATCGTAGACCGCCACCACCTCGGCCCCGTCCACCTTGGCCAGGGCCTTGAGGTGTTCGCGGCCCATCAGGCCGGCCCCCAATACTGCGGTTCGTACCTTCATCACCTCAACCTTTCACCTCGAGCAGGATCTTGACCCCCTCCTGCCGCTCAAAGAGTTCAAACGCCTCGTGCCAATGGTCCAAGGGAAGCTCGTGGGAGATCAGACGGCGGGTATCGATCTTGCCGCCCTCGAGCAAATTGAGGGTGCGCCGCCAGGCCGTGGGTTTCTGCCCAAAGGAGCCGGCGAACTGAATCTCGCGCACCGCCACCTGCTCCAGGTCGATCTCGATGGGTTTCCCGAAGAGCCCCACTTGTGTGTACTTGCCGCCCTTGGCCACCAATTCGAGGGCCAGGCGGGCCCCGGCCGGATGCCCCGAACACTCGAGGACCACGTCGGCCCCGTAGCCCTCGCCGAGTTCGCGGGCGATCTCGGCCACCTCCCCCCTGCCCACAACCGCGATATGGTCTGCCCCCAGGGACCGGGCCAACTCCAGGCGCGGCCCGTCCTGCTCCAGGCCGCAGATCAGCACCTCTGCCCCCTCGGCCTTGGCCACCTGCAGGCAGAGCAGGCCGATGGCCCCTGGCCCGACGATGGCCACCAGGTCGCCGGCGCTGACCCGGGTCTGCTCACACACCGCGTGTACGGCGCAGGCCAGGGGTTCGGCCAAGGCGCCGGCGCGAAAATCCACGGAGTCCGGCAAGGTCCAGACACAGCGCTCCGGCACCACACAGGTGGGGGCAAAGGCGCCGTCGTGCCAGTAGCCCATGGACTGCCGGCGTATACACAGGTTGATGGCCCCCTGTCGGCAGTAGCGGCACTGCCCGCAGATGTACACGCTGGGCATGGCGGTCACCCTTTCGCCCAGGCGTTCGGCAGCCACTCCAGCGCCCACCTCCACCACCCGGCCGCTGAACTCGTGCCCCAGGACCACCGGCACCCGGATGGGGATCTTGATCTCGTCGTGGTAGATGTGCAGATCCGAACCGCAGATCCCCGCCGCCTCCACCCCGATGCGCAATTCCCCCGGCTCCAGGGGCCTTTCGGCGACCTGGCGCACCTCCATCTGCCCCTTGCCGCGGGCGTATTTCACCAACCCCTTCACAGGCCTATACTCCGCGGGACGCCTTGTTTATCTTCCCTGCTCGGATACCGAGAGCGGATGCTAATTTAGTCACCGGCCCCTCTGCGGGCCAGGAGCCCAGTATGGCCACCCCTCCTGCCTACGGAATCATCTACAATTGGGACGGCGCCCCCCACGGGTACGCCGAGGTGCCCCAAACCCTGGCACACTTCCTCGCCAAGACCTATGCCCCGCTGGAGGGCACCCAGGTGGGCGCCCATTTCTGGTGTGTGGGTGAACACGCCGCCCGCTGGCCCAGCAAGGTGCTCGAGACCCTGGGCGATGTCCATGGGCGCCGCTACGAAAACGCCTACACCTATCTGTTCACCGAGAACGTGCGCGGCATGTTGGAGCGCGGCGAGGACCCCCAGGCGGCGATCCTGGAGCGGGGACACCAACTGGGCATTCATGTCTACGCCTCCATCCGCATGAACGACAACCATTTCAACGGTGCCCAGGTCCAAGACCTGCCCACCCTGCACCACACCGAGATGACCCAACTGCGGCGGGACCACCCAGAGTGGCTGCTGGGCCGGCAGACCTCCGAGTGGTTCGCCCTCTCGTGGAATTTTGCCCAGCCCCAGATCCGCGAACACCGCTACCAGCACATCGCCGAGGTCTGCCGCAACTGGGTCTGGGACGGGGTGGAGCTGGACTGGCAGCGCCACGCCTTTCACCTGCCCCAGGACCAGGCCTACCGCCTGCGCTACGTGCTGACCGACCTGCAGCGGGCAGTCCGCCGCCTCACCGACGACCTGGCGCGGGAACGGGGGCGGCCCTTCTACCTTGCGGCCCGGGTAGCCGGCGACCTGGACATGTGTCTGCGCCTGGGGTACGATCTTCCCGTCTGGGTGGAGGAGGGGCTGGTGGACCTGGTCATCCCCGCCGGCGGGGCGGCCACCGACCCCGGCGTGGACGTGGCTGGCTTTGCCGCCTTGTGTGCGCCTCGCGGCATCCCGGTCTATCCTGGGTTCGACGCCGGCCTGCCCGATCCCTTTGTCGGCCCTGAGGACGCCCGCACCAAGGACCGGATGCGCACCCGGGCCATCGCCAGCCGGCACTACCAGCTGGGGGCCAGCGGCATCTACGTGTTTAACTGGCACGCCAATGCCGACTCCCGCCGCGACCTGCTCACCCAGATCGGCTCCCCGCAGACCCTGCGGCACACCGATCAGCTGCACGCCGCCACCCACCGGTATCTGCACCGGGAAGGCGACTGGCGCGGGGCGTACGACAACGACCGGCTCTGGGGGGAGGTGCCGGTGGCCCTCAAGCCCACACTCACCGGCTGCGGCCCCACGGCGGTGCTGCACCTAACAGCGGACCTAAGCGCCGATCCTCCCAGGGAATTGCTCTTGCGGGTGCGCCTGGACCAGTGGGTCAGGGGCGACCAGGTGCGGGTCAGATGGGATGGCGCGGCACTGGCCGACCTGGAGCAGCGCTACTGCTTCGCCGGCGACCCCAAACACCTCGCCGATGCCCACGGCGCCACCTGGCTGTGCCACACCCTGACCCCAGCCCAGGCCGGTCCCGGCGCCCATACGGTCGAGGTGGTCCTCGATCAGCGCCACCCGCAGGTAGCTTGCGATCTGGTATTGACCGATGTTGAGCTAGTGATTCGCTACTGAGAGGAGATCATGCCCGACAAACTCCGCGTCGCCGTCATCGGCTGTGGCCGCATGGGCCAGGAATACCTCAAGGCCTACACCACCTACCCGGACACCGAGGTCATCGCCCTGGTGGACACCCAACCCGAGCGGCTCCAGGCCGTGGGAGAGCGTTTCGGCGTTCGGGGGCTCTACCCCAATCCGGACAAACTACTCGGGGCCGTGGTGCCCGACGCCGTGTCCATTGTCACGCCGGTGAAGTACACGAAGTACTCGGTGATGGCCTGCGCCCGGGCGGGTGTGAAGGGCATCTCAGTCGAGAAACCCATCGCCGCCACCCTCGCCGACGCCGACGCCATGGTGGAGGAGTGTACGACGCGGGGGGTGGTATTTGCCGGGGGAAATCTACAACGAGCGATGCCCGAGGTGCAGGAGGCGGCGCGGCGCCTGCACTCGGGGGAATTCGGCCGGCTGGTGGGCGCCTCGGTACACGCCTTCGGGGGCGAGATCTCCGGCGGCGGTTGCCAGCACATCTCCGTGCTGCGTCTCTTCACCCAGGCCGAAGTGCAGGAGGTGCTGGCCTGGGGAACCCCGGCCGAAGCCTTGCTCCAGGACCACGACACCGGCCTCAACATCAACGGCCGTCTGCGCCTCAGCACGGGCCTGGATTGTCAGGTCTTTGGTACCGCTACCCCGTACCGCGGGGTGGAGGTCTGGACCGATCAGGGGGTCTTGGTCCGCTGGGATTGGGGCCCTCCCCAGATCTTTTCCGGCCTAGACGCCAGCGGGGCCCGGCGCCCTCTCGAGCTGCGCTACCCGCCCTACCAGTGGAGCGAGTTCGGCTATCTCACCGGCTCGATCCGCTCCTTTTTGGCCGCCCTGCGCGGACAGGGCACTCCCTGGATCAGCGGCCACGACCTGCGCCAGGCCCTCGAGGTGGCCGTCGCCTGCCAGCGCTCGGCCCTGCTGGGCAATGTGCCTCTGCCCCTGCCACTCGAGGACCGCACCCTCACCCTCTACCCCTCCCCGTACCGCTGGTTGGGCGGAGATGCCACCGGGCTGCCCCAACCCACCGCCGAGGCCAGGGGTCAGAAATAGGTGGCGGCGCTCAAAAGCAGCGCCGCTCCCTTGCTTTCATTCTCAAAGGGGTCCAGAGCCCAGTTGCGCTGGTAGTCGAGTTTGAGCACGGTGTCCTCCTCTGGGCGGAAATTGAGGCCCAGGGTGAGGCGGCGCTGACTGTCCCCCGGATTTTCCGCGTCGAAGTCGACCGCCTCCCAGCGGCCCACCCCGGTGAAGACCGAGGAGGGCAGGGCCTTCAGCAGTCCCCGGCCCAAGTGGGTATTGAGCTGCAGGTAGAATCCCTGCTGGATGTCGGCGAAGAGGGCGCTCTCAGCCGGCACCTCGATGGCCACCCGTCCGTACTCTCCCAGCACCTCGAAACGCTTCCAGCTCCCCTCCCAATCCGCCGCCCAGATGTGCAAATCGCGGCGCGTGCCGGTGGGCAGGCCATCCGCCTCCCAAGTGTTGTACGGCCCCCGATGCGCCGAGATCCCCACTTCGAGGGAAGGCACCGGACTGAGGCCCAGCCGACCCACCCAGGAGGGATGGTTGTTGTTGTCCTCGAAATTCCCCCGCCCCGCCGGCACCCGTACCCCCGCCGGGTCCCCGGAGAGCACCCCCTCCCCCAGCCCATTTACCCCGTATAACTCGTAGGTGACCCTGAAAGTGGCCGTGGGAAAAAACGCGCCGTAAAAACCCATGCCGGCCTCGGACAGGGTGGTGCCCAGAAGTTCGGTGCTGACCAGGGGCCGGTCGCTCAGGTCGTTGGCCGGGCTGTCGTGGGCCAGGTTGAACCTCCCCAGGGGTGAGAGGAGGATGCCGCCCCTGAAGGTAAGGGCCGGGTGGAGTTCGAAGTCCAGGGCCGCGATCTCCAACTTGATCTCCTCCCCGCCCTCCTCGAATTCCAGCTCCGAGGCCACCCGCACCCGCTCCGAAACTGGGGTATAGGTGAAGAGATTGAAGCGTTCGGGCGCAAAGGTCAGCTCCTCGGTGACCCCGTCTCCGCGCTCGTAGCGGAAGTGGATTTCGGTATAGCCGCCGATGCTGGTGCGGCCGCTGCTGGTGATGAAGGGCTTATCCCCGATGCCGCCTTTGACAAAGGGCCGCTCCGCCTGCTGGGCGTGGGCAGCAAGTGCCAGCAGCGCGATTCCCATCGCTAAGAGACGCATACCTGATTCCTTTCAGTTGGCGACAATCTCCAATACCTGCTCTTTGAGTTCGACTGTATAGCGGGGCAGCGCCTTCTGGGCCGGTCCGCGGAGCACTTCCCCCTCCCAGGAAAAACTAGACCCGTGGCAGGGGCAGCGCAGGCCGTGGCGGGAGGGCCGCACCTGACATCCCAGGTGGGTGCAGCGAGTGCTGAGCGCGGTGTAACCGCCGACCGGTGTCCGGCGAATCAGAATGGGGTCCGCCAGCCCCTCGGCGCGGACCAGGGCGTACCCGGTGTCGGCAAATTGCGCCGGCAGCTCTGCCAAGGGCACCAGCACCCGCCCCTGCTCCAGGCGCCCGTGGTAGGTGGCCGTGGCCGCACAGGCCGATAGGCCACCGCCCAGCAGCACCAAAAAACCCCGGCGATCCATATCAGAGCGAGTTGATGAACGCCAGCAGGGCCTGTTGTTCGGCGCTGTCTAGCTCTAGATAAGCCTCCTTTGCGACCTCGGCCTCCCCGCCGTGTAACCGGATGGCCTGATCGAGGCTGGTCGCCCTGCCGTCGTGCAGGTAGAACACCTGCCCTCCCAGGAAATCGGCCACCAGGCGGGTCCCCCACAGGGGAGCGGTGCGCCACTCGCTGCCCGAGGCATCGCCGTCGGGCCGGTTGTCGGCCAGCCCAGGTCCCATATCGTGCAGCAGCAGATCCGAATAGAGGTTCACCTGCCGCTGGCTGAGTTGGGGAATCAGGTGGGCCCCGGTGTTCATTGCAGGCAGGTGGCAGGAGGCGCAGCCGATCTTGCCAAAAGCCGTCTCACCCTGGGCAACCTGGGCGTTTTGTTCCCCGCGGGCGGGCGGCGAGAGCAGGCGCACGTACATCACCGTCTCTAGCACCGTGGCTGCGGGAATCTCGGGGTCGGCGACCAGATCGCCCAGCGCTACGCTGCCGGCCTGGGCGTGGGGATTCTCCTCGGGCAGAAAGTCGTTGGTGATGCCGAGATCCTGCTGGTAGGCCGCCGAGACCTGCTGGACCAGGGAGGAGACCTGGGCCTTGCGCGAGAAACGCCCCAGCTGCGGCCCGGGCCCGCCGCCCACGTGGGCTTGGGGCACAAAATCCGGCGCCTGTACCCAGTTTGCCCGGCCCGAGATCCCGTCGCCGTCCCGGTCCTCCGGGTCCTCGTTGGCCAGGATGGTCTCCACAGGTATGGCTTCGATCAGGCCCATGCCGAAAACCGGCGGCGGCAAACGGAAGGAGCGATCCACGCCCGGGGGCAGCGCCTCGAGGGGCACCCCCGGTATGGACTTGTCCTGGTGTTGGGGCCCGCCCTGGCTGGCCAGCAGGTCGGTGCCCCTGCTAAAGCGGAAAAACCCCTCAGCGGGTGTCCCCCGGCCATCCCCCGGATGGCAGCCCTCACAGCTGAGATTGTTGAAGAGCGGCCCAAGCCCCTCGGCCACGGTGAAAACCCTGGCGAAGTGCTCGTCTCCCCGGACAAAAACCCCGTTAAGGTCCCCGGACATACCCTCCAGGGGAGAGGACAGATCCTCCCCGGCCGGCGGGGCGCTGGTCATGATTCGGTCGCAGCCGGCGATCCCGAGCAGGGCGGCAAGGGCCAGAGGCCGCAAGGAACTGTGCATCGAGCACCTCCACGAAGATGGTTTAGCTGAGGCTGTCCATTTTTTTAGCCTGAACTAAAATACATCGCCGCGGCCTTTTGTCAACTGCGCGGGCCGCTGCGCCGGCCCCCCCCCTGCCCGGGACCATTCCAGGACGCCCAGCCCCGTGGCGTGTTGTTGTGTGCCCGCCAAGTGTTGTATTTTCCCATCCTATCGCGAATCCGTTTCTGGCCCAAGGAGACCTAAAATGAAAATCGCCCGCATCGAGCAGTTCCACCCCCTCCCCCGGGTGCGCCTGGTCAAGATCAGCACCGACGACGGCCTGGTCGGCTGGGGCGAGACCACCCTGGAGGGCAAACCCAAAAGCACCTGGGCCGCGGTGGAGGAGTTGGCCGAGTACTTCATCGGCAAAGATCCCCTGCTCATCGAACACCACTGGCAACACGTGTACCGCTCCGCCTTCTTCCGCGGCGGCAATGTGTTGATGAGTGCCCTCTCGGGTATAGACCAAGCCCTATGGGACATTGCCGGTAAACACTACGGGGTGCCGGTCTACCAGCTGCTGGGGGGTCCGGTGCGGCGGCGCGTCAGGGTCTATGCCCACTGGGGCATAGGCGACCTGGGCACCGAAGGCCTGGAGCAGGCCCGCAAACGCCTGGAATGGCTGCAAAAAAAGGGGGGCTACCAGGCCTTCAAGTCCGGCCCGGGCGGCAAGTGGCGCGGCCACGAGCCGCCGGCCATCATCGACGAGTTTGTTAAACGCGCCTATCTGATGCGGGAATGGGTGGGGCCAGAGGTGGAGCTGGCCTTCGACTTCCACGGCAAGATGACCCCGGCCCTGGCGGTGGAGATCTGCTGCGAACTCAAGGGCATGCGGCCGATGTTTGTCGAGGAACCAGTGCCCCAGGAGAACACCGACGCCCTCAAGTGGGTCGCCGACCATGTGTCCTTCCCCATCGCCACCGGCGAGCGCCTACTCACCCGCTGGGGTTTCCGCGAGGTGCTGGAAAAACAGGCCGCCGCGTACCTGCAGCCCGACATCTCCCACGCCGGGGGCATCACCGAACTGAAAAAGATCGCCAACATGGCCGAGGTCTACTACGCCCACCTGATGCCCCACTGCGCCATCGGCCCGGTGGCCTTCACTGCCTCCTTACACGTGGACGCGGTCTGTCCCAACTTTCTGATCCAGGAGCAGATCGACCAGGGACTGGGCGGTGGACTCTTGCAGGAGGATTGGCAGGTGCGCGAAGGGCACATCGACCTGCCCACCCACCCGGGCTTGGGCTTCGAGATCGACGAGCAGGCCGTGCGCAAACACTGTGATTACAGCGAGGAGCTGGGCGGGGAGTTCTACCACCCGACCGACGGCAGTGTGGTGGACTGGTGATGGACGCGGGTCTGGTAACAGCCATCAAAGCGGCGGTCAATCCCCAACGCCTGGCCGAGACGGCCCTGGCCCTGATTGCCATCCCCAGCCCCACCCGCAGCGCCGGCCCGGTGGCCGACGAGTTGGCCAGCATACTCGGGGCGGACGGTTTTGCCGTCGAGAGGCCGGTGGCGGACTGGCCCGAGGCCCCGGCCGTGGTGACCCGCCTCCAGAGCGGCACGCCCGGGCGAACCTTACAATTCGACGGACACCTCGACACCGTACACCTGCCCTTTGTGCCGCCCCGCTTCGCGGAAGGCGCCCTCTATGGCTCGGGTGCCTCGGACATGAAGGGCGGGGTCGCGGCTTTTGTCGAGGCGCTGCGGGCCCTGCGCGACACAGGCGCACTTAGGGCTGGCCAGGTGCTGCTGACCGCCCACGACCACCACGAGGGCCCGTGGGGCGACCGCCGGCAGCTCAAGGCCCTGATCCGCGAGGGGTTTGTGGGCGACGGGGTGTTGCTGCCCGAGTACCTGGCCACCCCCCTGCCCGTGGCTGGGCGCGGCCAGGCCATCTTCGAGGTGCGGGTGAAGCGGGAGGGGGAGCCCGTGCACGAGGTGTTGCAGGCGCCCAACACCCCCCAGGTGCTTCTGGCTGGTGCGGACCTGACCCTGCGGCTTCAGGCCCTGCACCAGCGCCTGCAAGCGCACACCCACCCCCATGCCGGGGCCGATTCCTGCTTTTTGGGCCGGCTCACCAGCGGCGAGATCTACAACCAGGTGCCCGTGGAGTGTGTGCTGAGCGGCACCCGGCGCTGGGTGCAGGCCGGCACTATCGAGGCCGTGCGCGCCGAATTTGAGGCCCTCCTGGCAGGGTTGGCCCGCGACACCGGCACGCAGGTGGAGCTGGATTTCTCCATCTCTGGCGACGCCTTTGCCATTTCCCCAGCAGACCCGCTGGTCGCCGCGTTTCAACAAGCCCACCAGGCCGCCACCGGGGCACCTCTACCGCTGGGCGGCAAACCCTTCATGGACGACGGCAACACCTTTGCCGCCCTGGCCAACATCCCCGCCCTCACCCACGGGCCCGCGGCCACGGGCGCCCACACCCTGGACGAGCGGGTGACGTTGGATGAGTTGGTGCGGGTGGCCCAGGTCTACGCGCTGACGGCGCTGAGTTACTGCAAAATGCGAGTGGCATGAGACGCAGGAAGTCAGTCGACTGCAGGGGAGGTTCGAGGGGATCAATAGTTTGACATGAACGGAGTCTGCTACTTCCGCTCCAAAATCCTCTTGAGAAAAACCCTAGTCCGCTCCTCTTTAGGGTTCCCCAGCACCTCCTCCGGAGTCCCCCGCTCCACCACCAGGCCCTGGTCCATGA
>SXGT01295065.1_pt1 | contig 10863 bp, 9 predicted proteins | sample 3176221 | NCBI WGS metagenome assembly SXGT01 (sample SAMN11356862, study PRJNA531348) | freshwater metagenome | isolation source: freshwater sample F1-120 | place: China: Fuxian Lake, Yuxi | collected 2017-12-25
GCTGAAGGAGCCGTTCCCGCTTCGTGATGGCATGGCTCACTTGCCCACCGGTCCAGGGCTGGGAATGGAATTGGATTGGGACGAAATCGATCGCTGCACGATTGGCAGGCTTTAGGCACGAAAATCCCGTCATGGCTCAACTCCCCACATCCCGCCCAGGCGCCAAAAAACGGTCGCCCGATTCACTCAAGCCAGAGCCTTCAGTTGATGAGAGCAACAGCCCACAGTATGCGGCTCCTGCCTTGGACAAGGGATTGGATATTCTAGAGATACTGACCGACGCTGAGCACGGCTTGAGCATGGCCGAGATCGCTCAGCAGCTCGGGCGCAGCATGAGCGAGATCTTCCGCTTTCTCCCCATTCGTCGGTGAGTCGCTTGAAATAAGCCCGTCGCACAAAGCGGGCGAGCGAGGCGTCTATAGATACCGGGGGGTGCATGGTGTGTGGGGGCTGTAGCCCATTGGTCAACATCAATTCTCCTCCCAATCGCCCAGCGGCTCCATGGCCACCTTGTGTTGGGGACAGATGGGTGGGCCGAAGGACAAGAATTTTCTGAGCATGGGCACCTGGTAGCCGCAGCCGGTGCACCTGGCCAGGGCGCGTTTGCGGCTTGGTGCTTTTTTGTTTGCCACCTTGAGCCGGGCGTGCGGGTAAGGGCCCAGTGCCAGTGCGATGCCTTGCAGCCGGGCTTTGAGCTCAGGGCAGGCACCAGCACTGCGCATCGGGCCTTTGAGGCCCGGGCTGAGGGCCATCTTTTTGAACTCTTTGCCGTGTTTATGGGCACAGTTGTCCACGGCATGAATGAGTTCATGCACCAGCGTGTCAAGCACCGCCACAGAATCGCTCAGCGCGGGTGAGATAAAGATTTGGTTGCGGGCGTCCTCACTGCTCTGGGTGCTCCAGCACTGCCCGATATGCCCGCTTCGCAGCCCGCTACTGGCAAAGCCGCAGGACACCTGGCAGGCCGGGATGGTGTGCTGCTTGGCTAAAAACAAGGGGCGCAGGGCCTCAACAGCCGCCTGTAACCAGGCCTCGCGCAGGGTGTGCGTGGCAACTGCCAGGGCTTTGGGCGACAGGATGGGTGTTGGGCCAGGCGCTGCCATAGTCATGACGCGGCCTCATCAGCCGAGCCGCCCGGCTTGTTTTGCCCATGCTGCGGCGCATTGCCATCGCCGGTGCCGTCACCAGAGCCTTCGCCCGAATCATCCGAAGCAAGCGAAGCATCCGAACCCTTCCCTTGCGTCTGTTGGTAGTTGAGCAGCTTGTTGAGCCACTCAGGCTTTTGGGGGCAGTGCTGCTTGAGCCAATTGGTGGCCTCTTCATCGCCTTGGCTGGCGGCGCGGCCCATGTAGCGGGTGGCCTCCTCAAGATCTTGCTCTACCGCGTCGCCGGCAGCGTAGTGCAGGCCGATTTCTCGCAGCGCACAGGCATCGTCTTGCTCAGCGGCCTGTTTGAACCATTTGAGTGCCTCGGTGTCGTTGGGTTCAACACCGTCGCCGTAGCGCAACATCAGGCCCAGGGTGGCTTTGGCATCGGCATTGCCCAAGCTGGCAGACTTACGCAGCCAGCGCACAGCGGCTGGCTTATCAGTGCCAATCAGGCTGCCGCGCAGGTAAGCGCGGCCCAGCCGGTAGGCCGCACGCGATTCGCCGGCATTGGCGGCCTGGGTGTAGCAATCAATGGCGGCTTTGGGGTCTTTGTCTGTGCCGTTGCCGTGCTCGAAGCTCAAGCCCAGCAGGTAGGTGGGCCAGGCGCCACCCTGCAGGCTGGCAATGCTGAACAGGTTGTGCGCCTTGACGAGGTTTTTTTCAACCCCATCGCCCCGGCTGTAGGCCAAGCCAAGGTAGGCCTGGCAATCCGCATCCCCCTTGTCGGCACCCACTTGGTACCAGTGCGCAGCCCCTGTCGGGTCGGCCTCACAGCCGCGGCCTTCGCGCAGCGCCTCGGCGAGCAAGTAGCAGCCATACGCATGGCCTTGCGCAGCAGCAGCGCGCAGCCACAGCATGCCGTCGGCCTGGGCCTGGGCTGTTTTGCTGCGCCACACCATCTGCCCGCCCAGTGTGGTCTGGGCGCGGGCCACACCCAGCATGGCGGCGTGGTGTAGGCTGACCATGCCCTCAAGGGCTGCATCTCCGCCTAAGTCAAGGCGCGTCCGGCCGAGCCAGTAGATGCATTCCTCGCAGCCCAGGCTGGCACCCTTGCGCAGCCAGTAGCAAGCGGCATCAGGGTCTTTGGCCATGCCTTGGCGGCCGTAGACTGAGTTCACACCCAGGTATTGGCAGGCAGCGGGCTCGCCGAGATCGGCGGCACGCTCGATCCAGTGGCGGTGGCTGGCCCGCTCGGTATCAGACTGGGCTTTCTCGCACAGGTAGTAGCCGTGGCAGTAGAGGCTCCAAGGGTCAGCGGCTTGCACTGCGGCCAGCATATGTGCCTCAAAAGCGGGCTTGTCCAGGTGGGCCCAGTGGCAGTGACCCGCCGGATTGCCCAGGGCAGCGGCCTGCTCAAAGAGGGCAAAGCCTGCCGCCGGGTCTTGCAAGGCAGTGTGGCGGCCCAGGTTGATGATGCAGTGGGTGTTGCCGAGTGCAGCACCGCGGCGGTACCACTCGGTGCCAGCCACCAGGTTGGGTGGCACGCCAAAGCCCAGCCGGTGGGCGCGGCCCAGGTGGAACATGGCCTGGCTGTTGCCTTCTTCGGCCAATACCTCCAGCGCTGCCAGGGTTTGGGGAAAGAGGGCAGGGGCATCTGTGGTGCCCCAGTTGGCGCTGGCCGCCATCAAGGCCTCGGCATGCCCCGCCTTGCGGCCCCGGGCATGGCGCACAAAGTTCAGGTAGTCATGCGGGTTGCTGCTGGTGCGCACGATGGACCAGATGAGTTGGTCGATTTCCAGGTCAGGCGTGGTTTCGGTCATGGCAGGGACTCCAATGGCTTTTGGGGGCGTAAAAGTGGCGGGCAAGGGTAAAGAAGCAGGCTCCAGACTAGTGATTCAAAGGCTCATGGGGTGAGCTTTGAAGGGGCCCGGACAAGTTTCTTTTACGCCATCCTGGCGGCCTGTCCAGGCCTTGGTGCAAAAAAGCCACAGATGAAATAAAAAAGTGACAGTCGTTAAAACCTTAGTAGACTGGCGCCTTGCATCAAGAACAGGGCCGACGCCCTGACCAACCTGCCCCCGGGCAAGGTGGACCGCCAAAGCGGGATGCGGCCTCACAGCAGAGGCAACCAACCGGGAGCCGCGTCGGCCCTCCATAGCTTCTCTGGAGGGCTTTTTTTATGGCTGAAACGACGCAGATCCAACCCGACAAGGTCAAAGCCTACCTGGCCACGGACTACCGCCTGGGCCACACGGCGCAAGACATTGTGCTGACCATCGGCCAGCGTTCAGACCGCCTGGCGGCCTTGTTTGCGGCCAAAGGTGTCAACTGCGGCGCATTCCTTACCGCCTACAACCCACGCGGAACCCTGCAGCCTGAGGCGGCCAACCACTTGGCACATGCCCAACTGGCCACGCAGCTTGAGCAACTCGGGCACGAGGTCATTGCAGGCTCAGGTAGCGCGGCGGGTGGCGAAAAAGGCACCGACTGGGCAGCTGAAGAGAGCTACTTCGCTTTGGGCATGGCCTTGGAGCCTGCCAAAGCCATGGGCACTCACTTTGACCAGGATGCCATCGTGTGGGTTGGGGCAGACGCTGAGCCGCAACTGATCTTGCTGCGTTAACGGTTTTTTGGTGTGGCCGACCTGAATGGCTGGGGGGATTTGATCCAGATTGCTGACCCCGACATCTGTCTAAAACGGCTAAAACGGAGAACGCCATGCCTTTATCGAACCCAATCACGCAGCCCTGCGTGCTCGCACCCGAGGCTTTTGAGCGGGCCTCAGTGGCCTTGTTCAGCACATGGGGGCTGGCCAATGGCTGGCCCGCCCCACCCAATCACCTTGGGCGGCGCAGCACAGTGTCCGCGCAGCTCTTGAAGTCTGAGTGGCGCGACCCGCCAGCGTTTCGCCTCAAGCTGTTCTGCGCCAACACGCCCGGCCAGTTTCACCCGCGCGCCCAACCCGAGGTGCTGCATCTGCGCCGCTGAGGCCGATGGGGTGCGCTTGGCACCTGTTTAAAAACGCCAGGCGTCGCTGATTTAAGAGACAACTTGCAGGGCGACTCACCAAAAACTGCTAAAGCGTCGTACACGCCTGCCCCGGCGTGCTCGATGCCAGAGCCATTCGGGGACAGGAGTTTGTGATGTCAGAACTATGCAAAGCGCCCGCACCCGCGTCCGCACCATCCACCGACAAGCCCAGGCCTACAGGCTTGCTGCAAGGGCTGGGCTTGATTGGTTTGTCCAGCATCGAAGCACCGGTGCTGGCGGCCCTTGCCACCGAGGAGCCGCTGCTCTTGATCGGCCCGCACGGCACCGCCAAGAGCCTGATGCTGACCCGTATTGCAGCAGCCCTGGGGCTGGCTTTTAGGCATTACAACGCCAGCCTGCTCAACTTTGATGATCTGGTGGGTTTTCCGCTGCCGGGCAAGGACGGTCGGCTGGAGTACATGACCACGCCCGCAGCAGTTTGGGGCGCTGGTGCCGTGATCTTTGATGAGATCAGCCGCTGCCGACCTGACATTCAGAACAAGCTGTTTCCCATCATCCACGAGCGCCGGGTTCAGGGCATTGCCCTGGAAGATCTGCGCTACCGCTGGGCGGCGATGAACCCGCCCAGCACCGAGGACCACGACAACGGCTACCTCGGCTCTGAGCCCCTGGATACCGCGCTGGCCGACCGCTTTGCCTTTGTGCTGGAGATGCCGGCTTGGAACGGGCTGGGAGAGGCCGACCAGCTCAGCATCATCCAGGCCCAAGACAGCCCTATTGAGCCGGCGCAGGCCAGCGCGCTGCTCGAGGTGCTGCAGCGCACGCGTACCCTGCTTCCCGCTGTCTGCACCTCCATGGCCGGCGGTGTGGCGTCTTATGTGCGCACCTTGATGGCGTTGCTGGCATCGGCCAGTTTGCACCTGAGCCCCAGACGCGGTGGTATGTTGTACCGCAGCATTCTGGCGGTGAACGCCGCGGCACTGGCCCTCGACCCCAGCGCCAGTGCTGCCGATGCCACCTTGCTGGCGGTGCGCAGCGCTTTGCCCCAGCGTGCCCAGGGCATCGCCGTGCCAGAGATCAAGCTGCTGGGCGCGCACCGCGAGGCTTGGCGACTCGCCGCCATCGCCCCGAGTGACCCGCTCAAGGCCATTCTGTGTACGGCTGACCCGCTGCAGCGGCTGCGCCTGGCCGTGGGCGCAAGGTCTTTGTCTAAGACGGCGTTTTCGCAGGTGGTGGCCGACGCCTTGGCGCAGTTACCGCCGGGCGCGCGGGAGGCGGCAGTGGTGCACCTGTTTGAGACCGGCGCAGCGGGCCGACTCAACGCGGCTGTCGCCGGTGATGCCGCTGAGTTGTACCGGCTGGTGGCCACACCGCAGCCGTTTACAGAGTCACTGCACGGCGGGAGCGCACGCTTTGGCATTTGGACTCGGGTGAAAGAGCTGTTGTCTCGGCTCGATGCCAATAACCCACGCGCAAACCTGCGGGCCAACGCGCTGGCAGCGGCTTTTTCTCGCAAGCAAATCGCGACGAAGGAGGATGCAGACCGCCTGTTCCAGGCCTTTGGCACAACCGATGCGCAACTGCTGTCCAGATGAGACCAAACCAATCACCGGGCCAAACACTGGGTCAAACACCGGCCCAAACACCGACCGCGCTCCCACGCCAGCCAGAGCCCGAGGGCAGTGCCCTGCTGCACAACATGTCAACCCCACCTAAAACCGTGGTGAGCTACGCTGGGCTGGGAGAGTTGGCCAGAGCCGCCCAGCAACGCAAGCCCAGCCTTGTATCGGCCCAGATCAGTTACAGCGGCGTCTTTGGCATGGCGCTGCGCTTTGAGCTGCCCAGGGCCTTGCGGGGGCAGCCCCCAGAGACCATCTTAAAAATACTTAAGATCGCGCCGCAGGGGGAGGCCTCGCGCCAACTCACTGCGCTGATCAATGCGCGCGCCAACACCCTGAGCCTGCCCGATGGCTGTGTGGTGGTACCTGAGAGGCCTGACGCCCGTGTGCTCTGGGACGACCCGATCTCGGTGCTGGCGGTGTTGGCCAAAGCCTCCGCTAGCGTTTGGCTGCGCACCAAGACCCCAGCACTGCATGCCGCTGTCCAACGCGATCAAGTCACCCTGCTGGTGCCCCCGGTGTTTGCCAAGACATTGGTCTGAGCCCTAAGCCTGCACCCCTGAACCCCTAACCCCCACCACCAACATAGCCCTGGAGTCCACATGAACACCCAAGCCAACCCACTGGCCCCACAAAACCCCGCACCAACACCGCTTGCTGATCGCATTCTGGATGCATTTCCAAGCGGCTCCTACGCGCTGAGCGCCCTGCTGCGTTTGATAGACATTGTCGAGAGCACCAGCGTGCCCACTGCAGCCGTGGAGTGCCGCGCACAGCCCCGTATGCTGATCAACCCCGAGTTTGTGGCTGTGCATGCGCACACGCCCGAAAAGCTCTTGATGCTGGTGATGCACGAACTGCACCATGTGCTGCTGGGCCACACCAAGCTGTTCCCACGCCTTACGCTGGCGCAAAACTTTGTTTTTGATGCCGTCATCAACGGCATCGTCTGCCGGATGTTCCCGGGGGCGGACCACACGTCATTTTTTACCGATTACTACGACCAGGCCAGTTTTCCGCACTGCCTGCTGCGTCCACCCCCAGATTGGCCAGGCCAGCATGGCATTGAGGGCCGGGACCATGGATGGGCAGACCCCGGCGGTGTGGGTACCGCTGCAGGCATCTTGGCGTTGCGCGAACCGCTGCGCTCTTTGGCCAAGGAGCTGCATGAAGCGCTGTATTCGGCTGCCGGAGCAAGCTACCAGGAGGTGTTTGACGCGCTACCCATGTTACTTGTCGACTCGGCACTCGGTGGGATTCCTCTGTTGGGCGGCCATGGTGGCGAGGCGCTGCCGGATGGGCGACTTGAGCACCACTCGCCGGTTTTGTTTGAGGTGGTGCGCGACATCGTCGAGCAGTGGCCGCAGCCGCCAGACCCGATTCGCGGACGATCGCTCGCCGATGTCCTGCACCCGACCAACATACAGCCCCGGCGCAAACCGTCGAACCGAATGGTGCTGCGCAAGCTGATCCGCCAAGTCGCCGGCTCTAGGCAGGCGGGCATCATGCGCCGCCAGCGCGTGGACTATGTGCAGGCGCCAACGCCACTGCCCAGCCTGGGGCGACGCTCTATGGTGTTGCGCGCGCTGGGGCACACCCCACTGCTGCACACCGGCCCCGCACTGTGGCGCAGCAGGGTGGACTCGGGGGAGCGGGTGCATGTGTACCTGGACGTATCGGGCAGCATGGACTCTGTCAAAGGCCCGCTCTATGGCGCGGTGCTGGACTGCGAGACGCTGGTGCATCCCACCGTGCACCTGTTCTCGACTGCAGTGGCTAGCGTGAGCCTGGCGCAGCTGCGCCAGGGCGTTTGCCAGTCAAGCGGGGGCACCAGCATCGACTGCGTGGCTGAGCACATGGCCAAGCACCGGGTACGCCGGGCGCTGCTCATCACCGACGGCTACGTGGGACGGGCCTGCGGTCAACACCAACGCACCCTGGCCAGTGCCCGCCTGGCGGTGGCCTACCTGGGCACCAACACCACCCAGCAGGATCTTGAAAGCGTCACCAACCACAGCGCAACCCTTCAAATTGGAGAATGAACATGACACACAGCACCACAAAACCCAAACACTTCGCCGCAGAATTTGTCTTTCCCGGCCACCCCGACAAACTTTGCGACGCCATCGCCGACGCCCTGGTGCTGGAGGCCGGCAGACGCGAACGCCGGGCCCTGGTGGGGGTGGAGGTGGCGGTACACCGCAACCGGGTCTTTATCACCGGGCGCATCGCCTGCGCGTCAGCCCCCGAGATTGAAGTGGAAAAGATCGTGCAAGAGGTCTACCGCACGGCCGGCTACGGCCAGGCCGAGGGGGGCAATATCGAGTGGTACCCCGGTGCGCAAGCGCTGATCATTGAGCCGCACCTGTGCCTGAGGCCGTTGGAGGATGGTGAGGCCGAATTCAGGGAGGTTTCGGATGACCAGGCGATTTGCATCGGTTATGCCAACAGCTTGGTGCCAACCAACCACCTGCCGGTGGAGCAGTGGCTGGTGACCCGGCTGGCCCGACGCTTGGCAGCACTCAGGCTTGAGCGGCCCGAATTGGCACTTGGGCCCGATGGCAAGGTGCTGGTGCTGGTGCGTGATGAGGGGCAGGCATGGAGCCTGGCCGCCTTCAGCTGCTCGCTGCAACAGCAAAACCAGGCCGATGCGGTGGCTCTGCACCGGGCGGTGCGGCTGGCACTGACCGAAGAGCTGCGGGTGCTGGCACAGGCCCTGCCGGGGCTGTCGTCGGCGTTGCCCGAGCAGCTGAGCGTGAACGGCGCCGGCGCCTTTGAAGTCGGCGGCCCTGAAGGAGACAACGGGCTGTCGGGTAAAAAACTGGTGATGGATGCCTACGGCACGCGGGTGCCTATTGGCGGGGGTGCCTGGTCGGGCAAGGACTTTTTCAAGGCAGACCGGGCTGGCGGCATGCATGCCCGCCGCCTCGCCAAGCTGGTGGTGCAACTCGGCTTGGCCAGCGAGGCCTGCGTCACGCTGCACTGGCAGCCAGGCGACCGCGAGGCGCGCGTGCTCGACATTGCCACGCCCCCGGGGCAAGAGGTGGCAGCGCAACAGGTGCAGCACATCGCGCGCTGCATGGACTTGACCCTGGTGCGCAGCGGCGAGAGCTTCCCGGTGGACGACTTGGTAGAGCTCGCCCGTTGGGGGCATTTTGAGCGGCAAGACCGACCTTGGGAACAACTGGCTCGGCTGTAAAACAACCAGGCCAGACCACAACGCCCACGCTCACGCGACCGCCGGGCCATGAGCCCGTTGGCATCTTCAACACCAACTGAAACCTTTATGACTACTTGCAAACTATCCCAATCCGACGATTACACCGAGTTCCTGAGCCTTCGCCCCATCGAGGGCCTGCCGGGATACTGTGAGCTGCTGATTCAGAGCCAATGGCTGGGGGCCAAAAACCCGTCAGGCCTGCAGGTCAAGCACCGGGCGATTGTTACGACTGCTGGCCTGGAAGCTTTGAGGGCGATGCTCAGTGTTCAGCTAGACTGAACTTGAGTTTGCCCACATGACCATCACCCAAGTATGAATGTTGGGTGACACAGCCTAGCGTTTACATGGCCCACCTTTTTCCGACCCTGCCGCTCCTCCCTGGTCACAAGGCCGGTGAACGCACGGAGCTAGCGCTGCTGCAAACCCTGCAGGCCAACCTTTCAGACGCCTACACCCTGTTCCACAGTGTCGATTGGTCCAGAGGGTCGGGGCTGCAAGAGCAGCATGGTGAGATCGACATCGTGGTGCTCAACCAGGCCGGTGACGTGTTGCTCATCGAGGTGAAATCTGGTGAGGTCACGTTTGCCCCTAACGGCATTTACAAGGCCTACGATCACCAAGTCAAGGATGTTGCTGCGCAGGTCAAGCGGCAGTACGGCGCCATGCGTTCGCGCTTGGAGGCGGCTGGCCTGGCAGTGCGCGTGTTCACCCTGTTGGTGCTCCCAGACATGCAGGTAAAAGCCGAGACAGCGCTGTGGCCAAGGAGCCGTATCGTCGACAGCAAAGAGGTCGCTGACGTGGGTGCCCGGATCGCAGAGATGCTCGGGCCGGGCATTCCGAACGACATCGTGGGCCGCGTGCACGCATTCTTTGAGAATCGATTTCAGGTGGCTCCCGATGTCTCAGCGCTGGCTGGTCGGCTGCAGCAGACCGCCACCCGACTGTCCGCTGGACTGGCCATTTGGGTGCCACGCATCGACGTGCCCTCGGGCATCATCCGCGTGGTCGGCACGGCTGGGTCCGGTAAAACCCAGCTGGCACTGCACCTTTTGCGCGAAGCTGATGCCCAGGGAAAGCGCGCCGCCTACCTCTGCTTCAACCGCGCCCTGGCTGACCACATGGCCCGGGTGGCACCGGTGCGCACACCAGTGGAGACTTTCCACGCCTATGCTGCGCGCATCGCCCGCCGGTTTGACAAAGCGGTTGACTTCAAGTCACCCAATATCTACCTTGAACTCGAAGCGCATTGCCTAGAGCGCCTGGCCATCAGTGCGCCGGATCTTGACTTTATCGTTCTGGACGAGGTGCAGGACCTCAAACCCGAATGGGTGCAGGCGCTTCTGTCCCGGCTACAGCCAAGTGGGCGAGCAATTCTGCTGGAGGACCCCGAGCAGCAACTCTACCCGGACCGGGAACCCTTTGACATCGCAGGTGCAGTGACCATCACATCTCACGAGAATTTCCGATCACCACGCGAACTCGTCAAGTTAATTAACCTGCTGCAGCTTACCGCGACCGAAGTAGAGGCGGGCTCCAACTTCGTTGGCGAGGCGCCCAACCCGATCGTCTACGAAACCCCAGAGCGAATACTGCCACAGACCATCGCAGCGGTCGATCGATGCCTTGCGCGAGGCTTTGGGCTAGAGGACATCGCTGTGATCAGCATGCGCGGACGCGCGAGTTCTGCGCTGCAGCAACTCGAGCGTCTGGGGGCATGGAGTACCAGGCACTTTACGGGGGCTTTTGATGAGGGCGGAGAGCCCCTTTGGACCCGAGGCGACTTGCTGGTGGAATCAGTACGCCGCTTCAAGGGGCAGGCTGCTGCTGCCGTGGTCCTCACTGAATGCGACCTTGCCGACCTCGGCGATTTGAACCGGCGGCTACTTTTTGTTGGACTCACCCGGGCACGGATGCATTTGGAATGGGTGATGTCCGAGACCACTGA
>SXGT01558900.1_pt1 | contig 10863 bp, 10 predicted proteins | sample 3176221 | NCBI WGS metagenome assembly SXGT01 (sample SAMN11356862, study PRJNA531348) | freshwater metagenome | isolation source: freshwater sample F1-120 | place: China: Fuxian Lake, Yuxi | collected 2017-12-25
GAGCTCGGCCTGGCGCCGCGCGAGGTCGACGCGCGGATCGTACTCGGCGCGCCGCGCGAGCGCCATGCAGGCGGCCGCGTACCAGGTGTGGGCAGCCGCGAGCGCGGTGCTGCGCAGCTCGAGGCGGCTGTCGACGGGGCGCGCGGCGCGGTGGACCGCCCCGAAGATGCGATCGAGCGCGGCGTCGGGGCTCTCGTCGGCCTGGCGCGGGGCGGCCACGACCGGCGCACTCGGGTAGTGGACCTCGAGCGGTTCGTGCGCGCGCGCGTCGTCGCCGGCGCGCTGACTCGCCAGGTACTGGTCGTCGTGGACGAGGTTCGAGCGCTGCTGAAGGGACGTCGGGAACGCGACCACACATCCTCCGCGGGTGCGAGACCCGCGGACACAACTCAAGCCGCGTTCCAGGGCGCGCGGACGGACTGGGCGGCACCCCGACCGTCGCTCGGGTCCACCGACCCCGGCCGGCGGGCTGCGCTGGGGTCTGGGCGGGTGGCACACGTCGAATCCGCATCGGAGGCGGCTCGGACGTGGTGGGTGGCGTCGTTCGCAGACGGCGGGTCGGCCGCAGGCCAAGAAGACTCGCGATGCAGACGCGATGCAGACGAAGGCGCCGCAACCGCCGTCGCGGCCTTCGAGAAAGCCTGCCGGGCGCCGCCGCCGATGTGGTAGCCAGAGGGCATGCGCCTCGTATTGGACGATGAGGACGACGCGCCGTGGCTCGTGACCCAGGCCGGCGCCGAGGTCGCGGATCTGCGCCGCGACGCGCTCGTGGGGGCGCTCGAAGGCCTGGCGGAGGCGGGCTATCGCGGCGCAAAGCCGCATCTGGGAGCGCTCTCACCGGGCTGCCGCCTCTGCGCCGAGGGGCTCTGGTCGTGCCTCTTCCTCAACGGCGTTTGCGAGGGTCGCTGCTTCTTCTGCCCGGGTTTTCGCGAGGCGGTGGGGGCGCCGCCGTTCGCCGAGCGCATGGTCTTTGGGTCGCCGCAGCAATACGCGGCATATGTCCGGCGGCTCGGTTTTCGCGGGGTGTCGTTCAGCGGTGGCGAGCCCTTCGGGACGTTCGCGCTTCTCATCGAACACCTCCGCGCGCTACGCGACGAGCTCGGTGACGCGCTGTACATCTGGGCCTACACCAACGGTCGTCCGGCGACGCCCGAGAGGCTCGGCCAGGCGGCGGCCGCGGGGCTCGACGAGATCCGCTTCGACATCGCAGCCTGGGGCTACGACACGGGCCCGGTCGAGCGGGCGATCGGGCGGGTGCCGCGCGTGACGGTCGAGATCCCCGCCATCCCCGAAGACGCGGCGCGCCTACGCCGTGCGCTCGAGCGGCTCGCCGGCGCGGGCGGGGTGGATCACGTGCATCTGCACGGTCTCATGGTGATGGGCGACAACGCGGCGCGCCTCGTCAAGCGCGGCTACACGCTCACGCGCGGGGCGACGCCGGCCGTCATCGAGTCCGAGCTGTCCGCGCTCGAGACGCTCGCGTTCGTGGCCGACGAAGGGCTGCCGCTCGCGATCCAGTACTGCGGTCCCGCGTTCAAGGAGCGTTGGCAGGGGCGCGTCGAGGACCTGCGCGGGGCGACGCTCTTCTTGGCGGGTGACGAGGGCCTCACCGAGGCAGGCTGCCTGCGCCGTCTCGCGGTCGCCGCGCGCGGCGCGGACGCCGAGGTGCTCGCGCAACGCCTCCGCGAGAGCGGCGTCGACGCGAGCCGCTGGCGCGTGGATGCCGAGGCGGGCGAGGTGCGCGTCCACCTCGAGGTGCTGACGCGGGTGGAGCTCGGCGCGTACCCGATCTCGGTGCGCTACTTCCGGACCGTCATCGGGCATGGCGTCGGGGACGGGGTCGACGGGGCGCTCGCGCATGACACGCGCGAGGCGGTCGCGGACTACTGCGAGGCGACGCTCGCGGGGGGCATGACGGTCGGGGTCCGGCGGATCGCGGTGAGCACGGCGATCGCCCTGGCGACGGGCGAGGCCCTGGCGCTCGCGCGTGGGGAGGTGCCCGAGCGGGTCGCGCCGTGGGAACGGATCGCGGCGGGACTGCCGAGCTACGCGGCGCCCGGGAGGCGACCGACGCGACCTGCAGGCACTTGACGCGTCGACGTGAGGGACGTAGACGCGCGCGCCGAGTCGTCGGCCCGCCACGAAGGACGAAACGGAATGCACGCTCCCACGATCGCAGGTGTGCTGGTCGGCGCGATGTATCTCAGCAGCATCGCCTGCAGCGAGTCGGACGGGGCGGCCACCGACACCGCGAGCGGCACGCAGGCCGACACGACGATCGCCAGCGACACCGGCGTTGCCGCAGACACGGACGCGCCGCCCGATACGACGATCGCGATCGAGACCGCCGCAGCGACCGAGGCGAGCGTCGCCGACATCGAGCCCGGCGACGCGGGCGCCGAGACCGAGGTCGTCGCGGCCGAGGTCACGGAGGAGACCTGCGGGTGCGCAGGCGGAAGCTCGTGCCTGCAGGCCAAGAACGCCGAAGCGTGCGTGCTCCTCGCAGCCACGTGCACCGGCGGCATGCAGCGGGTCGATGCCTGCGACGTCGAGGAAGCCGAGGCCTCGTGCGAGCGCGACGGGACGATCCACTACCACTACTGGGCGCGCATCAAAGGCTGGCTGCAGGGCGCCAAGGAGGCGTGCGCGGAGTCCATCGGCAACCCGGCGGGCACGTTCACCGTCGCGGCGATCCCCGCGGGCGTCGGCGCGCCGTGCGCGTGCCAGCGATCGGCGGCGGCGTGCACGCAGACGTACGGCGACGCGTGCGCCACGCTCACCTGCGAGGCCCCCGAGGGCCTGCAGAATACGCTGTGCCCGAGCGCAAACAGGTTGGCGCCGCGCTGCGTGACGCGCGATGGTCAGCGCGAGCTGGTCTTCTACGCGCCGGCGGCCACGCTCGAGAACGCGGAGCTGTCGTGCAACGGGGCCTCGGTCGTGGCGTACTACTGGTTCCCCGACGGCCTCTGAGACGGGCGCGAGGTCCAGTTCGGCCGGCGCGCGGCCTTCGCGAGAGCGCGGGCAGCCGCTGCGCGCCCTTCGCGAGGTCGCAGGCAGCCGCTGCGCGCCCTTCGCGAGACTATTTCCCGCCGCCGGGCGTGCGCATCGGGAGGCCCATCGGCAACTCGGTCACCTTCAGCGTGACGCGGAACGTCTTGCTGGGCGGAGTGTCCGTCTGCCACGGGCGATGGTACGCGAGCTCGACGTCGCAGGTGCCGAGCGCGAGCACGCGGAAGACGTTCTCGTAGGTGCCGGTGACCGCGGGCCCGCCGTCCGCGGCTTGCACGAACTGGGGCTCGCCCATGCGCTTCAGGGCGCCCGAACGCGGGTCGTCGCAGGCTAGCTTCGCGACCGTCCAGATGTTACCGCTGGTGGTATCACCTGGCAGCGCGATGACCAGCTCGTCGACGTCGCGCACGTCGACCGTCTTGCCGTCAGCGTCGGGGCCGAGGTCGCGCGGCGCACGCCATTGGTTCGAGGCGCGATCGACGCGAAAGGCCAGGTAGACGTCGAGCGGCTCCAGGTTCGCGTCGAACTTGTAGTGGATGAGACGCGTGGCGCCGTCCTGCCGCGGAAGATCGATGCGCGCGAAGGCCGAGCCGCCCGCCAGGACGCTCAACGCCGTGGCGCTGCGCGGCTGGGCTTGACGGACCGTGAGCGTGCCGTAGTTCTTGGTGTCGTGGAGCGTCAGCGCCTGGTCGGTCAGCGGCATCCAGGCGCGCTCGACGAAGAACGCGGGCACCCCGAGCTTGCCCATCTCGGCGACGACCCACGGATCGGCCTTCGGGGCGGTGTCGGACTTGCCGGGCGCGAGCATCATGACCATGACGACCGGGCGCCCCGCCGAGCGCCAGGGCTCGACGAGCGCGTGCCCGCCGGTCGCCGTCGGCTCGCGCGGCATCCAGCCGTGCTCGCCCCAGAGCGTGACCGGGTCGCCGAGCCAGACGAGGTCACCCCACGGCGTAGGGTAGTAGTCGCCGCGCGGGGGCTGCTCGACCGGGACGCCATCAAAGAAGAGCTCGCCGCGGTAGCCCTCGCTCTTGGAGCCGGGTGCGACGACCGTATATCGATAGGTCCAGCGGCCGGCGGTGTGGACGCCGCTCTGGCGGAGGTCGAGGCGCGCGGGCGAGGACGGGTCCGCGGGCGGCGCGCCGAGGGCGGACGGCGTGCCGCTGCAAGCGGCGAAACCGCCGAGGATCGGAAGGAACGCGGACATGAACGCGATGGCGGCGTGGCGCTTCATGATGGCACCTCGTTCCGTTCGTGAGGCGTGCGTGACCGCGGGCTCGCGATCGCGTCCAATGGTCGCACCGAGCGCGGCGCGTCCATAGGGTAGAGGCGCGGCGCGCGCACTTTGGAGGCAGCGATGGATATCGGCGTAGTCCTTCTTCGCATCGCGATCGGCGTCGGCGTCGGAGCCGGCTGTGCCACGGCGGGGCCCGTGCGCGTCGCCGGACCGGGGGTCGCGCTCGTCGAGTGGCAGTTCCCGCTGGAGGCCGACGCGGACGGACTTCGGGCGCACCCACACCAACGGGCGCTGACGGAGGACCCGCACCATGCGGCCCTGCGCCCAGCGTTCTTTCCGGCGCTCAGCGACGAGAACCAGTCCGAAACCGCGCACATGATGAACAAGCTCACGCGGCACGCGCGGCAGGTGAGCCAGTCGTTCGGCGCGGGGCGCGAGTCGTCCATGCCTCCGTTTCTACTCAACATTTCGGCAGTGCTGCCGGACGCGCTCGAGCACCTCATCGCCCACGAGGCGGTCCGGATCCTGTCGTTCAGCAGTGGATCGAAGAGCCGCCTCGCCGGGCTCGACGCGCTGCTCGTGGCCCATCCCGAGGTGGTGCTCGTCGCGGCGACGCCGCACATCTCGGGCAATCACGACAGCGTGGAACTCTTGGCGGAGCGGCCGAGCATCCTCGCCGCGCGCGGGGTGCCCAACGTGGTGCTCGCGGGGTGCCTCGCGTTCTACGAGGACGGCGTCGAGGCCGACCGCGCCGGGCAGCCGCTCGGGTCGCGCGACAATCCCTTCTCCATCGACAACCAGCCCGTGCAGGTCGAGGCGCCCCAGGTCTTCATGATGAACTGCAGGAGCGGCGCATCGTTCGCGCCGGGCGCGGGCGCAACCTCGGCGGCGGCGCCGCATCTGGCCAACCTCTTGGCTCTCATCGGCGAGCGCCTCGCGGCGCGCGGGGCCCCACCGACGGCGGGTGAGATGCTCGCGGGGCTCGCGGCGGTGACGCATCGCGCGTGGGCCCGCGAAAAGACCGGCGAGGTTCACGAGGTTCGGTACTTCACGCTCGACACGATCCTAGTGAACGCGGGACGGCCCCTCGTGACGGAGGCGATCTGGGGAGTGTTCGAGGCGCACCCGGCGCCGCTCAGGATCGCGCCGTGAGACCCACGCGCCGAGCATCCACTCGCGCCTCCGACGGATGGAGCGCGCAGTTCGCAAGCGCACCTCGCGATGGGGACCCAGCTCGCGCTCAAGGTCCTGCACCCGATCCATCGTCCACCGCGACCTCAAGCCCGACCACATCTTTCTCCTGCGGATCGGGGACTGATGCGGATGCGCCGGTGGCGCGCGGCGCTTCGCGTACGCCGCGGATTCATGGCAGGGTGACGCACCGCTGGAGGACGGCCAATGATGCGCCTCACCTTGAGTTCTCGCGTTCGCTCGCGCGCGCGGACGACCACCGCGCTGGTCCCGTTGGCGCTCGTGGGCGCGGCCTGTGGGGACGTGCGGGAGTTCGATTGCGCCGCCATCGCGACCGCTTACGCGAGCGGGTGCAGCGACCACCTCGCCATTACGGCGGACACGTCGGCGTGCGGCGTGCTGCGTGACCGACAGGGCGCGACGCGGCTCGCCGCGAGCATCGCTCGCGCGGCGCGCGTCTGCGAAAGCGCAGGCGCTGAGTCATCGGCGGCGAGCGCCGAGCGCTCGTCGCAAGAGGTCTGCGATCAGATCTTCGTGTGCGTCGCCGATCCGGACGGCCTGAGCGCGCTCACCGGCGGCGCGCGCGTGACGGGCACCCCGACCGTCAAGGGACAGCGCTACGCGTTCGATGCGCCGGCGGCGTGGGCCTGGCTCGGCACCAAGGGGAGCGGCAGCCCGGGCGACTTCGCGGTGCTCTTCCACCACGCCGGGCACCCGTGGTTCTTCCGGCTCGACGACCTCGCCTTGCGCGCCGATACGCATCCATTCGTGGTCGACGCGCTGCGTCCGATCAAGCTCGAGAGCGTGGTCGACAACCTGGAGCTGACGACCGGCACGGTGCTCATCGCGGCGTTCGCGGTCGACGGGGTGTTCGACGTGACCGCCACCACGGCCGATGGCGGCAACGGACAGGCGATCGACGTGCGCATCCAGGGCGACTTCGCGAGTCCGTAGGCGCGCGGGACACGCCTCGCATCGGCCCAATGTCCCGAGACAGCACACGCCGGGCGTCTCGCTGTCACGCACGTCCGTGGACACCGGAGCGAGACGGACACCGCGCAACCGTCATGAACCAGGCGGCCGTCGCGATGAACGCGCGTGGCGCACGCGATGCACAAAGGAGGTACGGGCAGGGCGCGAGGCGCGCAGGAGGATGCGATGAAAGCGACGTGGCGTGGATGGGTCGGGGCGCTGACGGTGGGCGTCGTGGCGATCGCAAGCGCGGCGCACGGAGAGGGGCTGCCGATGAGCCGGGGCGTGGCGGGGGTCGCCGGCGTGGGCGCGGACGGGACCGCGATGTGCGTCGTGACCTTGACGCGCGGCGACCGCTTCGATGCGCTGCGCGGGTGCGTCCTCGCGACCCAAGGCGAGGCCGGCGCGCTCTATGTCGAGCCGTCCGCGGGCAAGTGCCGCGCGGACCAGACGCCCGCGGTCATCGTCGTGTCGTCGGAGGACGACGACTGGGTGGAGGCCATGCGGTGGGTCGGCGCGAAACCGACGGGGGCATGCGCGCTCGTTCTGACGCACGCGCCGGAACCAGAGGCACCGGGCCTCTACGAATCGATCGGGATCGACGGAGCGCGGGTGTACCTCCTCGACGAGGACGATCTCATCGCGACCATCGGCGAGACCCGGGACGATCCCGGGTTCTTCGAGGCGGTCGGACTCGACGGCGCGCGCGTGTACATCCTCGACGAGGACGACCGAATCGAATGAGCCGCCGGTGTGCGCCGGGCGCTCGGCGTGGTATGACGGCGCCATGTTCACCATGACCTCGATGCGTCGGGCCGTCGCCCAACAACTCGTCCTGTGCGGGATCCTCGCGAGTGGAGCGGTTGGTATGAGCGCACGCGGCGATATTCCGCCCAATCCCCCGCCATTCGCGGAGGTGCCGCCCGACTGCGAGGTCTTCTACGCGTTCGACGGCGTGTTCACGAACGAGCCGGTCTGGATGGTCAACTTGATCAACGCGCCCGCGGACGCGTTCAAAGCTCGGCCGCCGGATCGGACGATCGCGCCGGCCGTGCTCGCGGCGCTCAATGCGGGGGCTGAGAGCGCGGTCGCGCGGGCGGCGAGGCGGTACTCGACCAAGGCGTGTCGCGGCGTCCGGGATGGGACGCGACCGTTTGGGTTCGCGGCGGACGGCAAGGGCGAGCGCGTGCAGCTTCGCGTGACGTTCGGGGGCAACGACGACCTCGGCGGGCTGGTCGGTGGGACCACGCTGCGGGTGGTCTTGAAGACGCTCGGGCGCGAGCCGGACGACGCCGAGCTCGAGGGGCGCGCTGAGCGCAAGGTCGAGCAGCTCGGCTCGGGCGCGGCGGCGCTCGCGGAGCTGGATCGGATGCTGGGCGAGGCGATCCCCGAGGCGAGCGCAAACCTTGCACGCGCACGCAAGGATGAGGCGGCCGGGGTGCCGACCACGGTGACGTTGGCCGTCCATTTCTACAGCCTCGCGCAGGACGAGATCGCGGCGGCCAAGCGGCTCGTGCCGTGCCTCGCGGAGGCCGCGGGGGGCCGCGTTCGTCCGCCTCACGAAGCGTACGAGAAGCACACCGAGACGGTCGATTTGCGGCTGATGGCACGGACGGCGGACGGGACCGTGCGGACGCGCGATGCACTCCTGGAGCACGTCGCGAGCGCGATCCGCGGGAACGTCGGCGACCACGGCAAGCACCGCTGCTCGCTCTTTGGGACGCCGCTCAAAGGACGCACGTTCGAGGTCGGGACGGACCGCGAGCGAGGGTCGGTGTGGCTGCGCTTCGAGCGCCGCGCGCCCTGACGAGGCTCGTCAGGGGTACCAGCTGCAGGTGGTGCCGGGAGGCACGGCGTCCATCGTCAGGGCGAGGTGGGCGACGGCCTCGGAGGCGTTCTTCCAGAGGAGCGACACCGGGCCCGGGTGCGTCGGAACGAAGCGCAGCGAACCCGTCAGGCCGGTGCCCTCGCCGAGGATCGCGACGTCCGGGCCGGCGTGCTCGTGGATGTTCCAGGCGATCGACTGGTCGCTGGCGAAGTGGCCCTCGAAGGCTCCCGGTGCGGTCGCGGCGACGATGGCCGAGGCCGGGACGTCGCAGTTGAGCTCGAGGAACTTGCCGGCGGCGAGCTCGACGTTCCGAGCGCCGAGGACCTGGACGGCCCCGACCGGCGGGCCGCCGTCGTCGGCCGGTGGCGCGCTCGCGCAGGCCGTGACGGCGAGCGCGGTGGCGGTGCCCAGGGAGAGCGAACGAACCAAGGCGGCGAACGAGGCGAGCGTGCGAGGCGGCATGGTGCCCTCCGAAAAGCGGCAGAGATTCAAGGGGTCACGAGGAACTCGCCCATCATGCCGAGCTCCGCGTGCTCGAGAATGTGGCAGTGCGCCATCCAGCGTCCAGGGTTGTCAAGGCGCGCGCGCAGCTCGACCGTCTCCATGCCGGGCACGAGCACGACGTCCTTCAGGCCCTCTTCGGCGTTCGTGTCCTCGCCGTTGCGCCGGACGATCTGGAAGAACTGCCCGTGCAGGTGGAACGGGTGCTCGGGGCCCGCCAGGTTCTCGAGGAGAATGCGCGCATTGGCGCCGCGGGCGGCCTCGAAGAGCATCATCTCATGGCCGCCGCTCATGCCGTCTTTCATGCCGTTGATGGTCCAGACGAGGCCATTCGGCCCCATCGCGCCGGTCAGCTCGAGCGTCACGTCGAGGTCGACGGGGTCGAAGGCGGGCAGCGGCGGGGCCGCATAGATCGCAGGCGCGGCGACGACGTCGCTGGCCGTCGCCGCGACCTTCGCGAGCGCGACCGGGACGTCCACGACGTTGTTGTGGTCGTCGATCGTCAGGACGTACGAGACGAGTCGCGCCTCGCCGGGTTGGTCGTAGACGACCTCGAGATCGTAGCGCTGCCCGACCGCGACGGTCAGGCGCTCGGGCGCGTAGGACCAGCCGAGGAGCCCGCCGTCGGTGCCGACGACGCGCCACTTGGCGCCCTGGACGGCGACCTCCATCGTGCGGGCGTTGGCGACGTTGACGATGCGCCAGCGCTCGAGCTCGCCCTGGCGGGCCGTGAGCGCGAGCGGCACGTCATGGCCGTTCGTGAGGAGCACGTTGCCCGAGCGGCCGTGCATCTCCTCCATATGATCGGCCATGAAGGGGGCGAGGCCCTTGTCGCCGAGGAGGATGTCGTCGAGGACGAAGGCGCGCTCGCGGCTGACCGCCGGGCGCTCGCGCTCGTGGACGACGAACATCCCGGCGAGCCCCTTCTCGACCTGCTCGTTGGCGCGCACGTGCGGGTGGTACCAGAACGTGCCGGCGTCGGGCACGACGAAGTCGTACGTGAAGGTGCCGCCGGGCGCGACCGGTTCCTGGAGGCGTGGCGACCCGTCCATGGCGTCCGAGATCCGGAGGCCGTGCCAATGGACGGTCGTCGGCTCGGGCAGCGCATTCTCGAAATGCACGATGACGCGATCGCCGACGTTCGCCGCGATGATGGGCCCGGGGATCTGGCCGTTGTAGCCGTAGAGTGGGAGCGGCCCGAGGTCCTCGACGAGCGTCGCCGAGACGGCGCCCGCTTGCAGATGCACCTCGACGATTCCGGGATCGGGGTTCTCGTCGGCGAGCGTGACGCCCCCTTCTAATGATGGGGCGACGGGCGCGGTGACCTCGGCCTCGGCCTCTGGCAGCGCCGAGTCGTCTGCAGTCGCGACGACCGCGTCCGTGGCGGACTCCGACTCGGCCTGCGTTTCGGCGTCCGTCGCGGTCGCCGCGCTGACGTCGGCGGCGCCCGCGGGATCCTCACAGGCCGCGCACGCGACGACGACTGCCAACCAACACGAATCCATTGCACGTAGCTGCATGCATCCACCTCGCGCCAATCCGCCCATTCCAAGAGGAGCGCTACTTGCGCGAAATCATGCCCGCGCGTCAAGGTTGACATCCGCGAACACGCGGCACAGCATGCCGTCATGCTCCGCCGCGCGGTCGCCACGAGCCTCTCCCTGCTGCTGATCGTCGCCATCGCGACGCCCGCGGCCGCGACGCTGTGGTGCCAGACGATGGGCCAGCCGATGACCACCTGCTGCTGTGGTCACGACGAGGACGGGCCTCCGTCGGGGGCGACGATCGCGCGCGCGTGCTGCGAGCGCACCGCGGCCGCTCCGGCCCTGCCGACCGTCGAGCTGCGGTCGGCGAGCGAGCTCACCGTCCCGACGCTCTATCTGATTGCGCCGACGGCACCCGTGATGGTCGCCGAGCGCGGGCGCGGGGAGGCGACGCGGACCGCCGCGCTCGAGCCGCGCCCGCCACCTGCGCCCGAGCGCGCGCAACTGGCCACCTGGATCCTCTGATCTCCTCGCGGTTCTGCTCGCCGGTTTAGCCGGCGTTCGAGCTCAACCCGCGATGGAGGTATTCCTGTGTTCTCATTGCCATGTCCATGTGCGCCGGACGCCCGGCGGCGCATCGC
>SXGT01701709.1_pt1 | contig 10863 bp, 8 predicted proteins | sample 3176221 | NCBI WGS metagenome assembly SXGT01 (sample SAMN11356862, study PRJNA531348) | freshwater metagenome | isolation source: freshwater sample F1-120 | place: China: Fuxian Lake, Yuxi | collected 2017-12-25
CTCGATGGTGGGCAAGCTCATCATCTACCGTCCGACCCGCAAGCTCGTGCTGGAGACGGCGAGGCGTGCGCTGCAGGAACTGACCTGCGACGGCATCGCGACGACGCAAGGTCTGTTCCTCCGCATCCTGGAGCACAGCGACTTCGCGTCCGGAGAAATCGACACCGGTTTCATCGATCGCTACTTCACGCCGCGCTGATCGGGACGCAGCCCGTCGATGCGGACGCGGCGTCCGCGCTTGCCAGAAGTGATTGCACAACATTCGGCAAGCGAGGCTGAGCAACGAAGACCGAGGGCATGGTTGAGTTCGACGCGGAATCCGCGCCTTCCGCTTCGATCGCGCGACGCCGCCATCCGGCTTTAGGGCCGACCGCCGCCACCGAGGTGTTGTGAACCACTTCTAGGCTCTGCTACTTCACGCTGGGCTACTTCACGCTGGGAACCGCGAGCACGGCGCGGCAATCTGCGCGCCTTCGCCGGACAGGGCGTCCGGGTGTAGTCGTGGAGTCCCTCGCACCGCACTGGCGGTGTGTCCGGGCTCGAATACGGAGGCGGTTTCGATGCGTGTTGGTGTGTTCACGGGCGGCGGTGACGCTCCCGGCCTCAATGCTGCGATTTGCGGTCTCGGTCGGCGCTTGACCGCCCAAGGCGCAGAACTGATTGGGTTCCGCGATGGCTGGCGCGGGCTGATCGAGGATCAGGTGCTGTCGCTGGACGGTGTCGACTTCCAGCACCTGCTGACGCATGGCGGCACGCTGCTCGGGAGCAGCGGCGACAATCCGTACCGCAACCCGTCGCGCGACGTGCCGCGGTGTCTCGAGACCGTGCGCAAGCACAAGCTCGATGCCGTGGTGGCGATTGGCGGCGAAGGCACCTTGGGCGCCGCGGACAAGCTGTGGACCCAACACCAGCTGCCGGTCGTCGGGGTGCCAAAGACGATCGACAACGACCTGTCGGCCACCGACTTCACGTTTGGTTTCTTCTCCGCGGTCGAAGTCGTGACGCGCGCCATCGACGACTTGCGCAGCACAGCCGAATCCCACAGTCGCGTCATCGTGGTCGAGTGCATGGGCCGCCACGCCGGATGGATCACGGCCTACGCTGGCGTAGCCGGCGGAGCCGAGGCGATCTTGGTGCCTGAGCGTCCGGCCCATATCGAGGAACTGTGCCAGAACCTCGACCGGCTGCGCCGAGCCGGGTCGCGCGCTGCCATCGTCGCGGTCGCCGAGGGCTGTCGCGTGTTCGAGGACGGGCAGTGCCTGTCGTCGATGGAGAAGGACGAGTTCGGCGAATACAAGATCGGTGGCGTGGCGGACCTCTTGGCCCGCAAGATCCACAAGCGCATTGGCTGGGATGCGAGAGCCGTTGTGCTCGCACACCTGCAGCGTGCTGGACGCCCGATCGCCTTCGACCGCATCTTCGCGCTGCGACTCGGCGCCAAGGCCGCGCGGCTCGTGCTCGAGCAGCGTTTTGGCTACATGGCGGCGCTGCGCGCGGGCGAAGTCGTGGCTGTGCCGTTGCGCGATGCGGTGGCAGAACGGAAAGTGCTCACCGACCAGTTCCTCGATCGCTACGAGACCTTCTTCCTACCGATCAGCACTCCGTGATGACGTCCAACTTCGTCTTGGTGGCGCCGGCCTTAGCCCGTCGAGTCGCTGTGATCCTGCTCTGCTGCGCGACGTCCGCCATGGCGCAGGGCTACCCCAGCTATCCATCGTCGCAGGGTTCTTCGTCGCAGGGCACTTCGTCGCAGGGCTCTGGCCAAGCAACGACGCCGCAGCAATCTCAGTGGCAGAACCCACAGGTGACGCCCAATCCGCAATTGCAGCCGGGGATGCCGCAACTCTCGCCCTGGGACCCGCGCACGGTGCGCACGCCGACGCTCGGCGACGTTCCAGGGCAGCCGCCGACGAGTTTCAACAACCTGTTCCCGACGTGGACCAGGCCCGAGGCCTTTCAGGGTTTCCCGATCTTCCCGCCGAGTTTGGGGAACTACATGACCTACCCCTCGGGTCCGGGGGGAGCCATGGGATTGCCAGGCGCGGATGGACACTTGCCGCCGCCGGCGCCGCCGCTCGCCCCGGATTGGCCCTCGTGGATCAAGTCGAAGAGACCGGCTTCATTTCCCTATGAGCCGACTGTCGCCGTCGTGGTCAGGCAGTCCGATCGAGTCTGGTGGCGGGCCGAAATCGACGAGCCATTCATCCCGCTCTACCACTACGACAACGCGCGCGCTCTTGCCGCCGGGGCAGAGATCGAGGTGCGTCATGCCGGTGAGTTCCTGCTGATGCTGCACGGCGGCACGCAGGTGAGCTCGTTCGGGACTACCAGGATTGCCATCGTGGCGATGTCCGAGACCGAGGCGGCGCTGCAGGTGCCTGAGTTCACTTGGCTCCAGGTTCGCGTCGCCGCGCGCGCGTTGCGCATCGGGTTGCCGGACGGATCGAATCTCTTCGTCGACGCGCCAAAGGACGCTGCCGACGGCGGCGCTGGCATCGGCGACGCGGGTGTGCGCCTCGATCGAATCATCGAGCCTGGGCGCTACAGCGGCAGAGCCACGATTTTCAACTTCGGCAGTCGCGTGGTTCGCTGGGTGACGGCGCTGGGCGAAGTGCTCTTGCAGCCCGGTTGTCGTGTGACCATGTTCCTCGACCCTTGCACAGGGGCCCTTGGCGACGCCTTGGTGGAGACTTCCGTTGCTGCGTTCGCCGATGGCCAAAAGCGCGTATGGCAAGCGCAAGAAGCTGGCACGGTCACGTGGTCAGGTGCTCGGTTCGAACTTCCTACCGGCGCGAAGCTCGATCTAGACCCGATGCTTGGCGATCCCTTCGGCAAACGCGCGGTCGTGGCGCCCGTCGGCAGCGAACCCGGTCGCTGAGGCACGAGCAAGAGGGCCTGGCTTCACGCGATCGGCGTCAATGCCATCGTGAACACGGCCCCGTGCGGTTCCGCGTTCTTGGCTCTGAGGCTGCCGCCGTGGTCGGTGACGATGCGGTGGCTGATGGCAAGACCGAGGCCGGTTCCCTTTCCGGGGTCCTTGGTGGTGACGAAAGGATCGAAGATCGCCTCGATCGGCTTGACCCGGATGCCGGTGCCTTCGTCCGACACGTCCAGCATCACCTTGCCCTCGAGCAACCGCGTCCGGATTCGGATCTTTGATCCTGCTGGGCTTGCGTCGATGGCGTTCTTGACCAGATTGAACACGACCTGGCGCAAGTCTGCGGGGTCACCGAGAACGGGCGGCACGCCCTCGCTGGCGCTTGCTTCCAAGGAAACGCCGACGCGCCGCGCGGAATGCTCGAGCATCGTGACGACTTCGTTGGCTTCGCGTTGCAAGAACACAGGATTGCGCCGGCCTGACTCTGGTCTGGCGAAGGCCAGGAGTCGCGACGTGGTGTCGCGGGCGCGCATCGCTTCCTTGGCGATGATCTCGAGATACTCGCGGATCCGGGCGCCGTCATCCGATGCGTCGCCGCGAATGCTGCGTCGGTCGTCGCGCAGCAGTCCTTCGGCACAGGTCGCGATCGCAGCGAGCGGGTTGTTGATCTCGTGCGCGACGCCGGCGGCGAGCGTGCCGAGGTCAGCGAGGCGCGCCGTGCGCAGCAGTTCATTCGTGCGCTGTTTGACGCGATCTTCGAGTTCGACGTGATGGGCGCTGATGCGGGCGGTCATGGACTGGAGCGTTCGCGCCAGTTGTCCCAACTCGTCGTTGAGCCCGATCTCGATGCGAGGGTTCAGATTGCCGGTCTCGATCTGTCGCACGGCGCTGCGAAGATTCGCGATTGGCTGCAGAATGCGGCGGCGGAACAGGACTGCTCCTGCGACCAGCAACGCGATGGTGAGCAGGGCGATGAGGAGCACCGCGTTGACAAACTCCTCGGAGCTCTGGACGAGGCTGGCTCCGATCGCGCGGGCCTGGTCTTCGATTTCATCCGAAAGCTCGAGCGCTGTGCGAGAGGCCGCCCTCACGTGTGGATCGGCAAGCTGCAGGCCAGATTCGGAATCGCTGAGCAGCCTCTCCAGCAGACTCAGTTCGATCTGAATCCCCTTGGCAAGTCGGTGTTCTGCCGTCTCGTGGATCAGGTCCTCGACGCCTGGACGCATTGCGTGGTCCGCCGACTCACCCGTCTCGTCGGGCAGAAACCGCAGCAGAATCGACTTCGCAGTGGCGAGGTGTTGCTGCGCATCGACGTCAGCGGCCGACCGGGCCGAGGCGTGCAGCTTTGGCGCGGCTGCTACCCACGATTCGATGCCATGGAGCGCGTCGGCGAGAATGCGGACCTGTGAGATCTGCCGAGTCTCGATGTACATGCACTCGACCTTGTCGTGCACGTTGCGGACGAGGAAGAGGATCAGCGCGATGCTGACGACTACCGCGAGCGAGAGAGGCGCGAGCGTGAGCCCGAACACGCGGCGCAGAGACGAGGTCCGTTGGTTGACTTCGGGCATGGGGGCGGATCTTGCACGTATCATCGGCAATACGGCCAGCAGGAACGGAGCCGACCTGTGTCGGGTCCTTTGGTCAGGGGGCGATCCGCAACCGGAGGTCGAGACCAATAGTCAGCATGCCAGGAGGCGCTGACCACCAAGGCAACGGTGGCTGCGAAGTGGACCGGCTCGTGTCGGCGCATGCGACACTTCCCATTGCCTGCAGGCTGCTCTGGTCCACGCCGCAGTGCCACAGGAAGAACTCCACGTCGCGACGGAAAGGACCGACGGAGATCACACCACTGCAGCGCGATCGATGCGCGGAACCCGCGTTGGCCGGACTGGCGTCGACGCAGCGAAGCTCCATTCGCACCGCGCCATTGGCCTGTGCGCCTAGGGCCGAGCCAAGCCTGGATGCAAAGGACTCCTTTGGACCAGGGTCATCGGCGGCGGGGACCATAGAGGCGAGTTCGATCGTGACGCTGAGTCCTTCTGCCGAGTTGTCGCCGACGTCAAAGTCCGCCGCGAACTGTGACGAAACTGCGCGAAACGTGTCTGCCCCCGATCCACCGCAGAGGCGAATCGCACCGGGATTCGCCCCCGGCCGGTAGACCCCAGCGAGGATGCCGGAGTCCTTTGCTGGCAGCGGGGCCTCGATGGTTGACGGCGTAGCGGAGTCGCTGCTTTCGATGCCCGTTTTTGGCGCGACAACGAGAAGCAGCACCGCGCCGATCGCCACTGGCCAGAGTCCGGCAACCCACGTCGTCACGTTCATGCCAGCCTCTGCGCACGCCGGAAGTCGCGCCAGAATGACGGCAGCAGCAAGTCCTTTGGGTGCACTGCGTCGCCGGTCACATTCACCAGCAGGTCGCAGAGTCGGGGCCACGAGGCGAGACAACGGACCGCCAACCGCACGATGGCTTCGTGCCGGAGCCCGCGCTGGATGGCCGCCGCGAGAATCATGCGTGGCCCGACTTCACGCCGGCGGCGGATCGCATACCGCCGCATCGCCGCCGCGGCGTCTGCCGGCCTCTCCAACGACTCGACGATCGCCTGGGCCAGGGAACGAGCGCCGTGCAATGCGAAGTAGATTCCTTCGCCGGTCAGTGGATCGACGTAGCCACAGGCATCACCAACGAGCGCCACGGTTTTCCATGCTTGCTGGCTGGTCGAGAATGCAAGCGGCCCGATTCCTCGCCACGTGCCAATGCGTTCCGCTCCCTGCAGTCGCCGTTCAAGCTCGGGAGCCGATTGCAGGTGTTCGCGGACGAATGCATCCACGTCGCCATGCTTGTGACGCAAGGCCGGCCGGTCGACCAGCAGGTTGAGGTGAAAGCTGCCGTCGTCCACTGTCGTCGCCGCAAAGTAGGCACGCGGGACGAAGTGAACTTCGGCTGCGGCCCGTGGCGCAACGCCGTGGAAACGCGCCACGAGCGCGAAGCGATCGAGCCACCGTGACGGGCGTTGCACGCCCAGGTCGCGAGCCACTCGCGAGTGAACGCCGTCGGCGCCGATGGTGATACGCGCGCGGATTTCGCGAAGCCTGCTGTCCGGATCGCGCAGCACGGCGCCGACCACTTCGCCCGAGCTGTTGCGCACCAACCGTTGGAACTCGTGGCGCTCGAGCCATGTTACTTCCGGCCGATCGGCCGCAGCCTCGAGCAAAGCCATGTCGAGGATCTCGCGACGGATCGCATAGCCTGCGTCGTTGTGCGGGGCGCTATCGAGTCGCAGGAACCTGCCGCTTGCGACACTGGCGCCAGCGAACAGGTTCATGCCGGAAATCTGGCGGACGCCCATTTTGCCCAAAGCCATGCCGACCCCGAGTTCGTCGAGATAGGGGCGGCACTCAGGGCTCAAGAACTCGCCACATGGCTTCTGCCGCGGGAAGTGCTTCTTGTCGGCAAGCATGACGGAATGACCGGCACGCGCCAGAGTCTGCGCGAGCGCGGATCCGGCTGGCCCGGCACCGAGGATCAGTGCATCCACTTGCTTGGTCATGCGGATGTCTCGCTTGCTTTGCCACGCAGCATCATCGTCGGCAGGAGCACCGCGACGCCGAACAACGCCAGCACGATCGTAGTGGCTGCGAGAATGGCGAAGTCCTTGGTTGATTGCATGGCGCCGAACACGCCAGCCCCGAGCCCAGCCGCCAGCACGGCGCTCGAGATCAGCATCGGCGCGAGCGTGACGTCGAGCGCGAAAACGAGTCGAGACGGAGTCTTGCCAGAGTGTTCGCTGAATCGGTGCATCAGGTGGATCGTGTTATCGACGACCAGCCCCAACATGACGCTGCCGATCATGGCATTGGCGACGGTCAGAGGCCGGTCGAGCAAGGCGATGCCACCGTATAGCCACAGGCACGGCAGCAGATTGGGGATCATTCCAAGCAGCCCGGCGCGCGCGGACCGCAATGCGACGCCGAGTGCGATCGCCAGCATGACGCAGGTTGCGCCAAGCCCGAGCAGTTGACCATGAACAAGGCGCTGCGAGTCCCTTGCGATCTGGACGCTGGTCCCGGCTGGCCGGATTCCTTCGATCCCCAACGCCGCCGACTTCGCAGCGATCGCGTCGAATAGCTTGCAGCGGTCGTTGCTGCCAGAGGGGGAGAGCAGGACCGGCACCAGGGCCGCGCCTTTTTCGCCAAGGAGCGGTTTGCCGGCGAGGCCAGTAGCGGGCCAGGTGGTCGCCACATCGGCGCAGAAGAGCATGAGCCGTTCGCGGCCGATGCTGGGGGCTTGGTTGACCAAGAGGCAGAAGCGATCGCCGCCGCCGAGCAGGTTCGCCATGGCAGTCAATTGCCTTCGCTGCAGGTGGTCCGCTGGCAGCACCGACATCGGGTCGTTGTCAACTTTCGATCGAGTCAAGGCGGCGGCTGCGATGACGGTGCTGGCCGAGCAAGCAAGCAGAATGAGTCGCCGATTCTTCTGCAGGGCGGCGACATAGTTGGACGCTGTCGCTGCCGGGCGAACGGCCGCTGCCGCCGGCGCCCAGTCAGCAAGCAAGCGCGGCAAGGACAACAGCACGAGGGCGTGTGCGACGCCTGTTCCAAACGCTGCCCAGCAGCCGAACTCGGAGACTGCGGGAATGGGTTGGAAGGCAAGTGAGGCGAAGCCGAGCATCGTCGTCAGCGTCGCCAGCGATGCCGGACGCAATATGTCGACGCGTGTTGCGACGGCTGCGTCGCGCGGCGATGCGCCAGAAGCACGGATGCGGCGAAACGTGGCGATCACGTGAACGGCCGCCGCGACGCCAACGGTGAGCAGCACGGGGTCGATCAAGATCGTGATCGGGTTGAGCGCAGCGCCCGAAATCACTCGCATTGCGCCGATCAAGAGGATTGCGGTCACGGCCGGGGCCAGTCCGCAAAGCGCCTGCGTCAGGCTGCGAAACAACGCTGCGAGAACGACGAACAGGACGACTGCGAGGAGCGGCACCACGTGGGCTCGATCGGTCGCGATGGCCTGGGCGATCGCTTGCTCGACCAGCGGCAATCCACCGACTAGGCACGTGATGCCATCGGGCAGGTCGAGCTTCGCCACTTCGGTGATCGCCTGCGCGTCGCAGGATTCTGCAACTGTGACCGGGAAGGCAACCACGTCGGGTCGCGGTGACGCAGGACGGCCGACGGCCTGCACTCCTGGCTCTGCTTGCAGTGCAGCAACGTGATGGTTCAGTGCACGAAGCTGTGCCGGACCCAATGGCAGACCTTGCGACCCTTGAAAGACGAGGAGGATCGGGTCCTGGTCGCCAAACGCAGCCCTTAGATCGGCAGCGGCATCCGCCTCCGGGCTTGCAGGCGCTCGCATCGCACGGTGATGCCGATCGATCGGCAAGCTACTGGCAACGAACTGCATCCAGACGAGCGCGGGAAGCAGCAGCCACCAGAGCCACCGCGATGACGATTGGGTCGCAGCCTGCATCCGCATCGCCTACTGCATCGGGAATGCCGCGGCAGCGGCAGCTAAGCACTCCTTCGTATCGGCGCACGGCGGCTCGGAGCAGGCGGATCGCACGGGTCGCATCGGCAAAGACTCTACGAATGCGCTGTGAACCCGGCATGTGGTCTCTGGGTGCTTCTTGCAGGTCCGCATCAGAGCAACTTGATGCCTTGATCCGGACTTCACGACGGTGGTACTCGGAACTCTCGGATCCCGCGTGGCCGAGTGCTACTCCTCGGGCATGTCGGTCGACAATGCTTCCATGATGCGTAGCCCCTGGCTGTCGGCGGTGGGTGTCATCGCGCTGTTGGCCATCGGCGTCTTCGGCGTCGTGTCCCTGATGCTGGTCAAGGACCGTCTTCGGGTCGAAGTCTCGCTCGATGCGCCGGAGCCGGATTCGCTCGCGCTGGTGCGCGATGACTTCAAGGTGCTGCAGGCGGATTTCGTTGCGTTGACTCAGGCCTTGGAGCAGCAGGCAGGCACTGCGGCAGCGCATTGGTCAGGACAATTCGAGCAGCGCGCGGAGGCGGATCGCGGCCTCGCGGCGGTGGTGGCTGGCTTCGACGCTCGACTCAAGGAGCAGGGCCAACGATTGCAGGCGCTTTTGGACCTGCAGTCCGCGTCTCGCTCGCCGAACCCAGCCGTCGTTCCGGGCACGTCACCCAATCCGGTCCCGGTTGCTCCGGTGGAACCGACCGTGCTTCTCGACGTGGAAAGCACGCCCGATCCGCAGCCCACCAAGACCGTGTTGCTGGAGCCAGGACCACCGGCGCCGAAGGGCTTCTTGGGCTTCCGCCTGCCGAGTCGTTCCTACCGCTTTGACCAACATCAAAGCTACGAGATCCTGCCGGACCTCAGTCGCGTCGGCTTCGACGCGAAGAGCACGCTCCATGACTTCTCCGGCGTGACGACGAAGATTCGCGGTTCATTCCACGCCAACCTCGCGGACCCTGCAGCCTCGTTCACGGGAACGATTGCCTGCGATGCCGCCGCGCTCGATTCTGGCGTCGAGGGTCGCGACGAGGCCATGCGGGATCATCTCGTGGTCGGCGACCATCCGGAGATTTCCTTCGCGGCGCAGTCCTTCGTCGCGGATGGACCTGGTGTAGACCTCGCCAAGATGTCGCTGCACGGAACCGTCACCGGGATGATGCGCATCCGCGGCGTCGACAAGCAGATCGCGATGCCGGTGATCATCCGAGTCGACGGCAGCCGCCGCGTATGCATCGAAGGGCAGGCCAAAGTGCACCTTCCAGATTTTGGCGTGCCGGTGCCCGACAAGGTGGTCATCCGGATGCAGCCGGAGGTGGACATCTGGATCGCATTGCGCGCACGACCCGCCGGTGGAGGCTCGGATGCGAAGTAGGAGTCCCTTTTTGGCGATCGCTGCCTGCTGTGTCGCCCCCACGGCCTGCTACCCCTCCAACGTCGTCGCGCTGCGGGATCGTGCCGTCGCGACCGCGGATCTTGAGACTCGGAACTGGAGACCGTGCGCCGCCGCGGATCTGGCAGGCTACTTCGAGTCCTACGCGATCGAAGGCGAAGCGGCGTTGTCGCTGAAGAAGGTCTACTACCTGTTTGCATCAGGCGGTCGTTACACCGGCGCCGCGCTGATTGACGGCGACGAAGGTCCGCAGTTTCAGACGCTCGGTGGAGCCTGGACGCTCGACGCCGGCGGCCTATCGCTCGATGGCGCGCCAAAGGCAATCTGCGAGGTGGATGAAGGGGATTGTCTGCGCATCGCGGTCGACGGCGGTTCGATCTCCTTGCGAAGGGTCGTCGGGTCTTGAACGCTGCATGCGACCGAAATGGCGTTGCCCCTAGTCCACTTTTCGATCGGGACGGTTGGTGGGACCAGCGCTGCCGGGCATTTGAATCGCTGCGGTCGATCAGTCGTTTGCGCCTCTCGATCCTGCGCGAATGGATGACCAGCTGGTTTCAAGCAGACGAAGCGCGCATCGCATTCGACTTCGGCTGTGGCGGCGGTTTGCTGGCAGTGCCACTCGCGGCGCAGGGACTGCGCGTTGTGGGCATCGACTGCGCAGCAGCAGCACTGGTTGCCGCATCGCGCCAGTCGCAACCAGGAGCGTGCTTCGTGCGCGCCGAGATCGGCGCCGCACCTGTCGCCGACGGTGTCGCAGACCTTGCCTTGCTTTGTGACGTGCTAGAACACGTCGACGACGTCGGTGCCGCGATCACAGCGGCCGCAAAATCGTTGCGACCAGGCGGCGCGTTGTTCGTAAGCACGATCAATCGCAACCTCTGGTCGTCGTTGCTCGCGGTCCGGCTGGCAGAAGGGCTCGGCTTCATTCCGCGTGGCACCCACGATCCGCGCAAGTTCGTGAAGCCCGAGGAAGTCGTGGCACACGCGCAAGCCTCCTTTCTCGTGCGCACGCACGCGTGTGGCGAGCGCCCTTTGCTGTTGCGTTCGCTCCTGCAGCACAAAGTCGTCGCGACCCGATCGCGGTCGATGGCGGTCTCCTACTGCCTTGGC
>SXGT01945234.1_pt1 | contig 10863 bp, 14 predicted proteins | sample 3176221 | NCBI WGS metagenome assembly SXGT01 (sample SAMN11356862, study PRJNA531348) | freshwater metagenome | isolation source: freshwater sample F1-120 | place: China: Fuxian Lake, Yuxi | collected 2017-12-25
GGCAAGCCAACCGAGGAGATCCGGGGGAACGGGGTAGTGGAGTCTCCACGTAATCTGCATGGGACGATCCGAGGCGTGGCTAACGTAGGTGGCGGGACCCAGGAAGAGGAAGGCGCGGTCGTCGTGCCGGCGTCGGGCGAACAGCATGACGTGTGATCCGGCGCGGGCGTGGGTGCGGTAGCGTCGTCCGGTGGGACTGTCGGCGGATGTGCGCGATTGGCTTTCCCAATGGAACCGGTCACGGGTGATTGCGTAGTCGCGGTATCGGGTTGTTGGGGAGAACTGTCCGGTGGTCTTGTCTGAGGTGATGACGAAGACGTCGGCCAGATGCGGATCATCGACGAACGCCACTACCGCCTGACGCGCAACGTTTCCTGACGCTTGTCCACCCCCGTCACCGGAAGTCGTGGCTCCGCACCCCCACCGGAGCGGGCACGGCGCCAACCGGGTGCAACGGCCACGCCTGACCTGTCGATCGTCGGTACGACGCCGAATGAGCGTCTAGACGGGAAGGCGTATCTGCGTCCCCGGTTCGGCACGGGGCACCATCGATTGCTCCCGCACTGCCGTCTCGGAGTCGGCGAGAAGTTCGAGGGCGACCGCACCCACAACCTCGGCTAGGTCGCACGGGACCGCGTTGCCGACCTGCCTGAACACGGTGCTTTGCCCTCCCACGAACTGGTAATCCGAAGGAAAGGTCTGCAAGCGAATCGCCTCGTCGACTGTCAACCGACGCAGGTACGCGGGGGCACCGTCAAACGGGAGGGGCTTCCCGCCCGCCATCAGGTGGGCGTGATAGTCCTCGACCCAGCTCGGCCCATCCTCGAAGACGTGCCGCTCGTCGATGATCGGCGTCTTGTTCCCGCCCATGGATGCGTGAAGGGTCGAGGAGTACCCGTCGGGGTTCAGCGGCCTGCCCTGCCCATTGAAAAGCATTCCCGCGTATGGCGACTTCCGCAAGACCGGGTTTTCCGCGATGGTGATGCGTGCGTTGCACGTCCTCGCGTTGCCGACCGAACCAGCCCTGCCGAGTTCGCTCAGGATCTCGCGCACCGACCGTGGCCGTTGACGTCGACGTCGCAGCACCTCGTCGACCTTCGTCGGCGAGATGCCTCCACGTCGTCCATAGAGGAACATCCTCTCCCGTGCCTGTGGCACTCCGTAGTCGCTGGCATTGAGAATGACGAGGTAGTACTCATACCCAAGGCGAGCGCACGTTGAAAATATCTTCGAACGAACGGCTGACCACTTCTGAAGGGTGGCAAGCGCCTTCACGTTCTCCATGACGAACATCTTGGGACGTACGACCCCGACGACCTTGAAGAACTCCCAGATCAGGTCGCTGCGTTCGTCCGACGCTTCCATCTTGCCTGCGACCGAGAACCCTTGGCACGGGGGTCCCCCGAACACCATCTCGATGCCTTCGAAGCGGGACAGCCTCGCGACGTGACACTCTACCGGCCCGCACGCGATCGGCCCGCGCTGGTTGCGTTCGTACGTGCGGCAGGCCTGTTCGTCGAGGTCGTTCGCCCAGACGACCTCGAACCCGGCCCGGTCAAAGCCGACGTCCATGCCGCCGGCTCCCGAGAAGAGCGAGACTGCCGCTGGCCGATTGGGGGCGTGCACCATCATTCGATTTTCGCATACGACATCGAGTGACGCAACATGGTCTAAGTGAGAACCAAGACGATTGTCGACCGGCGCTACCGCCAAGTCGTGTCCGAACTGAGCCTGCTTCGCAAGACCGCATTGTTGACCCAGGCGGAACTTGCGGCCAAGACAGGCTTGGGCCAACCGGATATCAGCAAGATCGAAGTCGGGCAACGGCGCATCGACATCATCGAGTTTGTCGATTGGATGACGGCGTGCGACGCAAGCACCGAGGACATTATCGGTGTCATTGAAAGAGTACGCACGTGCCCGGCGTAACCGTCCCGCATGATCGCGCGCTGGTCATGTTGGAACAATGCGTCAGGGATGCCATTACGTTTACGGGAACCATCAGCACGTTTTCCAGCGAGATCGACCGGATCGTCACGGGTAATCATCTCACGTTTCGATACATGCTCGTAACGGCGTTGCTGGCGAAGGCTACGAACGTTGAGGCCAACCCGCTAAGCCTGCAGGCCGGAGCGGGGATTGATGGCGCGTATGACGCGAGGAGTCTCTGCCACAAGGTGATTGTCCCGAACCAAGGTCGCCTACTGCGGTACGCCCTTGGTAACTCGAACGAACCGTTCCTCAACAAGCCCGCACGGTTTCCATCCATCGATCCTGCCAACGCGGTGCGGAGAGGGCACGATGCCAAGCTTCTGAGAACGTTGCACGCGCTACTTAGCCACGTAAAGGCGTCGTCAGAGGCCCGGGACGCGCTCGTGTATTGCATCCAAGCCTTGTGGGCGCGCCAAGATCAGACGCGCGGGGAACTCAGGTTGGCCACGGCAGGTGCAACTGGCAACCGCCATCGCGTCGCACGGTACCTCGAAGCGCTGGTGTCCCGTTCCGAACTTGGCGAAACTTCGGTACTTTCCTGTGGCATCGTGCTTCACCTCCTTTCGAAAGTCTTGGGCAACTCGTGGGACATCGTTGTTCATCCCGTGAACATCAGCGGCGCGTCGAGCCTGCAGGTCGGAGACATCGACGTTCGCGTCGGCGAAACTCTCGCGATGGCGGTCGAGGTGAAGGACAAGCCCTATCTTGCGTCCGACCTTGCGCACGCGACGGCCAAGGCTCGAGTTGCCGGTGCCTCGACGTCCCTTTTCGTGCTGGGGCGTCGTGCCTCGCGCATCGATGGCGCGTCGCCTCCGGCTGCGATCCCTAGACCCGGTGATTCCGAGGCGTTCGTCGTGGAACTCGATGCGTTGGTCGGTTCAATCATGCCGTTCGTTGATCCTCGCATCGAGTTGTCGGACGTATGCGCACTTTCCGTCAGGATCGTCGAAGGGATGCGAGTGCGCGACGAGACGCTTCGGCACGTCTTGGCAGTCATGCGCGAGTTTGGTACCGGGTGATCGTTCGTGCCTCGGCCCGCGCGCCGCGTGACGGGGCCGTTTCCCTATGCTGACGTGTCGTGCGATCGCCGCCCAGTTCGGGCGTGATGACGTGATCGCGCTGTTCGAGCTGGCACTCGTTGGCGGCGAGGTGCGGATCGTCGACGAACGCCACTACCGCCTGACGCGCGCCGCCGCCTGACAGCCCGCTCGCTCATTCGCTGTCACTTGTGGTTGTGCACAGGTGATTTCGCGCCGGATCACCGCCTCGACGTGCGAGGCAAGCCGTTCGGGCGCGTCTGCACCCGATAGCGCCTCATCGGTGATCGACAGTTGGTGGGACGCACGGTCGCGGGCCAGTTGCGACGCGAGGCGGTCGGTGATGATCGTCTCGTGCAGGCCTCGTGGCGTTGATGTCACCCTGCCAGGATACGGGACCGTCATGCGAACTGCATGGCAATAACCACGCATCATCACGTGGTGCGGATCTCCCCGCCATCGAAGAAGGCGAGTTCGGCTTGATCGGGTGCTTGCGGGGTGAAGATCTCCCACCAAGTGTCCAGGTCGGCACGTGAGATGGCGACGGTTCCCCAAGTCGGGTCGGCGTTGCGCACTTCGAGGCGCTGCCACAGGGTCTCAATGGGGAGGACCAGGGCGTGCAGTTCCACACGGGCGCCGACCGACCGTGCCTGTTCGCGCTTGAGGTCGCGTTCGGTGCGTCCCCAGAAGCCGTATTCCAGGATCACGTCCTGCCCCAGGGCGAGTAACCCGAGGGCGTGATCGGTCAGGGTCCGTTCAAGGCGGTCGCGTGCCGGTTCGTCGCGTGGGTCGGTGCCAAGCGACGCAAGCCACTCATCAGGACAGAGGCGCACGGCACCGCGTTCGGCGGCGAGTTGCTTGGCCCGGGTGGTCTTGCCTGCCCCGGGTAGGCCGCACAACAGGATCAGCGTGGGCATGTTTCTGCTTCCAACCGTGCGTTCGAGGCCCGGCCAAACCAGACTGGAAGAAGGTCAACCGTGCAGTGATTTGTTATATTGGATGGTGCGATCACTTGATTTATTCAACATACGAATACTGGATAGTTGGTAGGATCGTTCGCGAATGGACAGTGTCAGGAGGGCATCGGTGAATGACGAAGTCACGACGCTGTCGGCGGAAATGCTGCGGCGCTTCTGTGAGGCGAACGACTACAGGTACTCGAGTGACAAGGCTGGCAATATCCGGCTTTCTTTTGATCACAGTGAGGAACGCGACTCGGTCTTGAAGGTACACATTGATTGCTCAGGAAAGAGTGGGACAGTCCTGTGTGTCAGGATCACCTCCGACCGTCGCTATGACGCTGACCGTATGGACGAGGTCCTGCGGGCGATCAATGAGTACCACATCGAGAAGCGGTGGCCAAAGGTGTACGCAGAGGTCAAGGGGAAGGCAATCCTGATCACCTGCGAGACGCAGTTGGACGCGACCGTCGGCATCCATCAGGCACTCCTCGACGAGACGATTAGCCGGGCACTGTCGTCGTCAAACACTTTTCACAAGTGGATGGTTGCCCGAAACATTCCCGCACGCGCCTGATGGGCGAAGCGTCTGAAAACCCCGCGGGGTGCGGTGGTGTGTTGCGCGATTTGCGCGTTGAACCCGACCAATCCTCCCCGGCCTGACGAGATGGATGATGCCAATGACCACTGAGAACCAGGCACCAGACCGGGTCAATAGCCAAGCGAATGAACCTCAGGCCGGGTGGGCGGGAGATGCGTCGCCCCATCGAGGTTCGCCAATGACCGTCCAACCAATCACACCCGAGATGGTTGCCGAGGCAATCTCACGCGAGGATTGGCACTTCTACACCGATCCGGACGGGAACATCCTGATTGAACCATGGGAGTACGACAGCAATATCGAGGGGGGTCTGGTGTTCCGGGTTTGCCTTGAGGGTGAGAACCGTGACCTCCTGGTAGTCCTGATGCGATGCGACCGTCGCTTTCCAACTGAGCAGATGGACGAACTCCTGCGCCTGGTCAACACGCACCATGCCGAATTCCGGTGGCCTAAGGCGGTCATCAACAATGTCGGTGGTATCCTACAACTGCACTGCGAGATGCACATGGACTTGTCCCCAGGCATCCATCCCCGACTATTGCATGAGGTGATCGATTCGGCGTTCACGCATGGACACGGGTTCTTCATCTGGCTTGCCAAGCGGTTGCGAGGTGAACCGGAACCGAAGCGCCTCAGGGTGCATCACCCCGAGATCGGAATATCCTTGGCGGGTCTGGACGACCTCGAGGAAACACCAGATGAAGCGCCGGTGACTGGTCCGAGTTGATCGGCACGCGTCAGTCCCCCGGGTGCGGGTCCATCGGGATCGTTGCGCGGTTGGCAAAACGTTGTGACAGAACATCGAAGACACCAGCGGTGGTATCGCGGTGATCCCGGATGCGTTGCGATGTGGGGAGTGCGTGGGTGGTTGCGGAAACGTGCCAGAAGGAGCGGGGATGGTCGAGGATGTTTCAGAAACCGCTGCCATACCTCAGTCGTCCGCTAAGGAATTCGTCGATGATGGGAGTGTGGCCACGCCGGTCGTCATGGATCTCTCACCGGACATGTTCCGGGCGTACTGCGTCAGGAATGGTCTCCGTTTCGAGACCGATCAGGACGGGGACATTTCCATTCGGTACCCATACCGCGCCAATCGCAGTTGCGGCCTGCGCGTGTACGTCTACCGCAGTGGTGAAAGTCGGTCAACCATGGTCGTGCGGGTCCGGTCTGACAGACGCTTCCGGCCTGTCCACCGCGACCAGTTGTTGCGTGAGATCAACCAGTACCACTGCGACAAACGGTGGCCCCGTATCTACCTCAGGAATGTCGCAGACATCGTTGAGGTCAACTGCGAAAGCCAGACCGACCTGGCTGCCGGGATCCATCAGGATCTCCTGAACGACATCATCGACCGGACAATCATGGGGTCAAAGAACTTCTGGCAGTGGCTTGCATCCCGGGGCATCCCAGGCATGCACGATGACGCGGTGATTGAGTGACCACGATGGCAATGGCCCAACCGGCAACCGTGACCGAACCAACCCGCAACTCGCCGCTGGTGGTGAAGACACTGACCCATGACATGGTGCGCGCCTTTTTGGAGGCAGAGGAGTACCAGTACTTCACCGATGCCGATGGTGACTTCCTCGTCGAGTTCGGGTACGACCGAAGTACTGGTGGTGCGATGCTGGTGCGCATCGAAATCGAGGCCAGTCGCGGAACCCTGCTTGCGGTCACGGTCGAGTGCGACCGCTACTTCGCGACCGGGCGCCGATTTGAGTTGCTGACACTGATCAACGAGTACCACGGTCGCTTCCGGTGGCCGAAGGTTTGCCTTTATGACGACGACGAAGAGGAAATCGCGTTTATCGTTTGCGAACTTCATGTCGATCTTTCGATGGGCGTGCACGGACGTCTCCTGCACGAACTTGTCGACTCGGCAATCTCGGACGGGTTTGCCTTCTGGCGTTGGTTGAAGCGACGACTGGAGGGGCAACCGGAGATGAAGGTGCTGCAACCGGACGACGACGAAGCCGGTATCGAAACGGCATTCGCACCCAGTACCGAGCCAATAGGCTTGGAGGATGCGCCGTTCTGAGACACGGGTGTCCCCGGCCTGGCCTGGGGTTATCAGTCGCGTGGCGAGATTGACTACTGGTTCACGAAACCCGTAGCCGTGCGGTGCGAAGCCGGACCAGTTCACGCTTCATCTCGCGCAGGCGTTCGCCATGCAGCGGGTAGGTCTGGAGAACAAGGAAGGCCGTGGCGCACCCGGCACACGGCAGCAAGGCCATGAAGATGCGGAAGCCGTCGCTGACGCTAGCTGGTTGTTGTGCGAGGGAGGCGTCGTATCCGTACATGCTTGAGATCAGCCCGAATGTCACGAAGACGATGGCCGTGCTGAGGGTGGTGACCATGCCGTTCATTCCAACATACATCGCCTCGCGACGTGTTCCGGTGCGCGCCTCGTCCTCATCGATGACATCTGAGATGAGCATGTTGTCCATCAGGAAGATGCCGGCAAAGCCGACCCCGATCAGGACGGCGGCGGCGACGGTGGTGGCCAGGTCGGTGACGAACCACAATGGAACCATGCCGATGGCGACGGTGGCGTAGGCGATCAGTCCGGTGGTGCGCGGTTCGAAGCGGTTGGCGATGAGTTGGCGCCACGGGTAAAGCATGATGGCCGAGACGATGAAGGCCGTCGCCAGGATGATCCCGGTCTGTGCCCCATCGATCTTCAGGGTGTATTTCACAAAGAAGGCCATGCCGGTTGCCATGCTGTTGGTGGTGACGAAGCGGAGGGTCTGGGCGAAGGTCAGGGTCAGGAAGCTGCGGTTTGTTGCGAGATGGCGCAGGGCGGTGGTGAACGATATCGTCGATACCTGCGTTTCGGCGGTTTCGACCATGCCGGTCTGTCCGATCAGGATGGCCACGAGGCTGATGACGGCGAAAATCGAGCCCATGGTGCCCCAACCCAGGCGGTCGCCGATGACGGGCGGGAGGGCCACACCAAGCAGAAGTGCGACCGTGAGGAAGATCATCATCTTGGCAGCGACATCAGTCCGTTCGCGGTAGTTCACGAACATTTCGGGAAGCAGCGCGTAGTACGAGTTCCCCACGGCACTGTTGAAGCCGTCGTAGATGACGATGGCGACGAAGAAGTAGATGAGCAGCGCCACCGGGTCGTCATTGCCATTGAATGGGGCAAGCCACAGGGCGGCGAAGGTGACGAGGAAAGGGACCGACCCGTAGCGCAACCACGGTATCCGTCGTCCGAGACGGAAACGGGTGCGGTCCTGCCAGTAGCCGATGAGTGGGTTGTTGACGGCGTTGTAGATGGCGTAGATGGTGAGGGCGGTGGCAGCCCACGATGGGGGAAGGCGTTTGACGTCGGTGTAGAAGAAAAGGAGTGAGACGCCGAAGACTTGCCCGGGCATGGTGATGCCCATCATGGCCCCGCCGAACATCCACCGCTGGAACTGGGAGGTGCCGGCCTGAGGTTCGCTCTGGGTGATGTCGGTGGTTGCGGTAGTCATGGCGTGACCCGTACGCCGGGCGGACGTTCCCGGCGTTCCCGGAGAGGAGTGTACCCGCCACGTGCAGGAGTACTGGGGCTTGGTGGGTGTGGTTGGGCGAGAGGTCGGGCGCCCCTTTCCCGGAACTCGTCGCCTCTCGGGGCACAGGCGGTGCATCCCCGTCAATGGCTTCGGACGCCACGGTGGGAGGCACGATGAGGGGACATGTTGGCGCTATCGGCTGTTCTGGAAAGCAAGCAGGTCCCGCGCTAGGATTCGACCGTGAACGAGGAACGTGTGGTGGATGGGGAACGGGTTGACCGCCACGCCAATGGGACAGTGAAGGCCATGGGGCAAGTGCGTGACGGGCAACTCGATGGTGCGTGGCGGTGGCACCGCATCGATGGGTCGCTGATGCGGACCGGGCAGTTTGACCTCGGCGTGCAGGTTGGCCAGTGGCAGACATTCGACCGCACCGGCCGGTTGGTCAAGACCACGACGTTCAAGCCCCGCCCTGTGGCGTGAAGGGGCGTGGGTGATGCGGGCAGGAGGCCCCCACCATCCCCCCGGCCCTATCGCCCCCTTACTGGTATGCGCATTGCTCGGCCCTCCCCCGTTGCGACTGGAGAGGGGAGTGATGGTCCTATCCTGGCGGTGGGGGTCGGTCAATCTTCCATGAGGTCGGCGACGAGGGCGTCAGCGGGGAAGGGAGATTGGCGTAGCGCGACACGGACGCCGGCACGGTCGGCGGCGGACCGGTTCTGGTTCAACTTGAACTTTCCCTCCAGACGGCGGATCGGCATGACGAAGCCGACAATGGCCTCGATCATCTTCTCGCCGACATTCTGCGGGATATCCGCGAGGGACCACGGGTTCGGCATGCCTGCCTCGTACTGGTGAACGAGGGCGTCGAGGATTGAACGCATGCGGGTGGCATCCTCGATGCGTTCCGGGCGTCCATGCGCCTCGACGGCGGTGTAGTTCCATGTTGGCACCGCGATTGGCGCCTCGTACCACCGAGGCGAGACGTAGGCGTGCGGTCCCTGGAAGAGACAGGTTGAATCATGGGTTCCATCAAAGGCAACGGCGTGCGGGTTGGCGCGGGCGACGTGGCCGATAAGGGTGCCGTGTTCACCTTCGTCGACGAGGGTGAATGGCATCAGGGTCACGAATGGCGCACCGTCGATGACCGAGATCAGGGTGCCGAAACCGTTCGCGCGCATGAAGGCGTGAAGGCGTTCACGATCATTCTCGGCAAAGTGCGGTGGAATGTACATAGACGTGTGGCCTCTGGAAAGCGGGGTGCCGGTCTCGATGACCAGTCTAGGTTACCTGCCGGTCTGCCGAGAGACGGCTATGATGGCACGTGCATTCCATCCCATCCGCCGCGATGGATTGACAGTTTCAAGGCAACAGGCGTGCGAGGAGGACGAACATGCAGGCGCACCGGATCACAATGCTTGGCACTGGCCTGATTGGCGAGTTCTACACCATGACCCTGCATGGGCAACGCAACCGTGACGCCGTCTCGGTGGTGTATTCGCGGTCGGCGGAACGCGGTGTGGCGTTCGCAAACCGGTGGTCAATCCCCCACCACACCACCAGTCTGGAGGAGGCGATCACGCATCCGGATACCGACGTGGTGGTAGTCGCCCTGCCGAACCACCTGCATGAGGAGGCCATTGCGATGGTCGCGGCGGCCGGCAAGGCGGTCCTGTGCACCAAGCCACTTGGAAGGAATGCCGAGGAGGCGCGACGGATCCTGGACATGGTCGAGAAGGCGGGCGTCTTCGCTGGATACCTGGAGGATCTCTGCTATACCCCGAAGACCCTCAAGGCGGTCAAGTCGGTCCAGGGCGGGGCCATTGGCGATGTCCTGTGGGTGCGTAGCCGGGAGACGCATCCCGGGCCGCACAGTGCGTGGTTCTGGGATGACACCCAGGCGGGTGGGGGCGCGATCATCGACCTCGGGTGCCACTGCATCGAGATCATCCGGAACTTCGTGGGCAAGAACAACCGTCCGGTCGAGGTGATGTGCTGGAAGGACACCCTTGTCCACCCCATCAATGCCGAGGACAACGCCATCGCGATGATCCGGTTCGAGTCGGGTGCGATCGGACAGTTCGAGGTGTCGTGGACCTTTCGAGGTGGCATGGACCTGCGTGACGAGGTGGCCGGGACGCACGGGACGATCTGGATGAACCACTTCCTGCGCACCGGGTTCGAGATGTTCACCGCGTCAGAGGGGAACGCCTACATCGCCGAGAAGGCGGAAACCTCAAGCGGGTGGCTGTTCCCGGTCGGCGATGAGGTGGCCGAACTCGGGTACATCGACATGTTCACGGACATGTTCAATGCGATGGAGTCCGGGCGCGCGCCGATGGAGACGTTCTACGACGGCTATGTGGTGAACGCCGTGATGGACGCCTGCTATCGGTCGGCGTCGACGCACGCGTGGGCACCGGTCGAGATGGAGTGGCGGAACGGGCACACGCCGCGGATTTCCAGCAAGTCGGCGATGTTCGAGGGCCAGGTGATCATCAAGCAGGAGACGCTGCCGGATGGCCGGGTGAAGCTGATCCTGAAGGACCCGGCTACGCAGGCATTCTCTGACCGGATCGTGGCGACCCTTGGGGCGTAGGGGGAGGATGCGGAGGGACCCTGTACTCGGTGCGACGGCCGGAGGTGACCCGCCCGGGTATAACGGCGCATGACTGTGATGACAGATGTGCCCGCTTCGATCCTTCACGCCTTCATCGCGTCGTGGGAGCGTGATCCGTTGCATCCGTGCATCCATTTCGAGGGGCACGTGCTGA
>SXGT01024841.1_pt1 | contig 10862 bp, 4 predicted proteins | sample 3176221 | NCBI WGS metagenome assembly SXGT01 (sample SAMN11356862, study PRJNA531348) | freshwater metagenome | isolation source: freshwater sample F1-120 | place: China: Fuxian Lake, Yuxi | collected 2017-12-25
GGCGAGCTTCTTCATCAGCCGCATCGACTCGCTGGTCGATCGGCGCTTGGAGGCCGAGGTCATCCCCACCCATGGCGCCGCGCGCGAGCTGCTCGGTCAGGCCGCCATCGCCAACGCCAAGCGGGCCTATCAGAGCTACCTCGCGCTGCTACGCTGGACGCGCTGGCACGCGCTGCTCCAGAGGGGCGCGCAGCCGCAGCGCCTGCTTTGGGCCTCGACGAGCACGAAGAATCCCGCCTATCGCGATGTCTCGTACGTCGAAGAGCTCATCGGCTGCGACACGGTCAACACCATGCCACCGGAGACGCTCGCTGCGTTTCGCGATCACGGCCGCCTCGCGCCCAGGGTCACCGCCGAGCTCGACCGTGCTAACGACATCCTGTTCCGGCTGGAGGTCCACGGCCTCGCGATGCGCGCGGTCACCGATCAGCTCCTGGACGAGGGCGTGACGTTGTTCGAGCAGGCGTTCGTCAAGCTCTTGTCGACCGTGGAGTCGCGCCTTCGGAGCGACGGCTGATGCGCCTCGAATGCGCCCCACTCGCGGCGACCTGGGCTGCCGAGCACGCGTTTCTGAAGGTCGACGGCCTCACGCGGCTGTGGGCCCGCGACGCCACGCTGTGGACGAATCACGGCGAGGACCACTGGCTCGGCTGGCTGGACCTGCCCGAGCGCGCCGAGACCGAGGGCTGGGTCCCCCGACTGACGGCGCTCGCGGAGGCTGTGCGTGCCGAGGGCACCGAGCACGTCGTGGTCGTCGGGATGGGCGGCTCCAGTCTCTGCCCCGAGGTCCTCGCCACCACCTTTCGGCGCCAGCCCGGCTGGCCTGAGCTGTTGGTCCTCGACTCCACGCATCCCGACGCGATCGCGCGGCTCGAGGCCCGCATCGACGCGGGCAAGACCATCGTGGTGGTCCAGTCCAAGTCGGGCAGCACGCTCGAGCCCAATCTCCTGTTGGCGCGGCTGCTCGAACGCATCCCGGCCAGTCAGTGCATCGCCGTGACCGATCCCGGCTCGTCGATGGAGACGCGCGCGCGGTCCCTCGGCTTTCGCGAGGTCATTCACGGGATGCCCAGCGTTGGCGGGCGCTTCTCGGCTCTCTCGCCATTTGGTCTGGTGCCCGCCGCGCTCATGGGCCTCGACGTGGGCCGGCTCGTCGCCGCGGCCAAGGCCGCCGCCATGGCCTGCCGGGCCGAGAGCGGACAGAACCCGGGGCTCGCGCTCGGCCTCTTCCTCGGCGCCAACGCGCTGCTGGGTCGCGACAAGCTCACACTCTCGTGCGGGCCGTCAGTGCGTCGCTTTGGCGCGTGGATCGAGCAGCTCGTCGCCGAGTCAACGGGCAAGGACGGTCGCGTCATCCTCCCGATCGAGGGCGAGCCCCTCGCGGCGCCCGACGCTTATGGCGAGGATCGGATGTTCGTCCGTATTTCGGTCGACGGCGACGATACGAGCGACGTGCGGCGATCCCTGGACGCGCTCGAGGACACGGGCGCGCCTGTGCTGCGGCTCGTCCTGCGCGACGCCTGGGAGCTCGGCGGACTCTTCTTCGTCTGGGAGGTCGCGACCGCCGTCGCAGGCGCGCTCTTGGGGGTCAACCCCTTCGACCAGCCGGACGTGGAGGCCAGCAAGCTCAAGACCCGCACCCTCACTGGCGCGCTCCAGCGCGGCGAGCCGGTCGACGTGGATGTCCCAAGCTTCACCTCCGGCGAGCTGGCCGTCTACGGCACCGCCGCGGGCGACTTGGAGTCCGCGCTGCGCGCCCACCTCGGCACGCTCGGCGCTGGAGACGCGGCCATTCTGCTCGCGTATCTGCCGATGACCGTCGAACACGAGCTCATCTTGCATCGGATGCAGTCGCTCATCCGCGATCGCACGCGCGCGGCCGCGAGCGTCGGCTTCGGACCGCGCTTTCTGCACTCGACCGGCCAGGCGCACAAGGGCGGACCCAACCACGGCGTCTTCATCGTGCTCACGCACACGCCCGCCGGGGACCTGCCCGTGCCCGGGGAGCCGTTCACCTTTGGCCAGATCGCGCTCGCGCAGGCCTTGGGCGACACCGCCGTGCTGACCGAGCGCGGGCGACGCGTGCTCCGCGTTCACCTGACCGGCGAGCCCGGCGCGGCGCTGGCCCGGCTCCACGGAGCGCTCGCCGTTGCCCTCGTCGGTTGAAACACGGGGCTCTCCAAGACCGAACCAGCGATCAAAATTCACCGACGCGCTCGTTTTTGAGTTGACACGCCGTCACGCGTTGGCCTAACGTCATGGGACCTGTCCTGAGACGAGCAACCCGGGCCCACCACCGGAGGTGACCATGCGAGCCAAGTCGACTGCGAGCGCGATCGTCGTTGTATTAGCGTTCGTTGTATACGGGGTGGCGTTTGCCCAGACCGCGCCTGGGATCGCCGGCCCGCCCGCTGAAACGCGCTCGAAGGTGCCGCCACGGGTCTACAAGACGCTCCTAACCGAAGGGACGCTCCTTCGAACCGTCGTGCACGTGCCCGGCGCTCCCTCTCTCCGAATCGCCCCGCCCGCACTCAACGGCGCCGCGACGCGCGCGCTCGTCAAAGCACTCGACGCGGGATCTGGTCCTCTCGAGGTCGCCGCATGGGCGCAGCTTGCGGCACCGCCGCTGCGCAAGGAGCTGGCGTCGCGGGATCCCGAGGCGTTTCGAGTCGCCGTCCTCGGACGCCGCGAGGCCATCCGCGCCGCACAGACCGCGCTGACGGCAGCGCTCGCCAGTGAGGGCATCGTGGCGCTGCCGTGGGACGCGCTTCCCGCCGTCCGCGCCCGCGTGACGCCCGCCCAGGCGCGCGCACTCGCCCGACTTCCCATCGTGGTCCGACTTGGCGTCATGCCGAAGCAAACGCGCACCGCCGAGGTCACCTTCGACTCCACGCACATCGGCGACGTGCACGTCTGGGGCTATCGCGGCCTGTCCGAGCACATTGGCCTCGTCATGCGGGATCGCCCCCAAACCCAGAGCTGCCTCAACGGCGCGCTCGTCCGACCATCGACGGGCGACCCGTCCTGGGAGACGACCACGGCGGCAGCGCTCATTCAGTCCGCCACCGCCTACGACTGCGCGCTGTCCATGCCTCGCGGTGGACTGGTGCCGGAGGGGACTCTGACCATCTCTGATGCGGGCGACGTCGGCGGTTGCGACGGCGTCTGCTGGCAGCTCCAGAACGGCGCGACCACCATCGCGTTCGGGCTGGCCCCCGTGTCGTCGGAAGAGGCCGACGCGCACACGACCGAGTACGACGTCATGCTCGACGAGCTCACGCTCCTGCCACCGTTCCCCCTCTTCGTCGCCTCGGCCGGTAATGCCAACTTCCCCACGGGCGGCCCGTGCAGTACGGAGCCCACCGCCGGCTCCGTGCAGAATCACCTGCTGTCGGGGCTCGTCGTTGGCGGCATCGACGACCGGCAGACGGCGACGCCTTTCGATGACCAGATGTACGCGTGCTCCTCGTGGCGCAACCCGCCGTCACCAAACGACGACGAAGAGCTGCCTCACCTCGTCGCTCCGGCGGTTCACATCGCCGCCGGGCGGGGCGCACCGATGAACGGCACCTCCTTTGCCGCGAGCATCGTCGCTTCGGCCGCCGCACTGGTTCGTAGCGTCAATCCCACGCTCGGCACCTGGCCCGAGGCGCTGCGCGCGATCCTCATGACGACCGGCGCCGGTGGGCTTGACGGTGACTTGGCCTATGGCTGTGCGGATGAGACCCAGGGCTGTGGCAAGGACGGCGCCGGCGTGCTGCACGCCTATTGGGCGGCCCGGCTCGCTGGCACGGGCGCACAGGTCCTCGGCGTGCCGGGTGAGCCGCCCGCGGTCAAGGGCTTCGACTTTGGCACGCTGGATTTTTCTCAGGACTTCGTCAATGGCGTGTTCCACCGGGGAGGCGCACCCGTGCGGTGGCGCGTGATGGTCAAGCCGTACGGCACGCTCCGAGTCGTGCTGGCCTTCAATGGCACCACGACCGGCACGAGCCCGCCGTCCGAGGCGCCCGCGGGCGATCTGGATTTGGTCGCGTTCGACGAGTCCGGGGTCGCCGTCAACGCAGCGGCCTCCTTCGACCGCACCGTCGAGGTCCTCGATCTCGTCAATCCAGGAGACGGTGCCGTGGGCTACTTCATCGAGCTCCACCTGGGACCCGCCATCGCCAGCGGGTCGTACTTCGGCCTCGCGTTCGACGACCGCGACGGCCACCCGCCGCGCATCCGGGTCAACACGCCGGTCATTGCAGAGCAGTCGCGGCTCGACCGCCTCACCGTCACCCCCGACGCTTCCGGGCAGGTCACCATCAGCGGCGTCATCGGCGACGCCAGCGTGCTTGCTGACGTGGCCATCGAGGTCAATGGCACGGTCACCCACCTTCCGCCGGGCCCGACGTTCAGCCTCGTCGCGACATTGCCAACGGCCGGCCTTCCCGGTGGCGCCGAGTCCACGGTCGTCGTCACCGCGATGGACTGGAACGCCAACGTCGCCGAGGTGCGGCTCCGACTCTTCGTCAAGAACGCGACCCCGGAGGCGCCGGCGCAGGTCGTGTTTCGGATGCCGCTCGGCACCCCGCTCGCGAGCGCCCAGGCCGCCGCGGCGGCGGCTCAGGCGGAGATCGTGTCGATGAATCGCCAGCACGGGACGTTCGTCGTCCGACCGCTGGCTGGAGTGACCTCGGCCGCGGTCGCGACGAGCCTGCGCGCCCAGCCGTGGGTCATGCTCGCGCATGTCGCCCGTCGGCTCGAGGCCGATACGTGCGGGCCGAACTGGCCAGACGATGAGGGCTATGACTGGAAACTCCCGGGGACGTATCATGGAGGAACGCACGCTTGGCATCTGCTCCAGGCAGGCTCGACCGCGTTCCTGATGGGCCCCAACTCTTTCCCAACGTGCGTTGACGACTCGGGTTGTCCTGTCGGCTGGTCGTGCACGGACACAGGTTGGGCCGGCAAGGTCTGCCTGTGCGATGGGCCCGATTCGTGCGCGGGTCCGGCAGTGTGCGCCCAGGAGGGCGGTGGAGTCTTCACGGATGGCTACGGTCATTCGTGCTACGTAGGTCCCTACAGCTGGGGTGGCTGCATCCTATGCGGGATCGACGGAGCCGACATCGGCTGGCAGGAGTCCGCACCCCAAATCTGCCCCGTTGAGCAAGGGCCCGAGGTCATCATCGCTATCGTGGAGCCTGGCGGCGTTTCGGACTGGCACCATCCGGACCTCGCGCCCCGAGTCTGGACCAACAACGCGGAGTGTTGCGGCGCTGCGGACCAGCCGTGTCCCGATTCGCAGGACGACGGCCCGCTACCCGACTGCACGGCCGGCGAGGCCCGGCCCGATCTCGAGCCGCCCCTGCCGCCCGGCTGCGACTTGGACCCCGACAACGGATGTCATTGCCTCGAACCGTCGCTCGGCGAATCGCAGCGCTTGCGCATCCCCCGCCACGGTCGCTGCGTCGAGACTCGCGGCCGGTGCAAGGGCCTGACGTGCGACTTTGGAATCGTCGGCAAGGCGTGCTTTCAGGATGTCGACTGTGTGCCGCCGATCGGTTCCCTGTGCTGCGTTCCGGGGATGACGGTCGAGCAGTGCGCAGACCCGCAGGTCACCAACTGCGGCTTCGACGACAACGTCTGCGGCGACTGCCACCCGCCGTTCGGCTGCAAGTGCCTCGGCGGACCGTTCAAGGGCGCGCCCTGCGAGCAAGCGGTCGACTGCGGCTACAACGGCGGGGCGTGCCTGGCCATGGGGCCGTTCGACTCCTGCACTTTTGGCTACCCAGGGAAGCCGGGCGTCGATGACGACGGCGACGGCTACACCGACTTCGCGGATCCGGAGGTGGATCGGCTCATCAACGATCCGCTGACCGGTTTGCTGCACAACGGCGTGGATGATGACTTCAGTTGCCAGAGCCTGTTCACGGCCGTCGGCGGTGCCGTACCTGGATGCATCGACGATGCGAGCGAGGCTCTCCTCGCTGCGTACGACGACGATGAGAATGGGGTCATTGATGACGTGCATGGTGCGGACTTTGCGCTGGCGAAGCGAGACAGCGCGTTACCCCAGAACGACCCGAATCAGTTCATCTCCGAGCCCTACCACGGTTTCGGCCCGCTCTGGGCCACGACTCACGATGACCATGGCGGGGACCGCGCTGAGCACGCGACGGCCACCGCAAGCGTCGCGACGGCCAACGTCAACGACTCGGGCTATGCCAATTCAGTCCCTGGCATCACACCAAAGGGTCGCTTCATGACGCTGACCGCGGACCTGACCGACGTGACGGACGCCACCGAGTACGCCTCACGGCACGGCGCCAAGGTTCTGAACCTGTCCGCGGGGCACTACGTCGGCCCCACGATCGACGCGGGGTGCGACGCCGCCTGCGTCACCGACACGTTGGCCGAGTTCTTGTCGATGACCAAGTCTTTCTATCACGCCTTCGACCCAGAAATGGTCTACGTCAACTCTTCGGGCAATACCCGAGACAACCTGGATCTCTATGTCAACGCGCTCACGGGCTCGATTGGTGACGGCCGATGGCGCTTCCCCCAGGCCCTACGCCCCAAGCCTGGGCTCATCGTCGGCTCGTCGTTGTGGAACGATCGCTTCTCGGACTACTACTTCCCTCAGAGCCCGGAGTTCTGCCAGCTGCCGTTCGTGGGGCCGAGCGCGTGCAAGAATCCGATGACGGGCTCCGGCTTTGGTCCGGAACGCGTCGATCTTGCAGCCCCAGGGGATCACATCACGGCCGCGTGGTCGCTGTGGACCAACTACATGGACAAGCAAGGCGTCGTCGTGCAGGTCTTCGGCTGGTACCTGCGGCAATGGACCGGCACATCGTTCTCCGCGCCCATGGTGGCAGGTGCCGCAGCGCTGGTGCTGAGCGCCAAGCCCGAGCTCTTCGATCACTGGCCCGAGGGCATCATGGACCGCTTGCTCGCGTCCGTGGACACCGTCGACGCGGCCTCGCTCGCCACCTACGCCGGCAAGACCTCCGCGCAGGGCCGGCTCGAGTTGAAGAAACTCATTGGCCCCAACGCGCTCCCCTACCCGACGGTCGCGGAGCTACCACCGTACGTGAGTGCGACGTGGCAGCTGCGTGAGACCGTGCCGACCGCGACGCACGGCGCCGTCCTGTTCCGACAGTTGGCGACGCCGTTCCCGGAGCCGTTCGACGAGGTCGATGTGCTGTTTCGCGTGATGGGCAGCCGCGTCGGGACGGCCGTCATCGCCGAGGAGCCGCGGATTTCCGTGGCAGGCGCGGATGGACCTTTCCAAAACATGCCGGAGCTCTTTCCGTCGATGCCAGGCTTCTACAGCGCCGTTGCCACAGCGGACTTCAACGAGGACGGCTGCACCGACCTCGTGCTCTCCGGGTTCTTGGAGGACGATCCCGCACCGCCGAATCCGAGCTACCCGTTCCGAGGCCGGGCGAGCGTCATGCTGCTCCAGGACAAGGACAATGGTGCGTGTCAGGTCAGCTTCACGGGAACGGCGCCCCTGCCCATCGCGGAGGGGCTCATGTCTCGCAACGTCGTGGTCGCAGACCTCGACGCCGATGGCAACGACGACATCCTCATCCCGTCCACCCACTACGAACCGTCGGGAGGCGTTCCGGCGGGAGGCGATCACTGGCCGGTGTGGTTGCGTGGCCTGGGAGACGGAACATTCGTCGATGCGAGCGTCGCCATCCCCGACGACCCGGAGCACGACGCCTTCGCGCTCGTCCCGTGTGACGTTGATAACGACGGCGACCTTGACCTGATCGAGGGCGGGCGGCGACGGATTCCGCTCCTGCCGCAGGAACGACGGCCGCGGCTGTTGCTCCAGACACCAACCGCCCTCGGACCGACGTTCGCCGTGGCAGACGCCGTGGCCTGGAACCTGCCAGTCGTTCACCGGATCCACGAGGTGACCTGCGCGGATCTCGACGGTGACGGCCACGTCGATGACCTGCTCTTCGCGCACCAGAAGGTCGAGAAGACGCACCTGCTGCTCAGTACGGGTGCCACGTTCCTCGATCGCAGCGATCTGCTGCCGAATCACCCCGGAGCGCCGGGCTTTGATTTCATGACGGGGGTCGAGTGGACCCAGTCGATCGCTGCGTGCCAGCTCGAACCCGTGCCCGGCCTTGCGCCGAACGCAGTCACTCTGATCTTCGCGAACGGCAACATCAACGAGTCCTACACGAAGCACCAGCCCAACCTGGTGATGAGCGCCGTGCCGGGCCAGCCGTTCCAGGCGACGCACCTGCTCACCGGGCTCCGCCTGGAGCGGAGCTTCGACATGACCGAGGAGGTCGTCTGTGCGGACCTGGACGGCAATGGCCTGGCCGATGCGGTGTTCGTGGCAAACAACCAGGGCCGCGACTACCTGTGGCGGTACCGCACGTCGGGGACAGGGCCATGAGCACGCCTCAGATGCCGCTGCTGGTGCGTGCCTTGCTGGTGACAACGACGGCGGTCGCGTGTGGGGTCGACCCAACCGCGGGCGCGCTTGCGGTCGACGTGCTGGCCACAGGGGAGTTGAATGGCCAGGCTGGGGTGGATGGCGCCGCCGACGCCGTCGGGATGGAGCCGTCCGACCTGGAAATCGCGGACGCGAAGCCCACACACAGTGACGTTGGCGGCGACGCTCCGACCTGCTTCGCTGCTCCGCAGATTCGACCGTGGTGTCGACTGAAGTGGGGCGTGCCTGCTCCTGCAAAGTTCGTGAAGACCGAGCTAGAGATGTTCCTACTTGGCTTCAAATGCGCGGAGTATGCACCCGATGCGGTGAGCGATCCGCTCGATTGGTCCCAGGAGCACCTCGCGTTTCTTGAAATTCGACTGGACTGGAAGGGTCAGTGCTGCGATGGAGCCACCGCACTTCTGGCGCACGCTGAGATTTGCACTGCGAGCGACGGGCTCTTGTTCGCACACTGGGGTGCTCAGTCGCGATGCTGTCACCGCCAAGAGGTCGATTCGGAGGGACTCTGTCAGGGGTCCGCGAACACGCTCGCGACCGCCTACCGGTTGCCGAAAGACGTCGACTATTGGAGTGGCGCGGCCAAACTGCAGCCGGATATTCCACGCATCGACTACCCCAAGGGCGACCCGGCGTGCCGCGTTTGGGGGCCGTACGACCACCCGTGGCCCGAAGGCACCGGCCCCGCAACGCTCCCGAAGTGAGCCGTGGTGGCTGCCGTACATGAGAACGACGACATCCTGATGCTCTCGACCCACTACGAACCGTCGGGAGGCATTCCGACGGGAGGCGATCACTGGCCGGTGTGGTTGCGTGGCCTCGGAGACGGAACGTTCGTCGATGCGAGCGTCGCCATCCCCGACGACCCGGAGTACGACGCCTTCGCGCTCGTCCCGTGTGACGTTGATAACGACGGCGACCTCGACCTCATCGAGGGTGGGCGGCGGCGGATTCCACTCCAGCCGCAGGAGCGCCGTCCCCGGCTGCTCCTCCAGACGCCGACGGCCTTCGGGCCGACGTTCGCCGTGGCGGACGCCGTGGCCTGGAACCTGCCAGTCGTTCACCGCATTCACGAGTTGACCTGCGCGGATCTGGACGGCGATGGGCACGTCGATGACCTGCTCTTGGCGCACCAGAAGGTCGAGAAGACCCACCTGCTGCTCAGCACGGGTGCCACGTTCCTCGATCGCAGCGACCTGCTGCCGAATCACCCCGGAGCGCCTGGGTTCGACTTTATGACGGAGGTCGAGTGGACCCAGTCGATCGCTGCCTGCCGGCTCGAAGCTGTCGCGGGTCTCTCGCCCAACGCGGTGACTCTGATCTTCGCGAACGGCAACATCAACGAGTCCTACACGAAGCACCAGCCCAACCTGGTAATGAGCGCGTTGCCGGGTCAGGCATTCCAAGCGACGCACCTGCTCACGGGGCTTCGGCTAGAGCGGAGCTTTGACATGACCGATGAGGTTGTCTGCGCCGACCTCGACGGCAACGGGCTCGCGGATGCGGTCTTCGTGGCAAACAACCAGGGCCGCGACTACCTGTGGCGATACCGCATGTCTGGGACCGGGCCATGAGTGCGCCTCGGAGCAGTCTCGTTGAGCGTGTCTTGCTTGTGACAGCCACGGTGGTTGCGTGCGGGACCGACCCGGCCGGTGGCGGGCTTGCGGTCGACGCGTTGGGCACAGGGGACGTGCTTGGTCAGGCTGGCCCTGATTCCGATGTCGATGTCGTCGGATCGGAGACGTCAGACCTGGCCATCGTCGACGCGAAACTCAAGGACAGTGAGGGCGGCCTCGATGCTCCGGCCTGTTTCGCTGCTCCACAGATTCGGCCCTGGTGTCGACTGAAGTGGGGAGCTCCTCCCCCGGCATGGTTCGTCGAATCAGAGGCGCAACTGAAGAAGCTGAACTTCAAGTGTGCCGAGTACGCTCCGGACGCCGTGATCCTGGCATTGGACTGGTCCGTCGAGAAACTCGCATTTCGAGTGGCCGCTGCCGATGGAGTTCTTAGCGGAAGCTGCTGTGACTCGGTCACAGAACTAGTCGCGACGGTCGAGGTGTGCCCCGCCGCGGGTGGAGAACTTGTGGGCGGCTGGGGAGGACAAGGTCGATGCTGTGGCCGAATGGAAAAGGATGACGACGGGGTGTGTCAGGCTTCGAGCCCCAGGCACTCGGTGGCGTATCGGGTGCCCCGGAACCTGGCATTCTGGCACACCAGCCCCGAGCTGATGGTAGCCGACGGCGCAGTTGACTACCCCAAGGGCGACCCGGCGTGCCGCGTCTGGGGCCCATACGACCACCCCTGGCCCGAGGGCACCGGCCCGGCGACGTTGCCGAAGTGAGTGCCATGGCGGCTGTGGATGACCACGACGACATCCTCATCCCGTCCACCCACTACGAAC
>SXGT01091074.1_pt1 | contig 10862 bp, 7 predicted proteins | sample 3176221 | NCBI WGS metagenome assembly SXGT01 (sample SAMN11356862, study PRJNA531348) | freshwater metagenome | isolation source: freshwater sample F1-120 | place: China: Fuxian Lake, Yuxi | collected 2017-12-25
GCCTCGGCCTTCTGGATCCTGTCCGTCAACAGTTGGATGCAGACGCCACAGGGCTTCTCCATCAATGAGGTCGGTCAGTTCGTGCCGGAGGATTGGTTCGCGATCGTCTTCAATCCCTCCTTCCCCTACCGCCTGGCGCACAAGCTGCTGGCCTCGGCGCTCACGGCCTCGTTCCTCATCGCCGGCCTCTGCGCCTGGCAGCTCATCAAGGGCAGCGCCACCGGCGGCACGCACAAGGCCTTGCGCACGGCCATCATCGCCGCCTCGGTGGCCATGCCACTGCAGTTCCTGGCCGGCGACATGCACGGGCTGAATACCCTGGAGCACCAGCCCGCCAAGATCGCGGCGCTCGAGGGCATCTGGCACACCGAGAAGAGCGCGCCGCTCACGCTGTTCGGCATTCCCGACGAGGCCGCCGGCACCACGCACTACGCGGTGAAGATTCCCAAGATGGCGAGCCTCATCCTGGCGCACGACGCCGACGCCGAACTCAAGGGCCTCAACGAATTCCCGAACGCCCACCCACCGGTGGCGCCGATCTTCTGGGCCTTTCGCGTGATGGTCGGCGTGGGCACGCTGATGCTGGTCGTGGCCTGGGCCTCGGCCTGGATGCTCTGGCGCCGGCGCCGCCAGGCGCAGGGCTCGCTGGACCTGCCCAAACCCGCGCTGTACGTGCTGGCGGGCATGACCTTCTCGGGCTGGCTGGCCACGCTGTCGGGCTGGTACGTCACCGAGATCGGCCGCCAGCCCTTCCTGGTCTACGGCCACCTGCGCACCGCCGACCTGGTCACCAACACCCCCTCGCCCATGATCGCGGCCACGCTCACGGCCTACCTCATCGTGTACGGCCTCCTGCTCATCACCTACGTCGGCGTGCTCAAGTACATGGCCGAACACCCGTTCAAACATGCCCCCGAAGCACCCCACGGCGCCGAACTCGGCAAGGCCGGCGTCTGACCGAACGGAGAACACCCCATGAACATGACCACCTGGGCCGAAGTGCTCCCTCTCATCTTCCTGGCCGTGATGGGCCTGGCCCTGCTGGCCTACGTGATCCTCGACGGCTACGACCTCGGCGTGGGCCTGCTGCTGCCCCTGGCCGAGAGCAAGGAGCAGAAGGACACCATGATCTCCAGCATCGGCCCGTTCTGGGATGCCACCGAAACCTGGCTGGTGCTCGGTGTCGGCGTGCGGCTGGGGGCCTTTCCGTGGGCCCACGGGCTGGTGCTGCAGGCGCTCTACCTGCCGGTGGCGGTGATGCTGATCGGGCTGATCCTGCGCGGCGTGGCGTTCGACTTCCGTGTGAAGGCGCCCACGAAATACGTGCCGTTCTGGAACCGCGCCTTCTTCGTCGGCTCGCTGCTCGCCAGTGCCTCGCAGGGCTGGATGCTGGGCAGCTACATCACGGGCTTCGACCAGGGCTGGCTGGGCCTGGCGTTCAGCCTGGGCATCGCGCTCACGCTGCCGGCGGCCTACATCCTGCTCGGCGCGGGCTGGCTGATCATGAAGACCGAAGGCGAGCTGCAGGCCCACGCGGTGCGCTGGGCGGCCCGCGTGCTGTGGCCCATGGGTTTCGCGCTGGTGGCGATCTCGGTGGCCACACCGCTGGTGAACCCTGGCGTGGTGGCGAAGTGGTTCAGCGTGCCCGAGGTGTTCGGTCTGATGCCGATCCCCCTGAGCTGCGCGATCGCCTTCTTCGCGGTGCGCTGGGTGGTCACGCACCCCAATGTGGTGAAGGCGGGTTATGGCTGGGTGGTGTTCGCGGCCACCGTGCTGATCTTCGTGCTGGCCTTCTTCGGCCTGGCGTACAGCATCTTCCCCGACATCGTGATCGGCCGCATGAACGTGTGGCAGGCGGCCGTGTCCACCGGCTCGCTCACCGTCATCTTCATCGGCGTGGCCATCACGCTGCCGGTGATCATCATCTACACCATCTACATGTACCGCGTGTTCTGGGGCAAGGCGCGGGCACTGACCTACAACTGAATCCGCGCCGCCGCTTCACAACCGCCTAGGAGGGTGAGGTCTTGCGCAGGGCAAAGCTCGTGAGCAAGGCCTGTTCGGATTCGAGGAAGAGCGTGTTGAACCGCGCCAGCCAGTTCGGCTCGAACGGCCAGGCGTTGCTCTCGACCACGCGCGAATGCTGCTTCGCGGTCTCGGACATGGCGTGAGCCCCCATCTCGCCACTCAGGCCGGCCAGCGAATGCAGCGCCTGGCGTGCGCTTTTGAGGTCGTTGCGCCGCTCGGCAGCCTCCAGATCGGCAATGTGCCCCCGGGCCTGGGCCAGGCCATCGGGCAGCAGGTTCACCATGATGTTCATGCTCTTGAGCTGCTCGACACGTTCGTCATCCAGCAAGGGCCCATCGATGGTCGCCCCCGCCAGGCGCGCGGGCGACGGCGCCGCCGCCTGGGCCTCACCCACCGGACGCTCGCCAATCAGGCGGGCCAGCTCCCCGCGCAAGGCCACCACGTTCACGGGCTTGATGAGAAAGCCGTCCATGCCCGCGTCCCGCGCCGCCTGCCTGTGCTCCTGCGAGGCATGCCCGGTGAGCGCCACCACGGGAATGTTGCGCACGCCATCGGCCATCGCGCGCAGCTGCCGCGTCGTCTCCATGCCGCCGAGCACGGGTATCTCCACGTCCATCAGGATCACGGCCGGCCGCACGCCCGCCTTGAGGAACTGCAGGACGTCCTGCCCCTGCTGCGCCTCCACCACCTCCAACCCCATGTCCTTCAGGTAGCCTTTGACGACGGCGCGGCTCACCACGTTGTCCTCCGCCAGCAGCACGGAGCTGCCCATGAATGGCGCCGCGTCCTTGGCGCTGTGGCGCAAGGGCTGGTCCTTGAGCAGGCTCACGATCGCGCCGGCCATCTCAGGCAGGGTGCAAGGCGCGCTCAGGAACCCGTCCATGCCCGCTTCGCGGGCTTGCGCGCGGGCCTCGTCCGCCGGCCGGACACTGCGCGCCAGCACCGGCACCTGCTCATGCCCGGCGGCCGCCCCCAGGCGGATCTGGCGCACGGTGTCACAACCATCGAGACCCGGCATGTGAAGGTCTATCACGACGAGGTCATAGGGCACATCCGATGCCAGGCGAAGCAGCTCCAGCGCCTGAGCGCCGTTGCCGGCCTCGTCGATGCTGCTGCTGCCCACCAGCGCCAGGAGTTGGGCCAGGGTGGCGCGGCGCCGGATCGGATCGTCATCCACCAGCAGCACGCGGGCGCCGCGCAGCAGCCGCGCGGCATGCCGCATGGCTTCAGCAGTCTGGGCCCGGACCTCCGCCTGCGCCACCGCCGGAAACGACAGCGTGAACACCGTGAACTCGCCCAAACGCGATGTGCAGGTGATCTCCCCGCCGAAGGCGCGCATGGCGCGCCGGCAAAACGCCAGCCCCAGGCCCGTGCCATCGACCTTGCCGGAGGTCTGGAAGTCCTCGAACAGGTGCTCCATCTTTTCCGGCGCGATGCCGGGCCCTGTGTCGGTCACCGTGATGCGCCGCGCATCCACGGTGACCGTCACCGTGGCGTCGGGACAGGCCGGCATGTAATACAGCGCGTTCTTGATGAGGTTGAACAGGATCAGCGTCAGGAGGGTTGCATCGCCCTTGAACGTGAAGTCGGTCACCTCCGCCAGGCGCACCCGCTCGCGCTGCGCCTCGCTCCCGTAACCGAAGTCGCTCACCGCGCGCTCGGTGCACACCGCCGCCGAAAGGTAGGTGAAACCCGAGGCATCGAAAGCCCTGCTCTTGAGCTGCTGCAGCGTCACCGTGATCGACTGCAGACCCAGCTTGATCGCGTTGCGGCCCTCGTTCATCACCCGCACCATCGCCATGACCTGCTCGCGCGTGTGGGACACCGAGGACTGGGATGGCCCCAGGCGCAGGAAGTCGCGCTCCAGAGTGTCGAAGACACCCTGGATCTTCTGCATCGGCCCGCGCATCTCGTGCGCGATGGAACCCGCGAGGCTCATGTACAGGCGATGGTGCGCCCGCTCGGCCTGTCTTCTTTCGAAATGGGACAAGGTACCGGCCACAAAAAGCAGCGTCGGCGCAGGCAGCCAGATCCAGATGTCCGGCGTGAACGCGGTGCCGGGGTGTGATGCCCAGAACGCGAGCGCCCCAAGGGCGTATCCAGCGACCAGCATCACCACGGCATTGCGCCAGTCGGCGACCAGAATGACACACACCACGCCGATCACCATGTTCACGAAAGAAAAGCTGTCGCCCTGATTCTTCAGGGCCGTGAACGTGAGCAGAAACGCCAGGCAGTAGACCGACGTGAAGTAGGCATGCGCGAGGTAGAACGGCTTGGCCTTCGCGGGCCACCACGGGCGCAGCGCCAGCGCCAGGCACAACAGGGTGGCGATCGCCCTGAGCGCCAGATCGTCGTAGCGCGGCGGGAGTTGCCCCGTGAAACGCAGCAGATAGAAGAGCGGGAAGGCCAGGCTCCCCAAAGCCCCCATCCACACCAGGAACGACCTGTTCATGTCGTGATGCGAGCGGTACCTCGCGAACAAACCAGCGGCCAGTGAGCTCAAATCGCACCTCCCAAAAAATTGGCAGGGCGATGCTAAGGGGGTGTTCTGTTCACCACAACAGCCCAGAACCCCTTAGGGCAGTGGGCGGCCCCGAACAAAGTGCATTTGAATCCCAAATGACGTCGTTTCGTTTCCAAATTCAGATCATTGGAACCCGAAGACTGGGACATTCCCTAGGTCGAGAAATAGGCGAAAAAACGACACGCCCAAGCCACGCTCGAGATCAGCCGCCCGCGATGACCGTGCGCGCCACCACCCGATCGTCCCCCAGCACGATCAGCGCAAACAGCAGCTCGTCCAGGCTGTTCGCCTGCGAGGTCTTGCGCGCCAGCAAGGGCGTGGCCTGCGGATCGAGCACCACGAAGTCCGCTTCGTGGCCGGGCTGCAGGTTGCCCACCACGCCTTCCAGACCCAGCGCGCGCGCGGCGCCCGCCGTGTGCTGCCACCACAACTGCCCCGGGGTGAGGCTCAGGCCTGGCTTGGTCTGGCCCTCACGACCCACGCAGTAGGCCGCGAGCATGGTGCGGAACGGCGAGAAGCTGGTGCCACCGCCCACGTCGCTCGCCAGGCCGTAGCCCATGCCCGCCGCGTCGGCGGCGAGGTAGTCGAAGAAGCCGCTGCCCAGGAACTGGTTGCTGGTCGGGCTCACGGCGGCGGTGGTGCCGGTGTCGGCCATCAGCGCGCGGTCGGCCTGGTCGAGGTGGATGCAGTGGGCGTACACCGCGCGCTGCCGCAGCAGGCCGAAGTCGCCATACACGCCCAGGTAGCTGCGCGACTTCGGGAACAGCTCGGCCGCCCAGCGCACCTCGTCGAGGTTTTCCGCCACGTGCGATTGAACCCACACGTCGCCGTGCTTCGCCGCCAGCACGCCCGCGCCGCGCAGCTGTTCGGGCGTGCTGGTGGGTGCGAAGCGCGGCGTGATCGCATAGCCCAGGCGGTCCACGCCGTGCCAGCGCTGGATCAGCGCCTCGGTGTCGATCAGGCTCTGTTCGGTCTGGTCGCGCACGCCATCGGGGCTGTGGCGGTCCTGCAGCACCTTGCCGGTGATGAAGCGCAGGCCGCGCGAGCGCGCCGCTTCGAAGATCGCATCGACCGAGGCCGGGTGCGAGGTCGCGAAGGTGAGCGCGGTGGTCACGCCGTTGCGCGCCAGCTCGTCCAGGAAGAAGGCCGCCACCTCGCGCGCGTGGTCCGGCTCGTGAAAGCGCGACTCGTGCGGAAAGGTGTAGTTCTCCAGCCAGGGCAAGAGGCCCGCGGCGGGCGCACCGATCACGTCCGTCTGCGGGTAGTGCACGTGCATGTCGATGAAGCCCGGCGCGATGAGTTTGCCGCTCAGGTCTTCCACCGACACGCCGGGAAAGTTGCCGATCAGCGCGGCGTGGTCGCCCGCGGCGCGCACCACTCGCCGGCCCTGCGCGTCGGGGCCGACGACCAGCAGGCCATCGGCGTCGTAGACAGGGCGTTGCTGGTCGTCGAAACGCAGGAGGGCGGCACGGTAGGCATTCATGCCGCGCAGCTTAACGCCTGGGGCTCGCCCGGGCATATCGCGCCGCCGATAAGGCCCATACCGCCGCGCCGGCGGTGGGCCCGCGCGGCTTCAGCGCTCGACCGAGCCCTGCACGCCTTCGACCAACCAGTTCATGCCCAGGATCTGCCCGTCGTCGAGTGCCTTGCCGGCTTCGATGGCGGTCTTGCCCTGGTTGTCGCGCACGGCGGTCTTGCGCGCCGCGAACACCGCGAGCTTGCCGGCGGCCATGTCGGCCTGGCGCGCCTGCACCTCGTCGCGAACCTTGGCCGGCACCTTGCTGCCGAAGCTGTCGACGCGGATCATGCCCTCCTTCACCCCGCCCCAGACGCTGGTGCTCTGCCAGGTGCCGTCCAGCACGGCCTGCACGCGGCGGGTGTAGTAGTCGCCCCAGAGGTGGGTCACGGCGGCGATCTGCGCATCGGGCCCGAAGCGGCGCATGTCGGAGTGGTAGGCCACGGCGAGCCTGCCGCGCTCCTGCGCGGCCACCATCACGGCGGTGGAGCCGGTGTGGAAGGCCAGCACCTCGGCGCCCTGGTTCATCAGCGTCATGGCCGCGTCGCGCTCGCGCGGTGGGTTGAACCACTCACCCAGCCACACCACCTTGACGGTGGCGCGCGGGTTGACCGAGCGCATGCCCAGGGTGAAGGCGTTGACGCCCTGGATCACCTCGGGAATGGGGAACCCGGCGATGTAGCCCGCCTGCGTGGCCATGCGGCCGGCGGCCACGCCGGCCAGGTAGCGGCCCTCGTAGTAGCGCGCGTTGGCGGTGGCGACGTTGGGTGCCGTCTTGTAGCCGGTGATGGACTCGAACTTCACGTCCGGGAAGTCGCGCGCCACCTTGAGCGTGGGCTCCATGTAGCCGAAGCTGGGCGTGAAGATGATGCGGTGGCCCTGCTGCGCCAGGTCGCGGATCACGCGCTCGGCGTCGGCGCCTTCGGCCACGTTCTCCACGTAGCGTGTCTCGACCTTGTTGCCCAGGGCGGCCTGCACGGCGAGCCGGGCCTGCTCGTGCTGGCGCACCCAGCCGGCTTCGGTCAGCGGCGTCACATAGACGAACGCGGCCTTGAGCGGCGGTGTCTGTGCCTGGGCGGTGGTGGAAAAGGGAAATGAAAAGCTGGCAGCCGCCAGTGCGCACGCGCACCGGGCCACGAGGTTTTTGTACATGGTGTTCCTCTACATGGCTTCCGTGAATGAAAAAGCGAGCCGGGGAAGCACCGGGCTCGCAGGGGCGTGATTTTACCCGGGCCCGGGGCCATCAAACAGATCCAGCTGCCGGGCGGGCTGCAGCCGCCAGCTGTCGATCACGTCGTAGCCGTAGTGCTCTTCGTGGCCGCCCATCTGGTGCCCTTTGACCAGGAGAATTTCGTCGATGGTCCACTGGATCGGACGGATCCTGTGGGTGTATCGGGTCGGTGGCGCCCGGTAGCTGATGCTGATGTGCGGCGAGTGCCCCTTCAATCCGAACAGGCCTTCTCCAGCGAAGGCTGTCTTCACCGCCTCTACCAGCTCGATGAAGCTGGGCGGCTTACCCTGCGCGCGGAAAGCCCAATGCGGCCCATCGCAGCGAATCCGGTTCCACGTCAGCGTGCAGGCTCGCGCGCGGACGTTCGCGCAGGCACGCCTCAAGCGCTCGGTCTCCGATGGCACCTGGAACCTGTCCGACAGCGACTGGTGCCAGTTCGCTGGATCGAACATCGCGCCTTTCAGCCGGGCCTTCAGCCCCGAGGTTTCCAGCTCGCCCGCCAATGCCCTGCGCTCCCTCAGGGAGGGCATGGCCACAACCAGGAAACGGGGTCCGGTCATGGCCTTCCGTCCTCAACTGGCCACTGCGGCGTCCAGCAAGGCCATGAGCTCGGCGCGCCTCGCCGCGCTCACGAAGCTGGCCTCGAAGCTGTTGCGCGCGAGAGTGACGACGTCTTCGCGCGTGAGGTCCAGCGCTTCCACCGTCTGCACGAAGTTGGCGTTCATGTAGCCACCGAAATAGGCCGGGTCGTCGGAGTTGACGGTGGCGCACAGGCCGGCGTCGAGCAGGCGCTTCATCGGATGCTCCTTCAGGTCGTTCACCACGCAGAGCTTGAGGTTGGAGAGCGGGCACACCGTGAGCGGGATGCGCCGCCGCGCCAGTTCGGCGACCAGGGCCGGGTCTTCCAGCGAGCGCACGCCGTGGTCGATGCGCTCGGTCTTCAGGTCGTTCAGTGCTTCCCAGATGTAGGCCGGCGGGCCCTCTTCGCCCGCGTGCGCCACCACATGGAAGCCCAGCTCGCGGCAGCGCGCGAAGACGCGCGAGAACTTGGACGGCGGGTGGCCGACCTCGCTCGAATCCAGGCCCACGCCGATGAAGTGCTGGCGGTAAGGCAGGGCGGCTTCCAGCGTCTGGAAGGCGTCTTCCTCGCTCAGGTGGCGCAGGAAGCACAGGATCAGCGCCGCGCTCACGCCCAGCTCGGCTTGCGCGCGAGCGCAGGCGCTGGCCAGACCCTGGATCACCGTGGCCATGGGCACGCCGCGCGCTGTGTGGGTCTGGGGATCGAAGAAGAGCTCGGCGTGCGCCACGTTGTCGGCCTTGGCGCGCAGGAAGTAGGCCCAGGCCATGTCGTGGAAGTCGGCCTCGTGCAGCAGCACGCTGGCGCCCGCGTAGTAGATGTCCAGGAAGCTCTGCAGGTTGGTGAAGGCATAGGCCTCGCGCAGCGCTTCCACACTCGCATAGGGCAGGCTCAGGCCGTTGCGCTGGGCCAGCGCGAAGATCAGCTCGGGCTCCAGCGAGCCTTCGATGTGCATGTGCAGCTCGGCCTTGGGGATGGCGGCGGCGAGTTGGGCGGGGGTCATGGTCATGTCACGTCCTTCGGTCAGCAGGTGCCCAGTGCGATGTCCAGGCGTTTCAGGTAGCGGCGATAGGCGCTGGAGACACGGTCGGCCGGGCCGTGCACTTCGGTGATGGGGGTGGTGCGGCCCACCGGCAGGGCACGCGGTGTCTGCGATTCGACCACCGGGCGGTCCTGCGCGAACACGGCGTCCTGGAAGGCAATCAGCTCCTGGTCGGTCGAGCTGTCGCCCTGCGTGGCCATCACGAACCAGGCGGTGCACAGCTCGTGGCCATCGGGCCGGATGAAGAGCGCGATCGCGTTGCTCACCGGGTCGCCCTCGGTGGCGTCCTTGCGCAGGATGGCGGCGTAGGGGTGCGGCACGTCGTAGCGGTAGGCGATCCAGGCGCCCGCGTCCGCCCCGGCATAGGCGCGCGGCTGCCAGGCCCGGGCGTCGCGCACCACCAGGCCGGAGGTGCCGTCGCCCTCTTCCACCGCGCCGGTCTGCACCTGCGCATGGCCGCGCTCGCCCAGCCAGCCTTCGTGCACGAAGCCGAAATGGCTCAGGTCCAGAAAGTTCTCCACCAGGCGCGGCGCGCTGGTGCTGAGTTCGTAAGGGCCACACAGCACGGTGCGCCAGGCTGGGTCGTCGCCCGGCGCGAACGCGGGCGGGTCGGCCAACGGCGCGGCGAGGGCCTGAGACGGCGGCTTCAGCCGCACCCACACCAGGCCGTGCTGCTCGCGCGCGTCGTACACGGCGGTCTGGTGAGCGGCCGGTGGCACGAAGTCGGGCGCGGCAGGCACATGCTGGCAACGGCCCGCGCCGCCGAACTGCCAGCCGTGGTACGGGCATTCCAGCCGGGTGCCGTGCAGGCCGATCAGCACCCGGCCCAGCGAGAGCCTGGCGCCCCGGTGCGGGCAGCGGTCGGCCCAGACGTGCACCCGGTGGACATCGTGCGCCTGCTGCTCGCGCCAGATCACCAGCGAATGCCCGAGCAGCGAACACGCTACGGGCTGGTCACGCACCTGGTGCGATGCGATCACGGGATGCCAGAGTTGCTGTTCGATCATCGTGGGTCACTCCAACAGGAAAGCCGCCCTGAGGCGGCTTTCCTGGTCCAGGGCACGGCGGGTCCGGCTCCGCCGGCCCGCACGTGCCGCCCCCTGGAGGGGGTCGCGCGAAGCGCGGCAGGGGTGGGTCAGTTAGGCACCTTGCCTTCAACGCCCTTGACGTAGAACTTCACACCGCCCAGGAACTTGTCGTCGGCGACGGTGTCCTTGGCCAGCACTTCCTTGCCGTCCTGGCCCAGGATCGGGCCCTTCCAGATCGAGAAGCTGCCGTCCTTCAGACCGGCGCGCACGGTGTCGACCTTGGCCTTGACTTCGGCCGGCACGTCTTCGGCCACGGAGACCATGTCGATCGCGCCTTCCTTCACGCCCCACCACACGCCGCCGGTGGACCAGGTGCCTTCCAGCACGTCCTTGGTGGCCTTGATGTAGTACGGCGCCCAGTTGATCACGGCCGAACCCAGGTGGGCCTTGGGGCCGTAGGCGGTCATGTCGGAGTCCCAGCCGAAGGCGCGCTTGCCCAGCTTCTCGGCGGTCTGCAGCACGGCCGACGAATCGGTGTTCTGGAACAGGATGTCGGCACCGCCGTTGATCAGCGAGGTCGCGGCTTCGGTTTCCTTCGGTGGGTCGAACCAGCCGTTGACCCAGACCACCTTGGTCTTGACCTTGGGGTTCACCGATTGCGCGCCCAGCGTGAAGCTGTTGATGTTGCGGATCACCTCGGGGATTGGGATGGAAGCCACCACGCCCAGGGTGTTGGACTTGGTCATGCCGCCCGCGATCACGCCGGCCATGTATGCGCCTTCGTAGGTGCGGCTGTCGTAGGTGCGCAGGTTCTCGGCGGTTTTGTAGCCGGTGCCGTGCTCGAACTTCACATCCTTGAACTCAGGCGCCAACTTGACCATGGTTTCCATGTAACCAAAGGTGGTACCGAAAA